>Ga0172362_10002482_pt1 | contig 16006 bp, 2 predicted proteins | sample LakKivs1_kivu2a2_FD_114534 | JGI IMG/M metagenome (GOLD analysis project Ga0172362, IMG submission 114534) | Sediment microbial communities from Lake Kivu, Rwanda - Sediment s1_kivu2a2 | ecosystem: Environmental > Aquatic > Freshwater > Lake > Sediment | place: Rwanda: Western Province, Lake...
ACTCTGGATCAGCTCACGCAAGAACCACGCATCAACAGGATCCAGGGATTTGTGGGTCGACGGGTAGGCCCCGGAGTCAACCCCAATGATAGCTACGTCACTGAGCCCACAGAGACGCGCACTGACTATCAGCTCGAACCTGGTGTGATCTCGTTGAAACCTGGCACTCAGGCCATCATGGATGCCATCACTTATCCTGGTATGTTGGATTCTCTGGGCATCGAAAATAGCGCTACGGATCAACAGGATAGATTATGGCAGAGTGAATTCTATTCTTGGGATCCGTTCTGTGATTTTGACAAATTCGTAAACTACAGCCAGTATTATTGGCTACCCGAGGGACCCGAGGCCGTAGATGTCAGTTCAAGCATAGTCCCACTCACCGATGATTTCGTGGTAGACAAACAACGGCTCACTTACAAGATCTCGGGTTTCGCTGACGAAAACCCTGAGATAACTCTTGTGCGTGGTGGAAACTATAGATTCATAGTAGATCAACCCGGATCGGGGTTTTTTATACAGGCCACACCGGGCACTTCGGGAAGATTACCTTTTAGCCCCAACATATCTAGCCGAGACGTCCTGGGCGTCACCAACAACGGAGCTGACACGGGCACAGTAACGTTTGATGTACCACTGCGGTCTGCGCAGGATTTCTACTATCAGATACCCGACGTGGGCCCCGTGGATCTTATCTGCACTCTGAAGTTTGATCAGATCAATAATGTTTTTGTTGACACTTTTTTACAGCAAAATCCACAAGGCATCGACGGAGTCACAGATCTCAATGGACGTACCCTGATATTCATCACATCGCCTAATCTAGAGATTGGTGGATGGCAGGTAAACTCTAGGTTTGATCCCTTGACGCGGGGTCCAGAAAACAACGATCTACCCGGCAGTTTTGACAGCATACCTTACGCCGAATATTTCAACATCGTTGATCCCGATGTGCAATTCAGTATCTGGCGAGTGCAATACAGCGAAGGTCCGAGGCCGTTCATGACCCTGCTGAGCATCCAGCCCGTGCCAAGATTGTCAAAATTTTCCATAGCGTTTGGTACAGAGTATAGCAATACCCAGTGGTACAAAAATGCCTCGGGTGTGTTTGAGCAGATACCACTGCTGACTGCCATACAGGATATACTGTACTATCAGGACAATCGCGATGCATCGGCATTTGGAATAATCAGGCTAATTGATCCCAGCCAGTCGGATCCCCTAGATATCGAGTCTATAGTTGGTGCCAAGACGTATATCTCTCCCAATAAAGTAAAATTTACTAATGGTCTCAAAGTGGTATTTCGTGGAGATGTGAAGCCGGAAAGTTTCCGTGACCGAGCGTTCTACGTCGAAGGCGTGGGCACCGGACCCGGAATTACTGAACGCGTGGGATTTGTTGATGGTGAAGCTTATTATGGCCCCTGGCGCTTCGTCGAAGGCCGCCGTGTCACGGGATTACCTGGTACCGAATCTTATCAGCAGTATATCTACAACTCTCTGGAAGAAAGCCAATTAAATCGTGGCCTGGGAGCACCGGATCTAGCACCGTTGCCGTCTTTGGGCGTGCCCGGTGTGGTCATGGGCAATGGTATTAAATTATTGCCTGTAGAAGATTTCGTAACTCCTGAACCTTATATACGCGAACAAGATGTCTATCAAGATGTAGATGCCGCTATTCCACTGGTACCCGACTACATCACGATCAATCGCGCAGCCAACAACCACAATGCTTGGAGCCGCAGCAATCGTTGGTTCCATATTGATGTCATAACTGCCACGGCCGAATACAATAACAATCAGATCCCAGTGCTCGACAATAATACACGAGCCAAGCGTCCCATAATCGAATTCCGAGCTAATCTGGCACTGTATAACTCAGGTGCGCTGGCCAAAGTTCCTGTGGACGTGATAGATTTCCTGGAAACTGACGCACTCAGCAACATAGCCGGCCAAGAAGGCTATGATGAATGGGACGGGTATGCCTTCCAGCAGGGTAGCTTGGTCGTTTTTGCCGCGGATCAAGATCCACAAGTCAGAAATAGAATTTATCGTGTGGATTTTATTGATCCCGACGGATCGCCTGGCACGCCACCTGTGATAAATCTGGTGCCCATAGAAAACAGCACGGCTTTGATCAATGACATGGTAGTGTGCCTATCAGGTGACACACAAAAAGGTGAGAGCTATTGGTTTGATGGCATCGAATGGAGCCTGGCGCAACAAAAAACCGGGGTGAATCAGGCGCCGTTGTTTGATGTGTTTGACTCTGCTGGTCGGAGCTTTGGTGACTTAGTAACATACCCAAGCTCAACGTTCCGTGGCAGCCAGTTATTTGGTTATGCTGTGGGTGGATCAACGATCAGCGATGACGTATTGGGATTCGCCCTAGAATACTTCAACATCAACAACATCGGTGACATACTGTTCAACAACTATTTTTATACCGATACGTTTGTTTTTATCCGAGACAGCATCGGACAAGAACAACAAGTCAGCGAAGGATTCGCCAGGCAGTATATCAATCGAGTGAGCTTTGGTGATCTCATCGGCTGGGTACCTGCGGCCATGGAAAACCGCAGCCGGCAGCAATTTCGGTTCGTGTACGATGGTAGTGCTCTGATACTCGACGTAGCCGTAGATCAAGACAGTATCTATGAACCACTGCAAGTTTTTGTCAATGGAAGCTTCGTTCCTCCTTTGAGTTATTCTGTGACGGTGACCAGCAACAATACTACGATAGTGATGCCCGACTCCACGATGCAAGGAGCTAACATAGAAGTGCAGGCGATATCTGATCAGACGAGCCGTGTCGCGTTTTATCAAGTGCCGGTGAATCTCGAAAACAATGCACTCAATAAAAATAGCCCAAGGTTGACTCTGGGTAGCATACGCAATCATTACGAAGGCCTGGCACAAAATCTCCGTAATCTACAAGGCGTCGTGATTGGCAGCAACAACACACGAGATCTCGGCAATATCCTTCCCTGGGGAGACATTGTCGTGCAGCAAAGCGCACCAGTGTCATTGGCGGGTGTTTTCCTGGGACGCAAAGAATACAATGTGTTTGATGCTATAGCATTCAACAGCCAGGAATACCTCAAATACAAAGCCAAGATGACGGATCTTGCCGGTCGCGGAGATTTCGTGAATTTTACCGCGACAGAGATACTGGATCAAGTCATAGATGAGATTAGCTTGGGTAAAAATGAACGATCTCCATTCTATTGGAGCGATATGCTGCCAAGCAATGAGACATATGACGAGAACATCTATACCGTTACTCCCATTACTACACCAGTGTTTGATACACTGCGAGTCTATGATTTTGAATCCAGTAACTTCCAGAGTATCTTGGTGTATCAAAATGGTGAGATACTGACTCGAGGATATGATTATGAAGTCGGTGTAGATTCGGCCACAGTGACTCTCAACACAGTGTTGACTGTCGGCGACCAGATCGTGATCCGTGAATACAACACTACCTTTGGCAGCTATGTTCCCAACACACCCACCAAACTAGGACTGTATCCAGCATATCGTCCTGCGGTATACACAGATGAAACCGCGATACCAGCCACGCTGGTGATACGTGGTCATGATGGTAGCATCACGCGCGCCTATGGCGACGCCAGAGATCAAGTATTGCTTGAGTTCGAGACCAGAATATTCAACAATCTAAAGGTCAGCAGCGCAGTGCCATTGACTTTTGACGAAGTCATTCCCGGACAATTCCGTGACACCGGATACAGCCTGGCCGAGATCAATGATCTCCTGAGCACTGATTTCTTAAACTATGTGGGATGGAACAACCTAGATTATGTCACGCAGGAGTTCAAGCGCGACAATCAGTTTACTTACAATTATACTCGCAGCGCTAACAAACTCAACAATCAACCCTTGTTGGGCGCTTGGCGTGGTATCTATCAATATTTCTATGACACTACTACACCGCATACTCGTCCCTGGGAGATGCTGGGATTCAGTCAAGAGCCGTCATGGTGGGAGAGCCAGTATGGTCCCGCGCCTTACACTTCGGGCAACTTGGTGTTGTGGGAAGATCTAGCCAACGGCATAGTGGCAGACCCGCAGAATCCCAAGGTGCTGCCGAGATTCCGGCGACCTGGCCTGCTGGATGCGATACCAGTCGACGGCGAAGGCAACCTCCTGCCACCATTCCAGACAGTCATGGGCAACTTTGATGAAACCAGCTTCCGCAAGAGCTGGGCGTTTGGTGACGGTGGCCCTGTAGAAAGCTCTTGGCGAGCCAGCTCGGCCTGGCCTTTTACCGTGATGCGATTGCTGGCTCTGACGAGACCCGCCAAATTCTTTTCGTTGTTCGCGGATCGTGATCGTTATCAATTCAATGATACCTTGCAACAGTGGTTATGGGACGGCAGATATCGATTAGATGCCAGCGCCATGGCTCCGCTGTATGGAGATGACGTCAGCAAAGCCAGTTATATTGATTGGATCATAGATTACAATCGGCAGCGCGGTGTTGACAGCACGGTCAATCTCACCGCAGATTTAGCCAACATAGACATACGCCTGTGCTGGAGACTGGCCGGATTCAGTGACAAGAATTTTCTGAAAATATACACGGAAAAATCCACACCGGGCAGTGCCAACACGAATTTCCTTCTACCCGACGAAAGCTACCAGCTGCTGCTGTACAAGAACAAACCATTCGAATCGGTGTCGTACAGTTCGGTGGTGGTACAGAGAGTCGAAGATGGTTGGAGCGTACAAGGTTACAATCTCAATGACCCTTACTTCGAGATCCTGGTAAGCCGTACTCGTGGAAGGACAGAGACCATAACCGTGGCCGATACTTCGGTCAATGTCAATATCGAATATACCAATAACGTAGCCAAAGTTCCCTATGGATTCGTGTTTACCAGCGAGGCCGCGGTCAGTGATTTCCTGCTGAGCTATGGCGAGGTCCTATTACGCCAGGGATTTGTTTTCAACACACAAGAGAATGGATACATCGTCGATTGGCAACAGATGGTATCCGAATTCCTGTATTGGAGCCAACAGGGATGGGATATTGGTAGCTTGATAAACCTCAACCCCGCGGCCACAAAGGTATCTATCACGAGACTCGGAGCCGTGGCCAACAGCCTTGCCCCAGTCACTCCCAGGAACATGGTGCTGAATCAGAATCGTCAGCCCATAGATCTCAACAGCCTCGTGATCAACAGGTTTGACAATGAATTCTCGATCAACACCACGGATTCAAACACTATCAATTTCCTCACCCTGGATTTTGTGTCTTACGAAAACATCATCGTGTTTGATAATGCTAGCCTTTTTGGGGATCTGATATTTGAACCCACCACAGGCGCCCGGCAGAATCGTCTGCTGGTATCGGGTATTTTGTCTGCAGATTGGAATGGCACGGTCAATGCTCCGGGTTTCGTCATCAATCAAGATACTGTGCGCGAATGGCGCCCAAATCAGATCTACACCAAAGGCGAGATCGTGTTGTTCAAAGACGAGTACTGGAGTGCTTCCACTATAATTCAACCCAGCGAGACTTTCGATTACGCCCTATGGCTCAAGAGCGACTATCAGGACATACAGAAAGGACTGCGTCCCAACGCAGCCAATGACAGCACCCAGCTGGCCAATGCCTACAGCACTTATTCAGCGAATTTAGAAAAAGAAGTAGACCTGTTTAGTTATGGCTTGATAGGATTTCGCCCACGACAGTACATGCAGGCCTTGAATCTCGACGATGTTAGCCAAGTCAACTTGTATCAACAGTTCCTGGGCAGCAAAGGTACTCTCCAATCTGCTGAGATCTTTACTCTGGCCGATCTTGGCAAAGAGAGTGCAGAGTACAACGTCTATGAGTATTGGGCGATACTCAAAGGCACCTACGGAGCCACGGCAAATCGCAGTTATATAGAACTGCTGATGGATCAATCCCGGCTCAACAGCAATCCCAGCATCATGCAGGTGATTGAACCTGGACAGACCAGCCAGGCTGATCAGACCGTGTTTGTTGATGGTATATGGAAAGAAAGTTACAAGATAACTGATCCAGAAATTTTGCCCACGCTGCAGGCAAAAAATCTTGATCGGGCGTTGCCTACTGCTGGTTATGTCAACATTGATGATGTTGATTTTACGGTTTTTGATATCGACGCGGTTGAGCGATCAAATCTTCCAGTCAATGATATCGGTATCGGCAGCACTGTGTGGGCGGCCAAAGTCAATGCCTATGATTGGTCCGTGTATCGCAGTGAAGTGCTGCCAGCGCAGGTCATACAAGTCAGTGACAATCTCAATGGTCGGAGCCTGGTGAATTTCCGCGGACAACCGGGATTGGTCCTGGGTGCTATACTGATCATAAAATATTTTGATGACAGCATTGATGGCGTATACCGGGTGCGATCCGTGGTCAACCCCACATCTCTGATCATCGACTATGAGTTCACGGGCAATCAAACCACGATCACTGGCATTGGTATAGCGCTGACACTACAACCTGCTAGAGTGCGGCAACCCAGTGATATCGTGCACCTACCTTACTCTAAATTATTAGGCACAGGTGCCAGGGTATGGGTCGATGACAACGGTCATGGCCAGTGGACTGTGCTGCAGAAAACAGCACCATTTGTTAATTCAGAAAATCTAGATCCCCAAGCACCCGTGGCAAATGTGGGTTACGGATCTGTGGTGGTGCAGGGGTTACAGAATCTTACAGCCCTTGTGGCAGCACCAGGCTACGCTGGCAACAAAGGTGGAGTCTATACTTTCAGCAGATCACCCCAGGGAAAATATGAACCCACGGGTATGATAGACTTGTCGGCCAATTCGGTATCGGGATTTGGATCGTCAATTGACATCGGAGATCAGAACTGGGCCATAATTGGCGCTCCCGACAGCGACAGCGGTCGTGGTTATGCTGCAGTGATATTCAATCCAACCAGCAGTGACATTTTTGAACAACGGCAGATTTTGGTAGCACCCGATGGAGACGGTTCTACGCAGGCAAGATTTGGATCAGCAGTGACCACGAGTTTCGACGAGCAGTGGCTCTACGTATCAGCACCGGGATTATCTCGGATATATTGTTACGGACGAGTTGATGTACAAACACAGCGTAAAACCTATGTCACTGACGGATCCACGCAACAATTCAATTGGAGCGATTACATTACCGTACAAGGCAGTAGTCATCCACAACAGATACAAGTATTGTTGAACAATGGTATACTATATGGTACCAATCCCAATCCCGATTATCATATAGTCGGTGACAACGTGGAATTATTAGATGAAAATGGAGATCCCTACGCTCCGGCGGCAGATCAAGAATTGACTCTGAGCCGCCGTTCATTGGTGCAACTTGATCGTAGATTATATTACAACGTACCACAAGAATCCGTGACACCTTCGGGTGGATCAGGCGCCAGATTCACTGTGGATGTCACACGCGGTGTACGTAGTGCCACGGTAGTATCGGGTGGTACTGGTTATTCCGTGGGTGATGTCATTACCATCGACAGCGCTAGGATTGGCGGCGGTCCAGATGATCTAGAGATCCTGGTCACACAAGTTGGGCTTGAATATGCTACTCTAGAAGACGCAGATGCGGGCGAAAGCATCATCACCGTCATTGATACCACGGGTCTAGTTCCTGGTCAAGAATTACAACAGATCGGGGGGACGGGATCTCTTGCAGCTGGAGTTGAAATAGTCTTTGTCAACCCCGCGACTCGACGAGTACTACTAGATGTTCCAGTGGTATCTTCGGGATCATTGATATTCTTGGCTACTCCGGGACCAATCACTGCGATATCGATCTTTTCGGGTGGAACAGGAATCGATGATCAAACTACATTCGACGTGAGAGATCTCCTGGCTACAGCCAATACCATCGATAGTTTTACTATCCGAGTAGGTAGTACGATCTACCGCCCTGACATAGATTATACTTTTGATGCAGAAACTGGAGTACTGTTTTTCGCGACAAATCCAGCACCGGGCGCAACGATCATAGCAGAAAGCATCACTCATTTTGAACTATCGGGAGTTCTTTCGGTGCCTTTGCTCACCGAGGCTGATCAATTTGGCTCTTGGATCACTTGCACAACCGACGGCCGACAGATCATCGCAGGTGCACCGGGCAGCACAGTCAACTCGCTCGTGGGTGCCGGCAGGTCTTACGTGTTTGATCGTAGCGTACAAAACATCACAGTCACAGATGCTGATCAGACCGCTTACCCCACCGATGAGATCTTAGTAGAACCAGTTTCCGTGAAAATAAACGGTCAGAAAATACTGGATTCCGCCACCAATATCGGTGGAGAGTATACTATAACTGGCCCTAGATCGATATCAATCACTGCTGATCTCGCAGTGGGCGACATTATAACTGTTGACACAAATAAATTTTCATTGCTACAAACTTTAGAATCCCATGAAGCACAGAGCCGGGCCAACTATGGATCAATAGTAGATCAATGCGTGAATGATTGTAGTTTATATGTAGGATCACCCAACAGTGATTATACCACGAGACAAGGTGGTTTAGTAGAATTCCTGCAGAACCAATCAAGGGTCTATGGCACTATCATGAGTACTGTGGCTAACCCTACGCTGGATCCCTTGATAGATTCTAGCTTGGCTGACATCAGGATCAACGACGTTTACGTGCAACTCAGCACACCGGCGCTTTGGACCCAAACATCATCTTATGATAAAGATTCGTTTGTAGCATACCTCGGCGCGTTGTTTTCCAGCACCCGGGCAGTGCCAACTGACATTGACATTTCTGATCGCAGTTACTGGAAACCCACGTCATGGTGTGCAGTGCTGGCACAAGATATCAATGATCAGACCACCAATGTCACCGCTGCAACAACGCCTGATTTAGAATTCATCGGAGATAGCATCACTCGTGAGTTTCCAGTAGGGGACATCTATAGTTCAGCAGCGTCGTATACCGCCGTGGTCTTTGTCAACAACACATTACAGGCGTCCGGTTTGGAGTATGTCTACGATGATCAAGACAAGCTCATACGATTTTCGCAGGCTCCCGCAGCGGGTTCTGTGATCACAGCAGTGTCTGGTCGACTGATAGTCACAGTCACAGATCTACAGGCCGCAGCGCCGCTGAACCTCTTGACTGTGTTGCCAGGATCGGGTACGATGTTTGATGTATTGGGATTCGATACTTACGTATGGCAACAGAACATAGAAAGCCCGGTAGCAGTTCAACAGGCGAGATTTGGATCATCGATATTCATCAGTGATGATTTTACGAGCCTGGTGATCGGCGCTCCCGAAGGCAATACTATATTGGCCACTACGTTTGATTCAGATCGGACGTTGTTTGATAGCCGCAGCACGGTGTTTTCAGAGATACAAGCCATCAGCGGCGCTGTCTACGTCTATGATTTCTTACCTGCCAGCAATGCCAGCGTCAACAACCCCGGACAGTTTGTTTTTGGACAGCAGATAAATCGTGTACTGCAGAGTTTTGACAGATTTGGTGCATCAGTGGATCTCACCACGGGAGTTTTGTTGATCGGTGCTCCTGGAGCCGACGCCGGAGACAGCCAGATAAACTTTGGTACTGTGTATCAGTCACGCAATTTAAACAACGCGCCGGCCTGGGCAGTGACACGTCAGCAAACACCAGTGGTAGATGTCAATCTTCTCAATACTGTATTCATCTATGATCGTGTCACTGGGGGCGCAAAACAGTATCTAGATTTCTTTGATCCCTTGCAAGGAAGATTGCTTGGTGCAGTACAACAGAATCTCAACTATGTCAGCGGTGTAGATCCAGCTGCTTATAATCAAGGCGCAGTCAACAACTGGGGTGGAAACTGGGGAGAAAATCATGTCGGCGAGATATGGTTAGATACCCGAGATCTACGATTCGTAGATCCCAATCAGAACGATCTCGTGTACGCCAGCCGGAGATGGGGGCAACTGTTTCCCGGTAGTTCAGTGAACGTGTATCAGTGGATTGAAAGCTCGGTGCCTCCCAGCGAATATATCGGACCTGGTACGCCCAAAGACATCAGATCATATTCTATCGTGTCAGAGATTGACAGTACTGGGCTATTCATTACCAAATATTATTTCTGGGTATCTGGTATCAATACAGTGTATCGATCAGCGGCCAAGACCCTGAATATCAATACCATCGCTCGATACATCGAAAATCCACGCGGAAGCGGCATACCTTACATAGCACCCCTATCTTCCAGCGCCGTGGCTATTTACAACAGCTTGCCTTACATCTCTGGGCTTGACAGCGTGATACACATAGAATTCGATCAGCAATTTACCGATGATGCGATCAATGTTGAGTACCAGCTCATCGCGGAAAATCGCGAGGATGGTTTCCTCAATGATGGCCTCTACAACAAATTCGTAGACAGTCTCAGTGGTATCACGGCTAGTGGTGCGGCTGTGCCTGATATTACACTGCCTCCCAGCGAACTATATGGTGTGCAGACACGACCACGACAGAGCATGTTTGTAGACAGGCTCTTGGCCTTGAAAAATTACCTCACGAGAGCTAACACCGTGCTGGCACAGATACCCGCAGCAGAGAATCGCATATTCAATCTGCTCAACAGCCGAGAGCCCGAGCCCACTGCAGTCAGTGGTGAATGGAATATGCGTGTGGCCAACAGCATCGAACTGTCATATCAAGACATCGATGCAGTGCCCCTGGGATATCGGTATCTAGTACAGAACGACAGCGCCAACGAGGGACTCTGGGCAATCTACTCAGTAGAACCCGGCGATCTACCTGGTAGCCGCAGGCTGCAGTTGTATCGTGTGCAGACCTATGACACACGCCAGTACTGGGATTTCATAGACTGGTACGAACCCGGGTACGATCCGCTGTCGCGCATAGTACGTACCGTACCTAATTTTGCCGCGTTGTCATCGATATCGGTGCCCACGGGTAGCTCGGTGAAAGTACAGGTTAATCCACAGAATAAATTTGAGATCTATGTGCGCACAGCCAATTATTGGCGTCGGGTAGCTCTGGAATCTGGCACCATAAGATTCAGCGAACGACTCTGGAATTACAATCTAGGTAGATACGGGTTTGACAGCGAAGTGTTTGATGCGAGGTATTTTGACCAAGAACCCGTGATCGAGACTCGTAACATAGTGCGCGCCATCAACCAAGAGATTTTCGTCGACGAGCTGGCCATAGAGCGTAATCGACTGCTGATCTTGATGTTTAATTTCATCTTGAGCGAACAGATAGCGCCTACGTGGCTCACGAAGACCAGTCTCATTGACGTGGATCATGTGATACGAGAACTGTTGCCATTCCAGATCTATCGACAGGACAACCAGGATTTCGTACTGGATTACATCAAAGAAGTCAAGCCCTACCACACGCAGATACGAGAGTTCAATCTCAAGTATCGTGGCAGCGATCAATATCTAGGCAGTGTCACTGACTTTGACGTACCGGCATTCTGGGATGCCGCGCAGAATCGATTCATAAGCCCGGTATTAGACAACACCGGTACCCTGAGTGTCACCAGCAGCACACCGTCTGACAGTCCCATATGGCAGACTTTCCCCTACGATCAGTGGTTCTATAACTATCGGCTTGAAGTTGAATCTGTGGACGTCATTGACGGAGGCAGTGGATATCTGGTTCCGCCACAAGTCGAGGTCACGGGCGAATGCCTGCGTCCAGCCCAGATGCGTGCGACCATCAACGCCGAGGGAGAAGTCAACGCCATCATCATTGAAGATCGTGGTGAAGGGTACACTACCACGGCCATCATCACTATAGATGCTGGTGGTGGTACAGGAGCACGGGCCGTGGCTCGCATGGGCAATGATCTCGTGCGGCACATAACTACAACCATCAAGTACGATCGATATCAGTATCGCAGCGACATCACTGATTGGGTACCCAACGTGATTTATCATGTCAATGATCAAGTCAGATATGAGGATAGAGTGTGGCAAGCAGTGTCTACTTCTACTGGATCCGTGTTTGATCCCGACGATTGGACCGTGGTCCCGGCTGCTGATCTTTCGGGTGTCAATCGCACACGTGGATATTATATCCCATCAGATCGGCAACCAGGTATAGACCTGGCCCAAGTTATCGCAGGACTAGATTATCCCGGAGTGCAGGTATATGGTCAAGATTTCCTCATGCTCACTGAATTGGATGCCGAGTACGCCAGCGATTTCGTAGATCCTTATCTCGGAGTGTTGCCCACCAGCATCAACGTCGACGGTGGTGCGTTCATTGATACCTATTCCAGCCATGCTCCAGAAGAATTGGTGCCTGGTTCGGAATTTGATACCTTGGATCTCCGGGTGATCTCTACCCCGGGGTTTGACGCCAGCGTGGGATTTGGTTTTGGATTTCCATTGGCTGCGATCTCCTATGTATTTGATACTCTGTCGCCGGTATACCCTTACAGCCAAGAACTCGAATATGCAGTAGAGATCAACGTCTGGAATCAAACCACAGGACTCCAACTCGTGCAAGGTATCAACTATTCAGTGGATTGGTTCGCCAAGACTGTCACGGTGAATTCAGGTGCTGCACCGGGAGATTCCCTGCAGATATTCACCTATGAACTGGGCGGCGGTAATCAGTTATACCGGAATCGATATCTTGGATCTGAGTTTGATACCACTGTATTGATTCCCATCAATCGGGATTTGATATTTGGAGTAGTGGCATTGGTTAATGGTGTGCAGACCAACATCAGGTTGATATCCGAGATTACTGCAACCGTGACCGGCATAGAATTTTTCTCATCATTTGCCCCCGAAGATGTCATAGTCATCACTGTGTTTGGTGGAAATACCGATGACGTGAACTATTCCTGGAGCGTTCCTCTGACACAGGATTTTGTCAGTGTTGGTTCCTACGCCTTCCAACTTACCAACAGTCTCCAAGGTACCAACATACCCAACATCATAGTCAACGTCAACAGCAGTCGCGTGACACCGGCCCAATCTATCACTTACACGACCACTGGAACTGGTCTGTTATTTGCGTTACCCGTACCATCAAACTATCTCAATGAAGACGTAGTTCAAGCTGATGTGTCGCTGTACCTCGATCAGACTCTGTTGACACCAGGAACAGCTTGGGTATTAGATCCCGATGATGGCAGTTCAGATCGAACCATCACATTGACTGCGACTCCGCCAGTGGGCAGCGAATTGTTGATAAGCGTGGCCACTGGTTGCTCTTATCGCGTGGTAGGAACAGCCCTACAGTTCGATCCTTCGAGGATAGCCATTCTCTCCGGGGACAGCATATCTGTGACCACGTTCAATGATACATCGCAGCAATCAATCCGCACTGCAGTATGGCAAGGACCTATTGAGATCACCGGACCTACCTTGGTCGATAGATTTGATCAAGGAGCACCATTTGGTACGGTACCGTTTGATGAAGGCGATGTTTCGGGAGAACCTGGGTCGTATGATTTCAGCGCTGGTTCGATAGTTCGAGCCAATAGGTTTGATACCGGAGTTGATATCAGTGATAGCCAGAGACTCACTGTGACCCTGAACGGTAGATATCTTTTTCCCGAGCAAGAATATACTACTGACGGGTCTGCTGTGATCGTCTCTGGACCCACGCTCAACAACAATGACATCGTAGCGATTACCAGTTACACTATGTTTGAAGTCCCGGGATTCGTGGGATTCAGGATCTTCCAGGACATGCGTGGACTACAGTTAAGTTATCGTATCCTAGATAATACGATCACGGTGTTGACTCAAGAATTACTCAAGACTGATGATGTTATGCATGTGCTGGATGCTGCCAAGATGCCAGTGCCTGATCTCGTTGCTGGAAAGTTTGGGGTAGTGACTGTCAACGGTGAGCGTATCACTTATCGAGAAAGAAACACTTCATCCAATACTTTGTCGGGACTGCGTCGCGGTACTGCTGGTACAGCAGCAGCAGATCATGTTTTAGGCAGCGAAGTGCTAGACATGAGTGTTGGTAATCTCATACCAGGGCAATATCAAAATACTCTAGACAAACAGGATTTTCTAGCTGATGGAATCCAGACAGAATTCACTGCAGAAAATATATCTGTGTCAGGATTAGACAGTACCGAGCTCACAGAAGCTGTGAGAGTCTGGGTCGGTGGCGCTGATGTCACTGCCGACGCAGATGTATACACTGTGCAATCTGCCGGACCGGTATCGATAGTGTTTAGCACACCACCCATTGATGGAGTTGAAGTCACGATAGGAGTGGTACGTGGACGATCTTGGTATGCCCCAGGACCCAGCACTCCCAGCGATGGGCTACCGCTACAAGAAACAGACACAGTGGCCGCTAGGTTTATCCAAGGTGAATAGGCAAGGTAAATAATTGACTATGGAAAATCTACAGCCAAAACCCAGCAGCGATGTCCGAGATCAGCCTGAACCAGCGAAAAAACCCAACGAAAACGGGTATGTACACGTAGATGGGTTCGTTAGGATCTCGGATCCCGAAACCCAAAAAATCATCGTGGAGATACGCGAATGACGATCATGGTACCTGTGGCTGTACAAGGGCACATAAAGATCTATGATCCCAATGATCATGAGATTTTTGTTGACAAAAAGAACGCCATACATTACGAAAACATGAGCATCGCTCTGGCCCAAAGTCTAGGCAATACCAACCTGGGTTTCGTGTATGCCATGGCGTTTGGCAACGGGGGCAGCAGTGTAGACCCCACGGGCGTCATCACTTATCTACCACCCAATGTCACCGGGCTCAATGCTGATCTCTACAACCAGACCTACCTCAAAGTAGTTGATGCTCAGAGCGCAGCCAACACCGATCCCTTGCGTAATAATGTCACTATTTTACATACTCCGGGCACGGTGTACACCGATGTGCTGGTGAGATGTTTGTTGGACTATGGAGAACCTCCCGGGCAACAAGCGTTTGACAACAGCACCAATTTCAATGGTGATTTTGTGTTTGATGAACTTGGACTCAAAGCCTGGGAAGGAAACAGCGCTGAACTCATGCTGATAACGCACGTGATATTTCACCCAGTACAAAAGAGCCTGAATCGGCAGATACAGATAGATTACACAGTGAGGATACAGACACTGACAAATCTCAGTGCAGCATAAATATGCTTAGAGAATTTGATTATAAATATCAGAACGGAGTGAACGACACATGGCTTATACCATAAATTTAACTGACGGTAGTATTTTCGCTACCATCCCAGATGGTACCATCAATACCGGATCTAGCATGGTCCTGGTGGGGAAAAACTACGCCGGATACGGAGAATTCCTAGATGAAAACTTCATTCATCTCCTGGAAAATGGTAGCAACACCATCGCTCCCAGCGCGCCATTAGTCGGACAGCTATGGTGGGATAAAACCAATAGCCTGATGAAAGTCTATACTGGAACTACGTTCAAAACTATATCAGCAGCCACAGCTTCGAGTAGCCAACCCACCAGCAATGTCATCGGAGATCTATGGTTCAATACGACTAGCCAGCAACTATTCGTCTGGAACGGTAGTTTATTTACTCTCATCGGACCATCCAGTACAGCTGGCCAAGGCACAGCTGGCGCCATAGTAGCTACCATAACTGACAACCTAGGTAGCGATCACGTTGTAGTAGAGTTGTTCAGCGCCAATACCATCGTGGCCATAGTCAGCAATGACTCTTCGTTCACACCAGCCGCACCAATATCGGGATTCACGACCATAGGCCCCGGCGTACAACTCAGCACGGCCGTGACAGGAGCACTGTTCCGTGGATCTGCAACAAACAGCCAATCACTAAATGGATTAAGCAGCACGCAGTTTATCAGGTCCGATATCAATTCTTCCACTGTTGGTACGCTTTCAGTGCAGAACGATTCGGGACTGAGAGTCGGTGTTGACAATGATTTTGTCGTCAATGTCAATGCTGTTTCCAGCGCAGTGTCGATCCGGAATTCTACACAAGACGCAAACCTGCTGTTGCAAGTCAATGAT
>Ga0172362_10002484_pt1 | contig 16001 bp, 17 predicted proteins | sample LakKivs1_kivu2a2_FD_114534 | JGI IMG/M metagenome (GOLD analysis project Ga0172362, IMG submission 114534) | Sediment microbial communities from Lake Kivu, Rwanda - Sediment s1_kivu2a2 | ecosystem: Environmental > Aquatic > Freshwater > Lake > Sediment | place: Rwanda: Western Province, Lake...
AAGAGAAATATATTAAAGGAGTGATTGAAGATTGTCTTAAATACAGACTGGATATAATCATTGTTGATGATGGTTCGACTGATAACACCTTAGAAGAAGTAAAATCAATTCAATCTCCTAAAAATTTTAAAATAATACTAATTAAACATCCTATAAATAAGGGAAAGGGGCAGTCACTTAAAACCGGTTTTAGTTATATTGTAAAGAATAATTATACCGGGGTTATAACTATTGACGCAGATGGACAGCATAAGACGAGTGAAATTAAAAATTTTCTTAAAGTAATAGAAAAAGAAAATCCAGATTTAATAATTGGAGACAGGCTGGGCAATACTAAAAACATGCCCTTTATAAGATTGGCTACAAATGTCTTTACTTCCTGGATTATTTCCAATATTGCAGGCATAAGAGTCAGTGATGTGCAGTCCGGGTTCAGATATATAAGTACAAAAGCTTTGAAGAATATCAAACTTGAAACTAAGAACTTTGATACTGAACCAGAAATAATAATCAAGGCAAGCTGGCTTGGATATAATATAAAAAATATACCTATCAGCACTATTTATCATAAAAATTTTGTCAGCAAAGTTAATCCTATTAAAGATACCATTAAATTTTTTAAGCTGGTTTTTAATAGCTATAGATGGAAGAGAAAGCTTAATAAAAAAGGGGGATTATTACTTAAAAAATCTGATACAACTCATAAAAAACTGCCGAAATAAACATAATAAATATAATAATTATAGAAGTTATAGGAATAGCCTTATTCTTTAACTTATTTCTGCTTATATATTCTCCAGTTGCTAAAGCCAGAACTCTATAAAATATCTCAATTGAAGAAAGCAATATAACTTCCATAGGAATGGAAGTTCCATGTCTTATTGTCCCTGTGAACAGAAAAATAACCATAAAAACTCCTGTTATAAAACTTATAGGGAGTGAAGCTTTTAAAAAACCCAGGGTAAAATATCCAAGAGTTGACAGAAGATTTCCAAAAAGAATGGCTAAAAAAACATAATTAAAAGACATACCTTCCTGGTACTGGCGAATTCCAAAAACTCCCTGGAGTATTCTAAATTTATCAATTATAAATACGCTGGTATCTTTTAAAAAATAAAAAAATATAAAACCTAAAGCTGCTCCTGCCAGTAAAATAAGCAGACTTTTAATAAAGATTTGAAAATATTGTTTTAACACTTAGTCAGGCTTTCCTCTTTAATAATCTCAATCATTATACTGCTGATTCTCCTGTCAAAACTTTTACCGGCATATGTCTCCAATTCTTTTATTGCTTTTTTTTGAGAGAGTGCCTTCCTGTAAGGCCTATCGGTAGTCATAGCATCGTAAGCATCTGCTACAGCAAGTATTTTAGCAAACAGGGGAATCTTGTCTCCCTTAATTCCGTATGGATAACCTTTACCGTCTACCTTTTCATGATGATAAAGAATTGCCTCAGCTGAATTTTTTAAAAAAACAATTTCTTTTACTATTTCATACCCCACTTCCGGATGCTTCTTCATCTCTACCCAACCGGCATCATCAAACTTCCCCGGCTTGTTAAGTATACTCAAATCAATTTGTACCTTACCTATATCATGCAGATTTGCAAGATTAATTAATATATCAACGTCATATTCATTCAATCTCAACTTCCTGGCAATCTTTTCGCTGTATTCCGCTACCCTTACCGAGTGCCCTGCAGTGTACGAGTCTTTTGCGTCTATTATCTTTACAATCTGCATAATACTGTTTAAAAGTGCTTTACGTTCCTTTACTCTGAGTAGATAAGTATACTGGGCAATTATTAAAGGAAGTGAGGTAAATATAATTGTATATGGTCCGTATAATTTATAGAGAAAAGATATAGCAACTGCCATTGCAGCTAAAAACAACTGAAAAGGTATTAGCCAGGCGTAATTATAAATCCATATATTTATAAAATTTTTTCTCTCGCTGATAGAAATAGCCCCGGCAGTAAGTAATGTATTTAAAAAAAAGGCAATATATGTAGCTAAAAAAATAAAACCAACATTGGCAGGATAAAAAAAGTTAGTTACATCTCTATCATAGGTCATCTCAAATACGATACTGGTAATACCCATTGAAATAAAATATTGCCCAGCATTGAATAATTGTTTGTAATAAGGAACTTTTTTAAAAAACTCTCTGATGTTAAAAATAGAAATTGCCGTAACTAAAATGGCTGTAGCAGGTCCAAAAATTATTAAACTTGCAAACGAGATTGCAAAATTTACTGAAACACTCCCTGTTCTTGGAAGCGGTGCTGCTAGATTATCAGCCGCAAAGACTAACAGTCCAAACAGCACCGCCCCAAGCACTGATATGTCTCTATATTTTATAAGAATATAAGTGAATACAGCTAATCCACTTAAGAATATAAAAAACACATATACTCTTAATACCAGGTTACTATTTTTATTCACCAGGTTCTCAGCTCCTATTTTGCTAAAATATAGAGCATTATACCAGAAAAGACTGATTTATTATAATACGAATTTTAGTATTAATTTTACCATCTAACCCAGGCAGCTATTCCTATTAAGGAACCCAGTGCCAGTAAAATTCTAATTAATTTCTTCATTATTTTCACCTCCTAAAAAATAAATTATTAATATTACTACTTAGATTTTACCATCTAACCCAGGCAGCTATTCCTATTAAGGAACCCAGTGCCAACAAAATCCTTATTAACTTTTTCATTGTTTTCACCTCCTAAAAAATTTAAATTATCATTTATAAGTTGTTTCCTTCATACCAGTTCTTTAGAATTTCGTAATATTCTTTTATATTCTGGTTAAAAATTAAAAGAATTATAATAATTATCAAAATTACAATTATTACTGCCGCTATTTTCTCCCAGATAGTAAGCCCGCGCTTTTTATCTTTTTCATCGAGCATTCTTTAATACCTATACCGTTTTTTGTGTTCTGCTTTCTATGAATTCCTTCAGGCTATCAGCAGGGATCCTCCAGGAGCTTCTGCCCTCTCTTACCTTAAATCCCTTCAATCTTCCTGTTTTCAGCAAATTCCATATATTGTCAACCGATAGTTTTAAAATTTTTGCAATCTGTTCGGCTGTATATAAAACCGGTTCCCCGTAGCCAGTTTTTACTTCTTCTTCACCCAAAAACCCATTTAAGAAAATCTCCAGATCATCTTCTTTGATCCGTATAGCCTTGCCAACTCTTATGGCAGGCAATTTCCTGATCATAACCATCCGGATTATCTCTGATTCACTAATGCCAACCACCTCTGAAACTTCTTTAATGGTATATAATTTTTTTTCTTCATTCATTTTTAAAAAATAAAATTTCTTAAATTAGACATTCTTGATTGTAAATCCAGAATATCAAAAGAATTACTGCCGCTAGCTATCATTTTCCTATCTTCTTCGGGTACGAAAGGTATCCGGTCACAAACAGGAATATCTAATATACTTTCATATTCATCTATATATGTTTTTTCACTCTGGCCTACTTTATTAAAAATAATTCCCTTCTTTTGACTGGTTGGTAGAAATTTTTGAAAATTGCTTACTCTTGGTGCCAGCTTTACGTTTGGAGATAATACTAAAATTGAAGTAGTTGAAAGATTCAACATCTCTAACGAAATATTATCATACCTGAAAGGAATATCAGCTATTATAATATCATAATCGTTTCTGGCAGAATAAATTATGCTGTCCAGCATATCAATATTAAATTTATCACTTTGATAGATAGACAGCGGTGGCTGCAGGATATCTATCTTATTATTATCCAGATTTATTATTGATTTATTGAAACAGTCTTTTCCCTGGGTAATCTTTTCAATAAATATACTTAGATTTGGCGATATGTTTAAACCAAGATTAATGGTCAGGTCTGATGGGCCCTCGCAAAAATTTAAATCTATAATTAATATTTTCCCGTCAACAATGTCTTTTATATACCAGGCAAAATTAAAAACCATACTTGTCTTTCCAACTCCTCCCTGAATTGAGTAAAATGAAATTATCCGTTGAGGTATAAATTTATAGCTATTTTCTTCTTTTCTATTTATTTTTAAATTCAAATTATCTATTATCTCAAGTACTCTTTTCAAATCTTCTATATTGTCAATCCTGCCCAGATATATATCCCTGGAAATGGTATTTTTTTTCTTCTCTAAATCAGTAATAAATAGTTCACTTGTGGTATAACGATTTATATATTCTGCTATTTCTTTATATTTTTTAAATTTTGCTGATAATATAACATATTTTGGCATATATTCTTCTATATGATGCTTGATATAACTTATATTGGTTAAAACTAATATATTATGATTTTGCAGCTTTATTCTAGTTATATTATTAATTAATTCTTTATTTTTTATTATGATTAAAATTATTTCCATTTATTATTTAATATTAAATAAAATAATAATTACATTCCATTTATTTCTTATTAAAATGAACTAAATAGTTATTATTGCTTATAATTAAATTAAATTATTATATAATATCTGAAAAATTTATATAAATATATAATAGAATTATAATATTGACTTGTCAATCAATTATTTCAATAGATAGAGTGGTTAATCTCAGTTAATCTATGTTAATGCAATAAAAAGTGCGGATTTCTTGACTATTAATGGGTTAAATCTGAAGAATTAATATATAATGAATTAAATTATTAGATAATTATAGATAAGTCTGTACTACTTGTGCTAAATAGGACATAAACTTGCTTAACCGGAAAGGAGTCTTGAGGTTAAATTTAAATCTTTATCTGATTTTATACTAATCTCTTTGTAAATCGATTTTTCACCAGCAATAATTTTTATATTTTTTTTAGGAATACCTGTTTTACCTGAAATAAAATTTATAAGTTCTTTATTAGCTTTCCCTTTCTCCGGGACAGCAGCCAGTTTTATTTTTATTCTATTCATATAAATTCCATAAACACCGGTAGCAGTAGAATTTGGCTTTACAATTAACTTAATTGTTTCAGTCTTCATCAGTTTTAAAGAAATCGTTAATTATATCCGGGTTGGCTATGTCTATTTTCTTCTTGACTCTTTTTGGTTCATATTTTTCTTCTCTTTCTTCTATTTCTTCACCTCCATGAATTCCCCGTTTCTCTTCCTCTTCTCCCATGAACTTCTCTTCTTCTTTCTCTTCTTTTACGAACCTTTCTTCTCTTTCCTTTTCTATTTCTTCGATTCTGGTTTCTTCTTCTCCCTCTTTCTTTTCATAGCCTTCAACTACTTCTAATTCTTCCTCCGGAATATATTTTGATTCTTTACCTTCTCTTACACCTTCGCCTATTTTAGTTTTATCAATATCAAAATCCTTCTTACCAATTTCGGAAATTTTAAGAAATTGCTCCTCTCCTAATTTTGAAGCTGTTTCTTTAAAATCATCCACCAGTTTTGAAATCTTACCTTTAAAGTCTTCATATTCCTGGTTTAGTTCTTTAATATCTCTTTCTAACTGAGCTTTCTTGCCCACTAAGTATTTATACGTCTCCTCTTCCTTTGCTATTTTATTTCTTACCATTTCCTCCGCTTCTTTTTCTGCTTTTTGTTTTATATCTTCTGCCACCTTATGCGCTGATACAAGAGCTTCCTGAATAATCCTTTTCATTTCAACAGATTCCTTATATTCCTCATATTTTTGTCTTTCCAAATTTTCCTGAAGCTCCCTTTGAGATTTCTGCAATCTATCGAATTCCACTGTAAGAATATCTAAAAATTTGTCAACCTCTTCCGGTTTATATCCTTTGAATACAATATGAAATTCCTTTTCTTGGATGCTCTCTGCATTTATATTCATAACTACCTCCAAACAAAAATTTTTTATCTACATATATCTATAACTTATATAACGCAACAATAATATTACCTGGATTTATCCTAACCCATGATATAATTATTATTATAAATATTACACCAATATAAACCCTGAGAAAAAATATAATCAGCTCAACAAAGAATCCCATTACATTTCCTTTAGTCAAGAAAATTCTGCAACTGGTATGCTCTTTTCTTTGCACTTTCTACAGCATTATAAATTATTTTATCCAGCCTCCTTCTCTTAAATTCTTTTAAGGCTCTTTCAGTAGTCCCACCTGGAGATGCAACCTTTTTTATTAAACCATCAAGGTCAATTCTAGATTTCTCAATAGTTATTCCCGCCCCAATCATAGTACTGGTCACCAATTTTTTTGATATTTCTGGATCCAGTCCATTTCTTATTCCAGCTTCAACCAAATATTTACAAAAAAGAAAAAAGTAGGCTGGTCCGCTTCCATTTAAAGCTGCAGCTATATTCTGGTACTTTTCTTCAACTATTACATAATCACCTATATTTTTTATTAAATTTTTCGAAAATAATAAGTCCTTGCTTTTTGCAAATCTGCCTTTGCTTATTGCAGCTGTACCTTTTTTAAATAATGCAGGAGTATTGGGCATTACTCTTATAACTGAAACATTTGAATTCAATTTTTTTTCTATATGATATGTTGGTACTCCAGCAACAATGCTGATAATTGAATTTATCCTCCAATTAAAACAACTCTTCATCTGTTCCAAAACCATTTTCAAGTTCTGTGGTTTTACCGCCAGTAATATATAACTGGACTTTTTTATGACTTCAATAATTTCTTCAGCAGAATATATTTTATAATTATTTTTAATGTACCTGCTCCGGTAATTATCATTATCATAGAATATTATTTCATTAGATTTTAAGAAACCGGAATCCAGTATTCCCTTGAGTATTGCTTCACCCATATTTCCACAGCCAATTATCCCTAATTTGTAACTACCCAAATAAATACTCCTCTATTTTTAAAAATGATTATAAAAACCTTCTTCCTCTAGTAGTTCTTTTTCTTCCGAACTAACTTCCACATTATATGGAGTAATTAGGAAAACTTTTTCTGCCACTTTTTTTATATTTCCCTCTAAGGCATAGGTAAGTCCACTGCAAAAATCAATAACTCTTTTACCCAGATCCTGGTCGACCTTCTGCAGATTGATTATTATAGGAATATCATCCTTAAAATTATCCGCAATTATCTGTATTTCCTCAAATTCCTTTGGTTCTGCTACAAATACTCTTGATTTTACTTCACCTTTCATTGAACCAATCAATGAAACTTTTCTTGACGGTTTTGGGCTAATAATACGCCCTCTCCTTGAAATATTTTTGCTATGTCTTGCATCTATTTTACCACTTTTATCTCTTAACATTCTGGTTTTTACTCTTTCTGTATCTTCATCCTTTATATCTCTGATACCTATGTCATCTTCATCCGATAAACCAAAAAAAGAAAGAGTTTTCTTAAAAAATCTACTCACCAGTCCTCCTCTCTATAATTAAAAATTTATTTAAAGATAATAGAACCTATTCTAATCATTGTGGCGCCTTCCTCAATAGCTACTGGGTAATCATTACTCATACCCATTGAAAGCTCCGCTAGATTCATGTTATTAAAATCTTTATTTGATTTGTCCCGGAGAATTCTTAACCTTCTAAAAATCCCTCTTATCAACTTAAAGTCATCAGTCAAAGGTGCTATTGTCATCAAACCCACGACTTCAATATTTTTATAATTTAATGCCTCTTTAAGGAAACTGTGCAAGTTTTCAGGATTTATGCCATATTTTGTCTCTTCTCCAGAAATATTAACCTCTATTAATAATTTCTGTATTTTACTAATTTTCTTTGCTTCATCGTTCACTTTGCTTAAAGTACTTATTTTATCTATTGAATGTATAAATTCTACCAGGGAGACCACTGTTTTTACCTTTCTGCTCTGAAGATGCCCTATAAAGTGCCATATTGAACCTTTTCCCACCACACTATATTTTTCTTCCAGTTGGTCCGCTCTATTCTCACCAAAATTTCTAAGTCCTAAATTTGAAATCAATTTTATTTGTCTGGCAGAAGCATACTTTGTGGCAACTACAATTGATATATCCCTGGCACTCCTGCCAATTTTTTTACAAACCCTATCTATTTCAATTTTTAAATTATTGATATTTTTTTTCAATCTGTCAGCTTCTTCCATTAAGTTATCACTGCTTTTCATAATTTAAATAATTACCACAACTCGATAATTACTATACCTACCATTTCTGGTGGTAAAGCAAAAAGCTATTCCATGGTTATTTCTTAAATAAATGGATAAATATACTGGAAGACCATTTGCTAATATCTTTTCTATTTTAAACATTTTAAATAAATAAATTATTCTTTATTTTTTCTCAGGAAAGTAGGTATATCAAGATAATCATCTTCTCCTAAAGACCTGAGGTCATCTTCTGATATTTTTTTAAAATCTTCTTTTTTATCTTTTACGGCAAGTATATCTTTTTCAAACTCAAATAGCTTTTTCTCTACTTCTTTTTCCTTCTTGGCTCTATCATCTTTTTTCATTTTCTGGATTTTATTGGATTCAAATCCGGTAGCAATAATGGTAACTTTTACTTTATCCCTCATACTTTCATCAATAACAGCACCAAAAATAATATTTGCATTTGGGCTGGAAGCATTCCTTACAATTTCCGCTGCCTGGTTGACTTCAAAAAGTTTCAGATCGGGTCCACCAGATATATTTAATAAAATTCCGTTTGCTCCCTCTATAGAGGTTTCTATCAGAGGGCTGTTAATTGCATTTTGAGCAGCTTTAATAGCTCTACTTTCACCAGATGCTATTCCATCTCCCAATATTGCATTCCCTGCATTTTTAATTATTGATTTTACATCTGCAAAATCTAAATTAATCAGTCCTGGCAGAGTAATTAGATCAGTAACTCCTCTAACACCTGCCTTAAGCACATTATCCGCGAGTCTAAAGGCATTAAGTAGTGTGGTGTTATCATCAGAAATCTCCAGTAGCCTATCATTTGGTATTATTATAAGAGTATCAACTTTATCTTTTAAATTCTCGATACCTTCTTCAGCCTGACCCATCCTTTTTCTGCCTTCAAATGTGAACGGCTTTGTTGCAACTGCAACTATCAGGCATCCTGCTTCTCTGGCAGCAGTTGCTATAATAGGAGCCGCACCTGTTCCAGTCCCTCCGCCTTCACCTAATGTAAGGAATATCATATCTGCATCTTTTACTACTTCTTTTATAGATTCTATGGATTTTTCAGCGGCTATCCTGCCAATTTCCGGGTCGGATCCTGCACCCAGGCCACTTTCGCCAAGTAATACTTTCCTATCAGCACTTGACATCATAAGAACCTGGGCATCAGTATTTATTGCTACAAACTCACATCCGCTTAAATTATCTTCTATCATTCTATTAATTGCATTGTTACCGCCTCCACCTATCCCTATAACTCTTATAACTGCATAATAATTTTTATCAAAGTTCAAACTCACAACTATCACCTGCTTTCATTTTTTAAAATTTTTAAAATAAATTCCCTAAATCTACTTATAAAAGTATGCTGCCGGTTCTTTTCACCTATCTGATCCAGATCCAGGTAATTTTCCAGTTGAGAAGCATATTTTAATAAACCTACACCTGTAGAATAAATAGGATTACTAATCACTTCTGAAGGCCCTTCTACATCATAAGGAACTCCTAATCTTGCCGGTAAATTAAAAACAGAATTCGCCAGGAGAGCTATGCCTTTTAGTAGTGATGTTCCTCCGGTTATAACCAGACCACATGGGACTTGATGCATAAAACTATAACCTTCAACTTTTTCTTTAACTAGGTTTAGCAATTCTTTAACCCTGCAATTTACTATATTATACAACCGTATGTTTAATGTTGTTTTATTGATATCCATCTTAATATCACCTATATTGATTCTATTTAAAGTCTCATAAAAGTTGTAATCAACATTAGCAAATCTTTTCTTAATCTCTTCTGCTTTCGGAAAAGTTATATTAAGACCAATAGAAATGTCATTGGTTATTAAATCTCCACCTACCGGCAGGCAATATGTAAACATCATTTTTTTATTCTTATATATTGCAACATCAGTTGTTCCGCCTCCAATATCAAGAAGTATTACTCCGCTCTCCTTTTCTTCAGGGGTAAGAACAGCCTCGCTTGAAGCCAGGGCTTCTACAATTATATCTTCAATTTCTATTTTAGCTGCTTTTACACTATTAACAACATTGTTAATTAGAGAAGCTGTCCCATAAACAGCTAATAACTCAACTGCCAGTTTGCTGGCTGAAAGGCCTATAGGATCTACTATCCCTTTTTCTTCATCAATAACAAATTGCTTGATTAAAGTATGTATAATTTCGTGTTGTGAGGGTATATTCACTCTATTTGCCATAGAAATAAGTTTATCTACATCTGTTTTCCTTACTATATTATTAGAAGAATTGATATTTATTTCACTCCAATTACTTATAAAAGAAATATGTTTTCCCGTAACTCCTATATAAGCATTATCAATAAACATTTTAGTAGATTTTTCAGCCATTTCTACAGAATTAAGTATAGACCTGGTAGCTTCGCTAATATCTATAATCAGACCCTTTTTTATCCCCTTACAACCAGAAATTCCATAACCTTTTATTTTTAGTATATTATTTTTTTCTACTCTTCCAATTAAAGTGATTACTTTCGTGGTGCCTATGTCGATACCAACAATGTGTTCATCATTCGCTGTCAATCGAACCTCCACTATTTTTTATTACTGGACTATCGGGACTTCTTAAATCTATTATAGTATAATTTGTTTCCTCTTTTAACAATTCATTCAAAAAATTCTTTTGCTTCAATATTTCAACTTTCTTTACTATTTCACTGCTGTCGCCAAAGATGATTTCCACTCCATTGTAAGTTTTAAAAACTATATCTCCTGAAATATTATCTTTAAGTCTTGCTTCTTTGATCATACTTTTTATTTGACTATCAAGGACTTTATAAATATCTGCACAGCTCAATGCATTTTTTTTTGCAATTTTTTCTCCTATATTGACACTATAATTAACAACATTTCTTACCAGAATTAAATCTTTGTACTCATTCAGATCTTCTTTCTCAATCTTACCCAGCACTACCCCTTCACTATCCATCAGAAAATATTTATCTTTATAGACGATTATAAGGAAAGGTTTTCTTTCAACCAATTTTATTATAACTTTATCAGGGAAAATCTTGCTTAGTTCTGCCTCCTTAACCCAGTATAACTCCCCCCGGGCTATAGTCTCTTCCACCCTTTTTTTATTTATCTCAAATATATTGGTGCCTATTACTTCAGGTATTAAAACTTTGACTTCCTCATCTTTATAATGTGTATTGCCCTGGATATCTATACTTTTAACCTTAAAATACTTGCTGTTATAAAAATAATTTAAGCCCCAAACTACTGCTGTAAAAAATAAGCAAATCAACAGTAGTCTGAAAAAATTCCAAAGTCTCCTCCTAAAAATTTTTCTTCTTCTGGCTAAGATAATATTTTCACTATTTTTAATTTTACCACCTGAAGTTATACTTTTAAATTTGCCAAATCCAATATTATCTCTACTAATAGATCAAAATTAATCCCTGCAGCTCTAGCGGCTTTGGGAACCAGACTTGTAGCAGTCATGCCAGGCATAGTATTTAATTCAAAAACATAAGCATTGTTATGATTATCCAGTATAAAATCCACTCTTGATATGCTACTGCATTCCAACACCCTGTGGCTCTTTACCGCTACTTCAGATATATGCCTGGATATCTCTTTATCCAACTGGGCAGGAACTATATACTCGGTCATATTTTTAACGTACTTTGACTTATAATCGTAAAAACCACTTTTTGGTTTTATTTCAATAATTGGAAGAGCAACTGGCTCATTACCTATAATACTCACGGTTAACTCTCTTCCATTAATATATTTTTCAATCAAAATTTTATTATCATATTTTAACGCATCTTCAATAGCATGCTTGATCTGATCATTATTGTTCACAATGTTTACACCTATAGTTGAACCTTCACAGTTTGGTTTTACTATTACAGGATAGACTATTTTTTCATTTATAATCGACTTTATCTTCTTTAAATCCAGGCCATCATTAGAATTCAAGGCAATGTATTTTGGGGTAAGTATATTTTCATATTCCAGAATCTTCTTTGATAATATCTTATTAATAGCAATAGCACTTCCCAGTACACCTGAACCAGTATATGGAATCTTCATCAGCTCCAGTAAACCCTGAACAGTGCCGTCCTCACCATATCTTCCGTGAAGCGCCAAAAACGCTAAATTAATTTTATTTAACTTACTGTAGAAATCGTTTTTAAAATCAATAAAGATAGCATTATACCCTGATTTTAATAGAGACTGGTAAATATTTTTCCCGGTTAGAAGAGATATTTCTCTTTCAGATGAGATACCGCCGGCAATTACTCCAATTTTTAGTAACTTTTTCTTTTTTCTTACCTGAAGGTTTTTAAATTTTTCCGATATATCTGACATATTAAAACCCAACTACCTTTACTTCATATTCTAACTCTATTTTAAACTTATCCATAACAATATCTTTTACTATTTTTGAAAGGATAAATATATCTTCTGAACTGCTATTATCAAAATTTTCAATAAAATTAGCATGTTTATCTGAAATCCTGGCACCACCATAAATAAATCCTTTAAGGCCGCATTTTTCTATTAATTCTCCAGTAGATTCAGAGCAACCAGGGATGTTTTTAAAAAAACAGCCTGAGCTTTTAACATTAACCGGTTGGGTTAGTTTTTTATTTTTTATCCTGCTTGCGATTTTTTCTAAAATATTATTTCTATCAGACTTTCTGTTATTCAAAACTATTCTGGTTAGAACTATTAAATCCGGGATATAAAAATGCCTGTAACCAAAGTCACCATCACTCAAACCAATAGTCTCTTCCCTTATATTTCCTCCTTTATTTGAAATATAGCTTACTCTTTCCACAAAATCGCAAATTCCCCTATATTTGCTTCCACTATTGCCCATAACACTTCCACCTATAGTACCGGGTATACCAGAAAGGTCGGAAAAGTCGTATCCCCTGACCGCAGCTGCAACTACAAATTTTAAAAGTTTACAGGCAGCCCCTGCTATAATTTTATTCCCATCTGAAAACTCCAGATAATCAAAATCCCTGCCCAGCTTTAACAGCACCAGGTCAATATATTTATCGCTAAATAAAATATTAGTGCCATCTCCAATTACCATAAACTCAATTTGGTTTTTCATACAGGTCACAATCATTTTTTTTAAATCTCTCATTTTATCTGCTACAAAATAACATAATGCCCTTCCACCAGCTTTAATAGAGGTTAATTCAGATGTTTCCACATCAAATATTATATTATCCAGTTCAGTATCTTTAATTACCCTTTTAATTTCTTCCCTGGTTAGTTTTAATTTCCTCAATCTCTCAGTCCCGTATTATTAACTTAATATTTTAATATTTCATCTGTAACCCTGGTGATATCTCCAGCTCCCATTAACAGAATCATATCATTGTTTCTCATACTGAGTTCAAGATATTCGGCTACATCCCGCAGTTTTGGAATATAAATTATTTTATTTTTAAAACCGCTGTCTATTAAATTATCAATTAAAATTTTACCTGTAATGCCCGGAATTGGCTGTTCACCTGAACCATAAACATCGGTAATAATCAGGATATCACTCACATTAAAACAACTGTTGAAGTTATCTTTTAGATTAGCCAGCCGTGAATATCTGTGCGGTTGAAAAACTGTGATTATTCTTTTATTTTTTTCTTCTGCTGCAGCTTCCAGAGTTGCTTTTACTTCCGAAGGATGGTGAGCATAATCATCAAAGATTACGGCACCTTTCTTCTCCCCTCTTTTTTCAAATCTCCTTTTAACTCCGGTAAAAAACTTTAATATATCAGCAGCTCTTTCCATATCCAGATTCATACCATAGCATACTGCAAAAGCTGCCAGGCTGTTCTTTATATTATGAATGCCGGGCACATTTAACTTGATTTTTATTTTTTTTGATTTTTTGCCCTTGCCAGTAACCAGAGTATAAGAGGAAGTAAGATTGGAAAATTTTATATTTTCAGCATAAATATGATTTTCAGGACTTAACCCATAATAAATAATCTTTTTATCATTGGATTTAAAGAAATCCTGAAGATATATTTCATCACCATTCAAGATTACCAGACCTCCAGATCTGGTATTTCCAATAAATTTTAAAAAGTTTTGTTTTATTTCTTCAATATTTTTATAGAAATCAAAATGATCTCCTTCAATATTTGTAACAACACTTACAGACGGCTTATATTTTAAGAAAGATCCATCACTTTCACACGCTTCAGCTACCACGTAATCTCCCTTTCCATACCTTGCATTTGATCCCAGCTCATTTAATTCTCCCCCAACCACTATGATAGGATCGAGACCCAGTCCTCTAAAAATTAAAGAAGTCATAGAAGTAGTAGTAGTCTTTCCATGAGTTCCAGAAATAGCTATTCCGTTTCTACTATTTAAAATCCATGCTAATATATCAGAACGGGCAAGTATAGGAATCCCTTTTTCTCTGGCAGTCTCCATTTCCAGATTATTATCAGGTATTGCTGTAGAATAGACAACTATATCTGCGCCTTCAATATTTTTTTTCCTATGGCCGATAATAATTTTAATACCTTCATTTTTTAAAACATTCGTATAGCGGGATTCTTTTATATCGGAACCTGAAACCATAAATCCCATTCCATGGAGCACCAGAGCTATAGCGCTCATCCCGGCTCCACCTATTCCAATTAAAAAACACCTTTTATTTCTTTTTAAAATATTATCAGTATTTTTCAATTTAGTTCTCCATCAGTTTTGAAGTAATAATCTCTGCACTATTAATTTTAGCATCTCTAATTTCTATATTTTTCATTTCTTTATATCTTTTTCTATCATCCTTAATAAGCAATTCTATAATTTTAATTATTTTTTCTTCATTTAAATCTTTATCTTCAACCAGAATAGCTTTTCCTTTCCTGGCCAGGAAATCTGCATTATAGAACTGGTGATTAGCCACCGCATAAGGATAAGGTATAAGTATCGAAGGTATATTGCATTCAATTATTTCAGATATAGTATTTGCTCCTGCCCTGGAAATTATTACATCTGATATTCTATATATTTCTTGCATCTCACTTATGTATGGAAAAATTTTTAAAATAAATTTACCTTTAGATTCAATAATATTCTTTTCACCTTTCGCCAGTTGGTTGTAGAAACGGCTGCCACAAATAAGTAAAATCTGAATTTTATTATTATCTTTAAAATAATTATATAAATTAATTACCGTATTGTTTATTTTTTCAGAACCCAGACTACCACCAAAAGCAATTATGGTAAATCGTCCTTTTTCCAGGCCCCATTTCTTAAATTCTGGCTCGATATTTTTTGATTGTCCTACAGCCTTTCTCAACGGATTTCCGGTAAAAATTATTTTACTTTTTTTTACTTTAAAATATTTATCCGTATCACCAAAACTAATAAAAATATACCGCGCAAATCTTGAAAAAAAACTGTTCAACCTCCCGGGAATATAATTCTGTTCATGCAAGGCTATCTTTCTACCCATAAAAATACCAGCTGAAAGAACAGGGGCGCAGATATAACCGCCCATACCCAGTATTATATCAGGTTTAAACTTCAGCATTATCTTAAACGATTGAAAAAAACCCAGAGTTAACCAGTAAAAAAACTTTATTATATTTAAAATTTTTTTGGATATACTGCCATCCAAAATTAATCCACGGGATTTTACCATCTTATAATTTACACCGTATTGTGGTATAAGCTCTCTTCCCAATCCCCTTTCGGTTCCGATGAAAAGAAGCTCACATAAAGGATAGTTATCTTTGATGTATTCTATTATTGCCAGAGCCGGATACAGGTGCCCACCAGTTCCTCCGCCGCATATTAATATTTTTTTTCTCATTCAAATCCTACTCACTAAGCTTAAATCTGAAATTATCTTATTTTAATTATCCAGATCATTCTGAATTCTTTCAGGC
>Ga0172362_10002488_pt1 | contig 15988 bp, 5 predicted proteins | sample LakKivs1_kivu2a2_FD_114534 | JGI IMG/M metagenome (GOLD analysis project Ga0172362, IMG submission 114534) | Sediment microbial communities from Lake Kivu, Rwanda - Sediment s1_kivu2a2 | ecosystem: Environmental > Aquatic > Freshwater > Lake > Sediment | place: Rwanda: Western Province, Lake...
AGTTGTTTTTATCTGTCTGTTGCGGGTGATAGTCTTGGCAATGTGGGTTTTAATGCCTTTATCAATCATTACAGTTCCCACAAGTTAGGACTGATACTCGGACAGGGTGCTCATTTAACGATTCAAGGCAAATTTTCCGCAGCAGTAAATCAGTCTGGCTCGCCTTCGGGGATTGACCTCTCTGTTGCCCGTCCGGCATTCGCCATTAGAAGTCTTGATGGGTTGGTTGACTCTATTGACCTTGGCAACCCGAACTCCGATGATGCAGGTCTGGATATTGAATACAGTTTCAGGCCTGGGATTGGTAATATCGGACCCGGTGGTGGCATAATTGACAACTCTGGTGACCCGGATGCGGCTTATCAATACTCCCTTTATATCCCTGGAGGTGCACTCTCCACCATCGTCCAGTTTATTGTTACCACTCCCATTTTTCCAACACCCCAGCCCGGTTGTGACACGATACCCCCGCCTGACTTTGCCATTCAGATACTTGCCGATGTGGCGGACCTCAACTTTCTGACATCGGCAACACTCACTCTTCATTACATTGATGGCGATGTGGATATTGATAATGGTTTCGCAGAGGCGGGGATGAGGATATATATGTGTGTGCGGGGATGCGATGGCTGTTGGCGCTGGCTTCCTGTTCCGGGGCAACAAATTGTGGATACTGAGAATAATACTGTGACTGTGCATCTGGGGCGTCTCAATTATTCCTGCCCCACGGGTGGAATGAGATTAGCATCTCTCGGCGATTCAGGCATTTTCGGTAACCTGCCCGGCTCCACAATTGAGGAGAGCACGATAAATATCAAACCGCAGGGCGGAGGCATGGTAAGAATCCTAAGTGGTCCAACCTTAAATGCGGGTGGAGGCGGCTGTTATACCTATCACCAGATTGAATTCCCGAATTATGTTGAAACAGACCCCTCAGACCCGAACGTGATAAAGGTTACCATCAAACAGGCAGTCCTTGCCGACCGTATTGCGCGTAGTGGAGGAAATTCCTTCCCGACGGCGAGCAATGCACTCTTCGTCGTCTTGACGAAGAATTACAGTAATGTTGGCGTTCCCTTCAACTCGCCCGTCAATATTCGGGTACAGTTTATGGATGGCACTGCCAATGCGTTTAACGACATCTGGAAATTTGATAATACCGCCGGTGCGTTTGGTTCTATGGCGCTGGTGAAGGATATTTTGGCGGGGACAGACGTCGATTTCCAGTTCATTACGGGTGTGACGCAGTCTATTACGCCCGTTACAGGTGGAGGTTATGTTGCTGGGTCTGGAATCACAGGGCTGACGGATTCGCAGGGTAAAGGGGTATGGGGTGCGGTTACAAATCCTTCACAACCGACGCCGACGCCAACTCCTACTCCGACAATACAAAAAGTTTTATGGATGGTGTACTGATGAGTGAGAACATGCAGGACACAAAGATTTGTCCATGGTGCGGGGAAGAGATAAAGAAGAAGGCGATTATCTGTCGTTATTGCTTTCAGGATGTCACCCAGTCTGGATATGAGGCGGCGGAGCGCGCGACTGCCGGCGCCGTCGTGGCTGAAGGGGTGCCATCTGCGCCGACCGTCACAAAGCCACAGGCGCCGAAACCCGCCGCAGAGCCAACACTTTCCCGCCTTACACGCTTTGTCCCCAAGAACCTGATTGAGGGGATTATCACAAGCGCTGACACCATGGAGGAGGGGGAGAGTCGACCGATTGCTATTCTCTTTTCCGACCTGAGCGGTTTCACCTCCCTTACAGAGACCCTTGGCGCTGAGCAGATGAGCGACCTGCTGGATGAAATCTATGCCGCAACAAGGGAGATTATAGCTCGTTATGATGGCGTGGTGGAGAAGTTCATCGGCGATGCGGTCATGGGGATTTTTGGAGCGCCCATCGCTCATGGCGATGATGCTGAGCGTGCCATTCGCTCCGCCATTGACGTCAGGGATGCGGTGTGCCGCATTGGTAAAGAGCATGGGTTCAACCTTGATACCCATGCTGGCGTTGCCTATGGAGAGGTGGTTTTCAAGACGTCAAAAGAGGGAGGGGGGCTGGACTTCAGGTCAATCGGGGATGCAGTTAACCTTGCTTCACGACTTCAGGGGAAGGCGATGGATGGGGAAATCCTCACAGACCACAGGATTCAAAGACAGACTCGCACCGTGTTCCACTGGGAAGACCTTGAAGAGATTACCGTCAAGGGAAAGAAGGAGATGGTGAAGGTTCACAAGGTGGTTGGCGTGAGGAAGCAGTTTGCAAAGATAGCGCTCGGTGAGCGGATGGAATTATTCCCTCTCGTGGGACGGAAAAAAGAGCTCGGGATTCTGGCCGGTGCGGCGGAAGGTGCGGCGAAAGGGAAGAAGGAAGCAATTGTCCTTGTGACCGGTGATGCAGGTGTGGGGAAATCGCGTCTTATTTATGAATTTTATCACACCATTAAAGAGAAGAATTATTTCTGGCACACGGGGCGTTGCCTTTCATTCGGCACAAATATCCCCTTTTTGCCCTTTGTATCGCTTGTTAAGTCCATTCTTAATCTGCCGAGGGATAGTGGTCCGCCTGTTGCTCCGGATGACCTGAAGGAACGTGTTGACCGGATTTTTCAGAGTTCTCCACAAAAGGGACGCACGAAGGAACAGGTTCAATTAAAAGATGATATCTTTTATTCCCTTGCGATTTTATTATCCGTCAGCCTTGAGAAAAATCCGATTCTTTTTCTTTCCCCCAAGGAGAGAAGAAAGAAGATATTTGAAGCCGTTCTGCTCCTGTGCGCACGCATAGCGGTGATGAGCCCCGCCATATTTGTCTTTGAGGATTTCCATTGGGCAGATGCGGATTCCCTTGACCTCCTTGATAACCTTATGGTGGAGCTGACGGAGAAAAGTGTTGTCTTTCTCATTGTGATGCGACCCGGGCTTGAGCACGTATTTCCCCATCCGGATAAGACTGTTTCCATCCGACTGGAGGAACTCTCGGATGCGGAAAGTAAGGAGCTCATTTCTGAAATCATCGGGACGAAGGCGATTCCTGTTGCCCTTCGTGAGATTATACTCACAAGGACGCAGGGGAATCCTTTCTATATTGAGGAGGTCATTCTTGACCTCCAGGAGAAAGGGTTTGTTGAACATAAGGGGAAGGCTTATCGCCTGAAATGTCCGATTGAGGAAGTGACGATTCCTGACACGGTGGAGGGTGTGGTTCTTGCCCGGATTGACCGACTTGAAAGAAAGGTGAAACAGGTTCTCCAGTGCGCCTCTGTCATCGGGCAGGAGTTCCGTTACCGCGCCCTTGTCCAGATAAGTGAGCTGAACAGGAATATGCAGGAGTATATTTACTCCCTCGTCAGTGGAGAGTATATATTAGAAGAGACAAATCTTCCAGAGCTCATTTATATTTTCAAACATATTGTCTTGCGTGACGTTGCATATTCCACCCTCCTTGAAAAGAGGAGGCGTTTTTTCCATGCCCGTGTTGGACGCGCCCTGGAGAATATCTATGAGGACAGGATTGAGGAATTTGTGGAAATTATTGCTCATCATTATGAACGCGGGACGATTTATGACAAGGCGGCATATTACCTTGAACGGGCGGCTTTGAAGTGTGAGGGTCTTTATGCCCAGCGGGCGGCGGCGGATTTCTGGGAGCGCTTTCTTGTGAGTATTGAAAAGATAGAACCCCCTCAGGAGAACCTTAATACTCTTCGCCTGAAGGGAAATCTGCATCTGGGAGAGCTCTGCCGGCGGCTGGGCAGACCACAGCGTGGCGTGACCGCCTTCCAGACCGCTCTGAAGGATGCGGAAGACTTGGGTGATATGAATTCAAAGGTTGTTACCCTTCGAGGGTTGGCTGAGGCATTTCGGCTTTCCGGCATGATTGATAAGGCACTCGGGTGCATTGCGGATGCACTCGCCATTGCACGTCAAACCAGAGATGACTCTCTGATTGCATCCTGCCATAATTTCATCGGTCACATTGAGCGCATGAGGGGGAATTATCAGGAAGCGAAGAAGGCGTTTGAGGAAGTTCTCGCCTTTGCAAAAGCCACGGGTGACCGCCAGAGACATTATCAGGCGCTTAACCATCTCGGGATTATCTATATGTATTTTGGCGAGTCCAAGCGAGCGGATGAGTCTTTCAGGAAATCTCTTGAACTTGCCACCGAGCTTGGTCGTAAGAATGAACAGGTTCAGATTCTTTTGAATATCGGTATCAACCATCTGCGTAGCGGGGAATGTGATTTGGCGAAGGTGAAATTTGGCGAAGCGCTCTCCATTGCCGACAGGATTGAGTTTGAGCAGGGGGCACAACTGGCACTTCTGGATCTGACAGACTTAGCGCTTAAGCGCGGAGACATAAAATCCGCCTCAACCGTCTCCAAACGCCTTTTAGAGCGGATGAAGGAGGCGTTCTTCTCAGATATCATGGCAATGGCTTTGAGCAATCAGGCGAGGATTCATCTTGGACAGGGAAATCTGAAACAGGCTAAAAGTACCATGAATGATGCCTATGCTATTTCACGGGCGGATGAAAACTATGCCGCCATAATTGATGCCCTCAGCGTCAAGACGGAAATCTTGCTTGCCGAGGGTGATAATGAGAATGCGCTTAAAGCCGCAATTGAGCTGTTGACGCTGGTAACAGACCGTAAGGATGCGGAATTTCTTTCTCCCGCGCAGGTTCTGCGCGCACGTTCGCACCTTGCCCTGAACCAGCTGGAAGAGGCACGACAGTGGGCGCGGAAGGCTGTGGAGTCAGCGAAACGTTCCTCCATACCGCGTGATGAGGCATGGGCGCTCTGGACGCTTGTTCAGTGCGAGACGATGGCAAAGAAGTCCGACCCTGAGAAAATTAAAGAAGTCCGCATCCTCGCCGAACGCGCACAGGATAAGGCACTGCTCGCGCAGATAAAATGATGGACTTATCAGTTACAGAGGGGGATTATGCGGAGATTCTGGGGCGGTTGAGGCACATCCGGCGAAGAATCAAGGCAATTCTCTTACTCGAAGGGTTTATTCGTTCTGCCATATTTTTCCTGCCACTGATACTTATATTTTTCCTTGCTGATAACTTTTTATCACTTGCCGCACCGTTACGGCTTGCAGGAATTCTCGCACTCATAATAAGTTTAATGGTGGTCTTTTTACGCGTTGCATGGGCGGTATTCATCCCCTGGTCATCCGAACGCACCGCCATCTCACTGGAAAAGGTTTATCCTGAACTTGATAATCAACTTATTAATGCGGTTCAACTCGGTTCAAGATGGCATTCTTGTCTTGTTGAATGCCTGATGAAGCAAACGCTTTTGTCCTTTGCACACATCAATCTTTCCCGTACGCCATGGTTGAAAAATCTGAAAAGGGATATTGCTATTCTGTTTGGCATTATATTGGTTGCCTCATTGTATCCCCTGATTTTTCCTGAGGGATTTTTAAATGCATCCGAGCGTTTTCTCAGCCCTCTCGGCGCAATCTCTCCACTTTCCCAGACATCGCTTCTTGTCAGACCCGGCGATGTGACAATTGCGAAGGGTGATGATTTGGCGGTTTCGGCGGAGGTCTCCGGCGCACTTGTGCATGAGGCTATGATGGATGTCAAAACGCCGACAGAGCGCGCTGAAATCCCGATGACGTTTGACGGGATGCGTTTTAATGGCAGGGAGCAAGGTGTCACATCGCCAATACGATACAGGGTTCGCGCTGGCGATGCCGTTTCTCCGTGGTATCATGTGCAGGTGGTGGAGAAACCTGCCGTGGCGGAGATAAGGATCTCTTATCATTATCCGTCTTACACGGGATTGAAAGATGAAAAGGCATTAATCTCCGATGGGAATATCAGTGCACCGGCGGGGACTGATGCAGTACTGGACATCAAGGCGACAAAACCTATAAGCGTTGCAGAGTTGATATTTTCCGAGACGCATCGCAAGGGACTTGAGATTGTATCAGATTTGCGTAAAGCCGCCTCCGGGCATATCATGCTTAAAGAAAGTGGGACATATCGAATACATCTCACCGATGACTCGCAATATACCAATGACCCATCGCCTCTTTACACAATCACTGTCAGGCAGGATCAACCACCCCGCATCGTACTCATCTCCCCAACAGGCGAAGTTCAAGCGCTTCCTTCCGCCCCGCTTCCCATCCTGTTCCGTGCACATGATGATTATGGCATTGTCCGCATCACCCCCCAGATTGCAAAGAAGGAGCCGTCGGATTTTCAATCCCTTGCACCGCTCGAAATTAACCCTGCGCGGCTTGAGATGGAGGATGGTTATGCCCTTGATTTAAAGGATGCGGTTGAGGGCGATACTCTGTATTTCCGCATGGTGGCGACCGACAATCGTCCTGACCCTTCCCCGAATGAATCGGTGAGCGAGATTTTAAAAATAGTCATTCCCTCAAATGGGAAAGAGTCAAAAACAAGGCAGGATAAGGAGGCAATTGAAAAGCTGACTCACCTGAAAGAAAAAACGGAAGAGTTCAAGGAAATCCAGACAAAAGTAATCCAAACCACGCAGGAATTATTAAAGAAATCTTCGGAAAAATGGACACTTTCTGATGACCTTAAGACTTCTGAAATTGCCGCCCTTGAAGACTCCTGGGCGCGTTTCTTCGAGGATGCACACTCTGACCTCTCCAAGCTTCCCAAGCTTGTCCCGATAGATACGGCGTTAATCCAGGATACACTTGATATTTATCAGGAGGTGAAAAAGGTTCCGGATAGTCTTCTGCCTGAGCCCCGAACTGTATCCGTGACTGAAGAGCAGACCGGTTTGGAACTGGCGAAGGAGCTCACTGCTCATCTTGAAAAATGGCTTCCTGATGAACCCGACAGGATAAAGTGGGAGATGGAGGAACCTTCAAAGGATTATGAGGTCCCGCTTGCAAAACTTCCGGATGAGTTGGAGGACATTGTAGGCGACCTGATTGAAAATGAGAATGACTTCACAGACGCCATTGAGGATGTCTCCTCCAGCTGGGCGGATTCCATTGACAAGGGAGCAGGATGGTCTGCCTCCGATGGTCCAATCTCGAATTATAGCGCTCAGGGAGTAACGGGCAACATTCTCCCCAATTCGAACGAGATTGGCGGGCGCGCTGGTGAAGGGCGTTCAGGACGCTCCCATGGCGAGTTTGTTGAAGGAGTCGCACGTGGGAAGGAAGGTCGTAAAACTCCAACGCGTCTCACAAATGACCCTTTTGAATCCGGCGTGGTCAGGGATGAAATGAAGGATATGACGACCGGCGCAACGGGCGGGGGCAAACTCAGCGGCGCGGGAGGCGAGGGACTTCGTGGACCAATTCCGCCCCACGTGGCAGAGACCACGCAACGTTTATCCGGTCAACAGGCTCTGATGATTCATCAGGCGGAAAAACTTAAAATCGCCTTTCAATCGAATAATCTTCCAACATATAATATCGACCGCGCTATTCTTGGGATGAAACGTATTCAATCAGACCTGAACAATTACTTTTATCAGAATATCATGCCCGAGCAGAAGATAATTCTCCAGAATCTGAAGGGGAGCAGATATATTGCCGCAAGGAAGGTGCAACTTTCCCATGAGCAAGAACAATCAGGTGAAAAGAAATGGCAGGCGCAAATTTCTCAGGGCATGAAGGAGATGTTCCCGAAGGGATATGAGGAACTGGTTGGGATGTATTTTAAAAAACTTGCCGAACACTGATTGACGTTCTTCCAAACTCCTGAAGCACCATCATAATTCCCGGCACTCATCATTCATACCCGTGTTTTTTAACAAAGATGCTTTTTACAATCTGAACCATGCAAAGATATGTGATGATGATGGCAAATATGATGATAACGTAGAAAAAGGGAGGTTTGACAAACCCGAAGGGAACTCTCAGGGGACTCAACGTAATTGTGAATCCCATAAGGACGATGAGCAGGGATGTAAAGACAAGGAATCTGCTCGCTCTGCTTTCAATGATTGGAATCTTGTGAGTCCTTATGACGTGGATGACGAGCGTTTGTGTGCTGAGGGATTCTAAAAACCAGATGGTGTGGAATAATTGCTCGGATGCAGTGAAATACATCAGGATAAAAAACGTCAGGAAGTCAAAGATGGAACTGATGGGACCGATAATTATCATGAATCTTCTGATTGCTTCTATATTCCAGGGCTTTGGTTTGCTGATATAGTCTTCATCCACCCTGTCAGTTGCGATGGAGACCTGAGAGAGGTCATAGAGGAAATTATTGAGCAGAATCTGGATGGGGAGCATGGGCAGGAAGGGGAGGAAGAGACTGCCGCCCGTCATGCTGAACATATTTCCAAAGTTGGAACTTGAACCCATTTTTATGTATTTTACAATATTGGCAAATGTTTTTCTGCCTTCTTCCACGCCATTTTTAAGGACCATGAGACTTTTCCTGAGGAGGATGACATCGGCGGATTCCTTGGCGATATCAACGGCGTTGTTGACAGAGATTCCGACATCGGATGCCTTGAGGGCTGGGGCATCATTAATACCATCGCCGAGGTATCCAACGATGTGTCCATTTGCCCGCAATGCCTGAATGACGCGTTCCTTCTGGAGAGGGGAGAGACGTGCAAAAACGGTGGTGGTCTTGACGAGTTCCTGAAGTTCCGAATCTGATAATTTCTCTACCTGGTCACCCGTTGTCAGACCCTTCAGGTCCAGACCGACGTCTCCGCAGATTTTCCGAGTGACGAGTTCATTATCCCCTGTCAGGACTTTTACCTCAATCCCCTGTTTGGCAAGGGAATTAATGGTCTTTTTAGCAGTTGGTTTTGGCGGGTCAAGGAATGCTAAATAACCCACGAGAATAAGGTCTTTCTCATCATCTTTGGAATAGGATTCCTTTTTGTTTTCCATGTCTTTATATGCAATTGCGAGAACGCGGAATCCCTCCGCGCTGAGGGTGTCATATTCCTCCTTCAAGGCGGGCAGGAGAAGATTATCAACCGCAAAGACCTCGCCATCGAGATAGAACTGTGTGCATCTCTTGAAAATCTCCTCAGGCGCCCCTTTTACAATCAGCCTGTCGCGACCATCCATATTGACGACTACGGACATTATCTTGCGGGAGAAATCAAAGGGGATTTCATCCACCTTTTTGAAATGTTCCAGAGAGATATCCTTTAAGGCAAGAATAGCGCGGTCCAGGAGGTTTTTAAGACCTGTCTGATAGTAACTGTTGAGGTAGGCAAATTGAAGGACTTCCTCATCTTCCTGACGGGCGACGTCACAATGGTATTCAAGCACAATCTTATCCATTGTCAGAGTCCCCGTTTTATCCGTGCACAACACGTCCATGGCGCCGAGGTTCTGGATTGAATTAAGTCGCTTGATGATTACCTTTTTCTTGGACATGGAGATTGCACCCTTGGAGAGGTTGATGGCGACCAGCATTGGAAGCATTTCGGGAGTGAGCCCGACTGCCACGGCGAGCGAAAAGAGGAATGCCTCAATTATGTTTCCCTTGAAAAAGGCATTAATCACGAAAATGATCAAAACAAGGACAATCATGAAACGAATCATAAGCCAGGTGAATTTGTTCACACCCCGGTCAAATGCCGTCTCTATTTTGCGTGTGGCAAGTTTACGGGAGAGATCTCCAAACTGGGTGAAAAGTCCTGTCCTGATGACGAGCCCCAGTGCCGTTCCGCTCACGACACTGGAGCCCATGAAGGCGATGTTTGTCAAATCTGAGATGGAGTTACCCGTTGGTTTTATGGGCGCGGCAAATTTTTCAATGGGAAATGCCTCACCAGTCATGGATGCCTGATTGATGAACAGGTCTTTGCAGGAAATAATGCGAAGGTCAGCAGGCACCATATCGCCGGAGTAAAGGTCAACAATATCTCCAGGGACAATTTCCCTGTTTTTGATTTCCCTCGCAGTGCCGTTACGAAATACGGTGGCAGTCGGGCTGACCATCTCTTTCAATTTGTCCGCCTCCCTGCCTGCCCGATATTCCTGAAAGAATGAGAGCATCACGCTCAGGAGTGCCATAAGGGAGACCAGAATGCCGCTTATCTTTTGCCCGAAAAAGAATGAAAAGCCGGCGATTATCAGAAGAACAATAACGAGTGGATTGAAGAATTTGGATACGAATTGAAAAACCACGCTGTGTTTTTGTCTTGCGATTTCGTTATAACCGAATTCATCCAGGCGTTCCTCGACCTCTTTATTCGTGAGACCATTAAGACGGGTTTTAAATCGCTCTAAGAGGTCATCAACGGATAATCCGGCGAACTCAAGGTAGTCAACGTTCTTCTGGTTGATTACCTTAATGGAGGGTGACCTGATAGGACTGGTGATAGTTTGACCTCTCTGGAATGTCATAAACCGCTCTCCGGAAATTGCATACACATTCCCGAACCAGGATTTAAGAGTCAATAAAAAGGTTTTACTCCTGTGATTGCTGGTGGATGTTCTTTTGTTGTTTTCCCCATTTTTGAAGACTGCGCCGGATGCCGCTCTCCAGAAGAATTGCCTGCCATCGCATCAAGGGACCGCATTCCATGATTTCCTCTAACGTCCCGGGTTGTTTCCTTGCGATTGAGACGAGGGTTGCCCTCGGAGCGACTAATGAGGGTTCAATCCTGAGTGTGTGTGCCGTCCGTTGACATTCCCTCATGAGTGACCTTATAAGCGGTCTGTAATCGGGTTCCCATGCGGGAGGTCTCTGTCCCTTGCGCACATGAGGCCACTCGGTGGGAGGCATTTCACGTGCCTTGAAGATGGCTTGATACAGCATGTCAAGGCGTTGACCAAGACAATTGCGCGGAAGACGCGGTCCCTCTGTGAGGGGGCTTTCTGAGTGAGCTGCAGCCCAGATGGCAAGATTGAGGAGATGCCTGTTCCCCAGGATTTTAAATGAAGGGCGGTCTGCCATCCGCGCCTCATTTTCCCTCCACCACCATAAATGATGTAGATATGACAACTGTTGTTCATTCAGGAGTCCTGAGCCCTTGATGCGCCAGACTTCATCCGGGTCGGGTGGTGTCAGGTCAGCACCTGCAAGCGCAACGGCACGTTTGCAGGATTCACGATGCCATTCCAGACGGTCGGCATGGATGAGTTCTTCAGTGAATCGGTCGGCGAGAGGGGCGAGATAGCGTATGTCATCACTGGCATACTCCAGCTGACGGGGAGTGAGGGGACGTCTTGACCAGTCCATTTTCCTGCTTTTTTTATCGAGCATAACGCCGAAAAATTGCATGACGAGTGCGGCAAGACTGAACTGTTTATACCCAAGGAGCTGTGCCGCCAGCATGGTGTCAAAGACCTCACCTTTGGGCAGAAATCCTAAAGATGTGCGTAACATGCGAAGGTCATAATCTGCGGCGTGGATAATCAGGGGTTTTTCAGAGAGGATATGCAGGAGTGGAGATAAGTCAAGCCCCGCAAGTGGGTCCACAATAAAGAGTGAATCTTCAAGTGCGAGCTGAATGAGGCAGATTTTCTCATAATAATTGTGCAGGCTATCCGCCTCCGTATCAAGTGAGATGCGGTTTGCCCGGCTCATTCTGATTATGAGCACTTCAAGTTCAGAACTGGTGTTGATGTAGAAATATCCGCCCTGCATTTGCAAACCCACGCGATAGAAGGCTACTGTTTATGAGCAAAAAACATGGAATGATTATTAAACTGATTTTCTGGAGTCAATAGTGGTTATTATTTTACTTTTTCTTTTTCAAATCCACGAGCAATTTGCCAACAACCGTGTTTCCCTGTTCGTCCGTTACCATCATGGTAACAGTCACCTCTTCCTGTTTCAGGTCTGTCAGGGAGAATGAGAATGTCTCTCTTTCGGAATCGAAGATTCCATCAACTGGAAGGACATTGAACCAGTCTCCTGCGTTGACTGAATACTGGGCTGATGAGATAATGGATAGTTTATCCTCAACTGTGGCATGGACAACGATGGAATTCTTTTCCCTGCGGTCGTATGTGAGTTCTTCCACGAATTGGGGCGGTGTGTTGTCAACAATGAATATCTCACTCACATATTCGGATTCCATTGCGGCGGTCTTAGGGTTAGAGGGAAGGTCAGTGGCAACCACCTTGATGCGGTAACGTCCATCAGGCAGTGGAGCGGTGGAAAAGTCATAAGTATTTTTGTCCAGTTTGTCCTCAATCTTCTTCCAGACCTCTTCATCCTCACCTTTATAATACAAAGTATAGCGCATCTGGTCGCCTTCGGGGTCACTCACCTTCCAGTTTATTTTCACCTTTTGCGGATTGGAATTAGCCTTGATGTCAATGGTGACTGAGGAGTCTGAGGAGGATGGGCTTTGTTTGGACTCAGGCTTGCCTTCAATTTTTTCCTTGGGAACGGGTCTGGGTACAGGCATAGGCGCAGGTTTTTCCTCACGGCTGATTTCAATCTGCTCGAAGACTGGGGCGCGGTTTGGCGGGATATAATAGGCATCTACCTGCTGAATCACAGGATAAGTATTCTCGTCGCGCCCGGAGAGGAGCAGTTTATATTGAAGGAAACGCGCCACGGGGGACATTATCATCGCCTGAGTGTTTAGGGGCTCATCCTTTGTCCAGTCTGACCAGGATTTGTCAGGATCTGTGGTATTGCCAGTGCGTGTGGAGAATTTCACGTATGTGCCATAAGGGAACTGACCTTCAATGCGGAGCATGCCCCAATTGACCGCAGTTCCTGCATCCTGTGCGGATGATATATATTCTCCGTGAGAGAGGTCTTTCCAGTTGAGCGAATACACTGACGCCGCCTCTCCCGTTCCATAATAAAGACCTTTGTCCGTCTGGAGGAGGGAAAGTATGTATTTTTCATCAGTTGCCATAATGGCTGTAAATTTATTGAATTCTTCGGCTCGGTATAATTTCCCTTTTTCACCGATGCCCGCGATGGGGCATTTGGAAGTGGCATCGTAGATGAGGCAGTGAATGGGGGATTCAGGGGCATCCAGCACAGGCCAGACATATCCGGATATATCAAGTTTGATGATGCCCGATTTTTTCCCAACCACGAGGGGAAGTGCGAGTCTTGTTGGTTGTTCCTTCTGAGGTTTTCCGGGAGTCTCAGACATCTCGTCATCGGATGAATCTGTTTCCTTTTTCTGCTCGGGCACAGTTGGCTGAGGCGTGATTGTTTTAGCCATATTAACTGCGGCATAAAAGAATCCCTCGTCACCTTCGGAAAGGGCTCTCACCTCGTCCGAGCCGGAATCGTAAAGGACGAACGCCCTGCCCTTCTCATAAACCTTGTAAATGCGTCCTTTATCCTGAGTTGCCATAAAGATGGAAGAATCCTTGATGCGGCTGAGAGTCATGATGTCCATGATGTTTTTATCCGGGCATTCAAAATAGATTTCACCGGTGCTGTCAGGTTTAATTTTGAACAGTTTGCCTTCTATGCCGGTTGCGGCGAAGAGATTTCCCTCGGCATCAAATAGGAGGTCCCAGACGTATTCCTGTTTGGTATCAAAGAAGAGTTCAGGTTTATCCTTCTGGGCGATGCGATAAATTTTCCCGCCGGGGGATGCGCCGGCATAAAGTATTCCTTTGGTATCAAGCGCAAGTGCAAAGGCGGCTATCTCTTCCAAGTCGCAGTAAAGTTCCGCCTTTTTGTTCTTTTCGAGAACGAAAATTTTCCCGTCAGTGCCGGTGGAGAAATAAAGTGCGCCATCGGGGCGGCTGATGATGCGCCATACGAGCCCTTCATCAGTTGTTCCGATTTTCTGGCATGCAGGTGCTGGAAAGAGTTTGCCGTCGCTGGTCAGGGAGGTTGATTTGAGTTCCCCGCTTGAGAAGTCTGCAAAGGACTTATGGCGGAAGACCTTTGTTGTGGAACACGGGGCATTGATTGCAACAAGTGTGATGAATAAGAATAAAAAGCATTTAACGCGATTTTGTGATGTGCTCTTCAAGGGACGCCTCCTTAAATATTTTGTTTAAGAGTTAAAAAATATGGGATTCACCACAGAGACATGGAGAACTCAGAGTATAATTAAACAAAAAGAACATTGGAAATACTCTGTGCACTCTGTGACTCTGTGGTGAATAATTTTCATTTAAATTATCTCCTTCCCATGTGGTCTACCCGCAACTGGAGGGTTTGCCTGCCATTAATCTCAAAATCGGTCTCAAGAGTTTTTTCTCTGATAAATGACATTGTGATGGGCGTAACAAAGGCTTGTGCAGTTGCGCTTCTTGTGGCAGTCATGACACTCTGGGGTAGTTCCGGCATTTCGGTCTCTTTCAGACGAATTCCGGGTTTCCTTTCAGTCAGGAGGACATAAAGCTGGTTGGTGGGATAGTTAAGGCGAAGGAGCTTTACAAGCCCTTCGAAGCTCAGGACGTTACTCAGACCGGGGGAGCGCATCACCTCTGTGCGCATCCTCCCATCGGCGTCAAGTATCTCAAGATTATAGGTGCCATCGCGAATGTCGTCTGGCAATTCAATCTCAAGGTTGCGTGAGAAACGTGGTTGACGGAAGGGCATGAAATATATGGTAGCTTTGACCTTCTCACCTGGTTTATATACTTCTTTATCCAGTCGTGCTGAGGAAATCTCGACTATTTTATATTGGTCGATAATGTCAATGTCACATTTTATATTACTGATATCGACCTTTCGGTAGGTGTTTCTCATGAGGGTGTGGAGGTCATACGTAATGGGGAATGTGACGTCATAGGCGAGCATGCGGGTTGACAGGAAGTCACGCTTCTCAATCGTGGTGCCGTCGGAAAGAGTCACGATATAATGAATCTTTGCCGCCGAATTACCGTAATACTTGTCATTGTCCATTATTGAACTGCCGATGACAATTTCCGCAAGAATAGAGCTGAAATATTCATTCTCCCACAGGTGGTAGTGGAGTTTTTTCTGGGTTCCAGATATTGAGAGATTAACATCTATATCGAAAGAAGAGGCTTTCATACCGAAGATACCCCCAATAGCCGGGAGTCTGTCCTGTCTGATACTACCCACCTCTCGCACGCTTGCCCCCATTTTAAAGGACCAGTAATAGCTTGGGACAATGGTGAAGATGTATGCGTTTGCCATGGGAACATCCACATTGCCCATCTCAAAAAAGGGATGACCGAATGCCACGAGCTTATTGTCCTTGCGATATGTAACGGTGCCAATGGCTGCCATTTCGATAGAGCCGGAAATCAGGGGAATGGCTATGGCGGAACCGTTCTCCATTGGTTTATCAGCGAGTCTGGGATCCACAGAATGGGCCGCACCGCCCATGACGGGCATGAGGGACGTGTTTCGGAAATAATTGGAAATGCGTTTTAGCGTTCTCGGTGAACATCCAGAAACAATGAGTGGTGTGCTGAGCGGCTGCATTGTTATGCTTTTCGGGAGTGGGGGCGAAAGTGAGCCGAAACCGGGCATAGTATCGGTCTCAACTGTAAATGAAGATGGTTTTGACAGAAGGGGAGCAGGCTCATTTGCAGATTTCCCTTCTGAGAGGAAATCTTTGACAGGGGCACATTCATCAGGATGCGGCTTCATATCTGTTCGGTCGTATATTTCCAGCATCTTTTCAATAGGCGTGATGCCTGCGATGGGTTCCATTGAGAACAAGTCTCCGTAAGAGACGGCACCGATAATTTTATCGTTGATATAAACGGGGCTCCCACTCATTCCGGCAATAACTCCCATCTGCTTGAACTGTGGTCCGGAGAGCCGAGCCAGTATCAAATCCATGCCCGCAAAGGTATTCTCCATCACCCCCAAAATCTCAACATCAAAGCGCTGTAACTCATTATTCCCGAATGCCGAGACGCCATATCCCTTCATTCCCCGCTTTATCTCACTGATGGGCATGATGTCGCGCGTGCCGGTGGTTGGATTGGTTGCATCCTTTGCAAAGGAGGATGTGATTGCGAAAAGAATGATAATGACCAGTAATGGGATTAATCTTATTTTCAATGTGGTTCCCTTTCCCTGAACAGGTAATTCGGATTGAGTTAAATAATTTGCGTATGCGAAA
>Ga0172362_10002491_pt1 | contig 15968 bp, 15 predicted proteins | sample LakKivs1_kivu2a2_FD_114534 | JGI IMG/M metagenome (GOLD analysis project Ga0172362, IMG submission 114534) | Sediment microbial communities from Lake Kivu, Rwanda - Sediment s1_kivu2a2 | ecosystem: Environmental > Aquatic > Freshwater > Lake > Sediment | place: Rwanda: Western Province, Lake...
GCAGCATCGTTTGAAAATAAAGAAAAAGTAAGAGTAGATTATTATCCTGCGGAAAAAAAGATTGTAATAAGAAAAATAACGGAACTATAGCATTTGTAGTTTTTTGGACAAAAAAAGTATTAAAATACCGATAATTTTAAGCTGAAACGGTGATGATATTTTCCTCTGTTGATATTATATCGTCTAAAATATTTCTCATGGTTTTGATTACAAGGATCATACGCGGCAAACTTATAAAGAAACCTCTTTTCAAAAATAGATTGTAATTCGAAGAAAGTTTGTACCACTGTTTTGCTTCTTGTTCGAAAAGAGTTGCTTCGTGACTACTTTCTTGAGAGCTTTCTAAAGTTTTCAGATACTCTGCGGTATATTGTTTTTCTAATGAAATCCTCCCATATTCATTTTCTCTTGGGTTAAAACTTATTAGGAAAGAATAAGGAATTTTCCATAAAAATGAGTTGATGATATTTTGACGATTTTGTCTGTGAGATTGCATTCCGATATATCTATACAGAAAACTTGTCCTAATGCGATGTTTTATTCCTCTTGCAAAATCATCCTTTAATGCCTTTGATGCACAAATTCCAAATTCAAGGTCGTCTCTATTGCCTAATCGGCTGTCGTATGCTGAAGAATTTCCTTTAAGTCTTTCAATATTTCTTTTATGAGCTAATTCAAATGCATCTTCATCAGACAATGGATCTGAAACATTATGAAAAACATAAATCAAATATTTTGCGATGGGATGCCGATCAATCGCTTCTCTGAAATCAATCAAACTCATCCATGCATAGATTCCATAATTAGCATTTCCATAATATTCAGCTGCAGGGTCATTGTAACAAACAGTTCTATTGGTTTCATTATATCCAACAACCACTATTGTATGAGCACCAGGATAGAATTTATCCCATATGTTTTCAGGTACATCAAATTGTTGTCTTATTGATGGCAGTATAAATGGATCTACGCCAGTTAAAACAGGTAGATCATGGGAAATATTTTCCTTAACCTTAACCCAATATTCCTGCCAACATTCATCATCTGATAATGAATCACTATCAGGAATCCAAGAATCAAAAGAAAGTCCATAGATGGTAGATAAAAAATCCATATCATTATCTAATTGCGCGGTTTGATATCCTCCTCCAACTATAGGTTGAGAGTTCTGATGGACATGGGAATAGCCCACTCCTGAGTAATACAAAACTTCATGCAAGGTACTACCTCTCTCTAAATATTGGAATATCATTGTACAAGATGCATAGAAACAAAAAAAATCTGTTTCTTGGCTAACATATGGTACATCTCTTATAAGATGGCTTTTTGGTATCCCTGGAGTAGCGGTAATTTCTTGAGGTGTTATTGGAATTACATTTTTATTTTTAAAAGTAAGTTCTTTTATCACTAATGATGCAGTAGCTATAACTAAAATTAATATGATGGAAATTGTTACAAATTTTCTTTTTGTCATAAACTAATAAATGTAATATTAATTGATATTATATATAAATTTTGTTAAATCGTAATGAGGGCTACGAAAAGAGGATTAAAGAGAATTCCATTGCGAATCTATCAAAGTCAAGACAAACTATAAATATCACTTATTATATATATTAAATGTTATATGTTGACATACGTCACAAATTACTGATGTCAGCATATAAATGAAATAAGGGCTGCGCCCTTATAATCCCCGTTCCGCCTTCGTTCCTCGGCAAGCCCCGCTCGGGCGTTGCCGTATCTCACTCGGCGGCCATGGTTGGCAGTCGCTGTTGTTTGTCATCAACCACATGTGCATTATGATGATGTGGTTGATCACGGATGTAAATGCTTGATTCTTCAAGGTTTTTCCATCCTGTAGACTCGTAGTGATCGTATCCACTCCAGAAACCACCACGTGGATATCGTTTCCGAAACCCTGGAAAGATCTCAAACATCTTCTTCGCACTATGAGATTTCAACATAATCTCCGCGGTTTGAACCGAATATCGTTTTGGGATGTTAACCAAAAAATGTACGTGGTTCAGAGCGAAACCGAAATCACCGAACTCGAACCCGAATCGTTCGAGTTCATGAAATGCTTGAATGCAAGTGTCGATGTAGATTTGTTTTCGAAAGCAGTTATATCTGTTGTGGGTGACGAACATCATTGTCACCCAGTTATTTCGGGTGTCACCCGAAATCTTTTTAGAGCCTACGCTACTTACAATATTCATAAGTGTTTTTTTCTCCTGTCGCACCTTTATAGGGCAGGCAAATGCCTGCCGCGTGCGACAAAAAAAGAGTATGTTTTGTTTGGAGAAAAAAGTGGATGCGACTTTTCATCTGTGGGTCCTACGCTTTGGCTTCAGACCGCGCAGTATTCTCAGTCGCAACTATAAATAAAAAGATGTAGGTGAAAAAAAGATGAGTTATGTAAGCCCCACTATTGAAGCAGCTGGGCAACAAAGCCCTGGTGACGGCGCACAACCAACCCCCACAGCTTTAGTTCCATTTGTTGCAGTAGCAACTGTGGTTGCAGTAGCTGTCGGAGCAGTTGTTGGAGTAGGTCTTGCAGTTGAGGTAATGTCAGCAGTTGGTGTTCTCGTAGAGACAGTAACTGTTGTTGGATCTGGGTGTTTTACAGCAGGGACAAAAATCATAATGTCTGATGGAAGCTACAAAAACATAGAAGAAATTAGAACAGGAGATATAGTTAAAGCATTTGATATAAGAAAGAAGAAATATACAAATGCTAAAGTTGTAAACACTTTCTACCACAATTCATATGAAATACCTTACTATCTGATAATTAATAGCAGTTTAGAAGTAACACCGAACCATCCAATGTACATAAACAATAAATGGATACGCGCAGATGAACTAAAGATCGGAGATAGTCTACTAAATAAAGAAGGGAAATTAGTAAAAGTCAGATCAATTGATACAATATACAAGAATGCACCAGTTTACAACCTCGAAGTTGACAAATATCATACATACTTTGCAAATGGAATATTAGTACATAATAAAAACTCAGTTGCACAAAACTCGAAATCACAATCAGTAACTCGCTAAATATTTATATCTAGTGGTTTGAGGAAAATTGATAACAACTCAAACCCTCCTCTATTTGTTTATTATAAAGAAAAAAAGTCAAAATTAAAAAATAATAAAAATTGAGAGTGAATTAATGGAAATAAGAAGCTACTTATTACTAATCTTTCTAATAATAGGTATTACTGAAGTTATTTTATCAATTCCACTAATACTTGAAAAAGTGCCACGAAATGGTCTATATGGATTCAGAACACAAAAAACTCAATCAAGTGATGAAATTTGGTATAAGTCGAACAAATTCATCGCAAGAGATCTTTTTATATCAGGGTTAATAGTGGTGATTGGAAATTTAATATTATTGTTCATAAACTCTGAAATGTCATTAAGAAATACAACAATTATAGGACTGCTAACGATAATTATTCCAATAATAATTACACTCTATCGGGGATTTAATTATCTCGAACAACTATAATTCAATATCAACTTACTAAGAATTTGTTAGAGTGTGAAAAATATGGTTGAATTGCAAATACCTGAGGGCACAAAAATCCCATTAAAACACGCAAGAATATTAAAAGGCCCATATCAAATAGCTATGGATATAACCAATCGATGTAATTATCGATGTTTACATTGTTACAATCGAAGTGGTGAGAACTTTACAATAGGTGACGAATTAACAGATAAAGAAAAAATCGAAGTAATCAAGGATGTTGTTAAATTAAAACCATATAATTTTTGTTTTTGTGGCGGAGAACCAATGATCGCAGAAAAAATACTTTATGAAGGTGCAAAGATTCTATCATCAAATGGAGTTATGGTATCTATGGTAACAAATGGCTCGTTAATTACAAAAGAAAATGCAAAAAACTTCTTAAAAGTGGAGTCAAACGGACACAAGTAAGTTTAGATGGCGCAACGCCTGAAACACATGAAAAATTAAGACAACATAAAAATGCATTTGTATATGCAACAAATGCAATAAAATATTTCAAACAGGCAAAAGGATATCTTGAAATAGGTGTCGCATTTTCCCCAACGTCATTTAACTGGTTTGAATTAGAAGATACATATAAACTTGCAACAAAACTAGGAGCAAATAACTTCCGTGTTCAACCCTTGATGATTCTAGGGCGCGCAAGAAAAGAACAAAACTGGATATTTCCAACACCGATTCAATATAGAGAAATTGCAAGAACTATCCTTAAACTTCGAAGTGAAAATGGGGTACCTATTGAATGGGGTGATCCGATAGATCATCTAATTAGATTTAGAACAAAAATTGAACATTTTATTCCATATTCAAATATACAAGCTAACGGTGATATAATTGCATCACCATATATTCCGATATCAATCGGAAATGTAAGAAGACACCCATTTAGTGAATATTGGAAAAAAGGACTTGTTAGAGCCTGGGAAATACCAAAAGTAAAAGAACTTGCTTCAAGAATTATCTCGATTAAAGATATGGGTAAACAGGAAGAAGGAGTTCCAACTGTATGGTATGATCAAAATATAAAATTGGATTTGATAGATGATAAATTAATTGAGAGGTGAAAGTGAAATGATTAAAAAATTAATAGCAATATTTGTAATAGGCTTGTTTTTACTGACTGGACTATCAACTGTTTCAGTTGCACAAACAACGAAAAAAGAAAAACAAGTACTTCTATTTGGGGATATTAAGTGTAACGTTTATGATGCAAGATTAGGTATAGCTATACAAGGTGCATCTCTTGTATTGCAAAGTGAAGATAAAACAATAAATAGATTTGGTTTCACAAATCAACAAGGGTTTTATTCTTTTGTTGGACTTCCATCAGATCATGAATATCAAATAACTGCCTCCAAAAAATTCTTTACTACAAATACCTGCTCTGTAAGAGTAGGAGAAACGGTAAATATCCCGCTAGGTATTACGGGAGGAGTTTATTCAATAAATATCATTAAAGGAAGAAATAATGGGCCAATATTTAAACATGTTAAAGTTCATGTTGTTGGTGAAGATGGAAATGCAATATCGTCGGCTCTCGTACGTATTATGCAATGTAATGATTTGATGCCACCTTCAGTAGTTGATTTTGATTTAACAAACATAGAGGGTTATACCAAATGGTTTTCTTATGTTCCAAGTTTTTGGGGTAATTGGATAGAAGTTTATAAAAAAGGATATAATACAACAAAAATTTGGGACATTGGAGATGGCGACTGGGATGTTATAGAAGTAGTACTTGTTAAAAAAGGCGACAATTCAAAATGTCTAAAAAATGGACTTAATACCAATACGCAACTCTTGCAATTTCTACAGAATCATGCAACTCTTTTTTTCATTTTCAAACAAGTAAGCCAATTAAAAAATATAATTAAAAATATAGAGGTATAAAAAAATGATTAATTCAAAACCAATTTTTAATAAAAAAAATGTTACATACGAAAGAGAAGAAAAAGAAGGATTCTGGACCTATTTATCAGCAGTACATCCAGAAGTTAGAGAATTAATTGTCAATAAAACATCTCAAGAAATACTTTCATTATGTGATGGTTCTAGAACACTTGCTGAAGTTGAAAAAGAAATGAAAAAAAGATATCCGGAAGTTAATTTCAATAGAATTAAAACGGATGTTGACTCAATTCTTGCTAGTTTTTCAAGACTTGGAATGATCGAATGGAAGGGGGACAATCCTTTTTTATATAAAAGAGCGGAACCAATTACAAAGGATATATCAATGATGATTGCTCAAGAGTATGACATTATTAAACTAATAAAATTTATTGAATCATGGCCAAATAGAGATAAAAAAGACTATATTTGGTATAGATCGCCAGCAACTCAGGCACAGGATTATTCAGAGCTTGCCCTCAGACAGAAATTATTCTTTTTTGCAGAAGAATTTTATTTACTGTTAAAAAATAACAAATTAATAGGTCTAATATCTATAGGCGTACAACCGGGAATAGGTACAACAGTTGCAGGTATAAATCTTATTATTTGTCCAAAAGAATATTTAACAAAACTGTTACAATATGCACATGATAATGCTCCAGTTCTATCAGTTATTGACTTTACAAAAATTAGGTTATTTGAACCAAATAACAAACCTTTTGATTCAGAGTTTAAACAATCTCTTGAAAAATTAGGATATGAACAAGAAGGAAAACTTAAAAATGAATTTGGGTTTGAAAAGGATTCAATAATTTGGGCATATTATTACAATGAAAACCTAATGAACAAATATAGATCTCTCAGAAAAAAACTCTTGAAATCGATGACAGAAAAAAGTTAAACATAAATCCTTTAATTAAAAATCTTTTATTCTCATATTGTAACAAAAAATAAAAAAAAATATTTAATAAAACAAAAGATTAAGTAGAGATATAGGAGTATGTTGAGTTGACAAAATATTTCAAAGATTTTAGAAATTATATTCATCTTCTATCACTATACACAAAAGGTTACACCGTTAGCATAATAGTTGGCATAACTTTAGGAATTATCGCCCAGATTTGCGGCTTAGCAACACCATTTCTTACAAAATATCTTATTGATATCATTATTGTAGAAAGAAGTTATGTCCTGCTAAATTGGTTTTTGATTCTTTCAATAATAATTCTGATAGTTCTATTTGGTACAACTTTTGCTTCTAACTATATTTTGATAAAAGTTTTTAAACAAGCTGGCTTGAGACTTAAAATGGATCTATTTAGAAATCTTCAACAGGCCCCATTGGAATTCTTTGGAGAAACTCCAAGCGGTGAGATATCTTATCGTCTATTTCAGGATGCCGGTATTATTGAAACATCTTGGAGCAATATTTTAGTAACTATTCCTCTTCAGGTTATTTTTCTTTTTGCTGGGGCATTCATGATATTATGGGATCTAAAACTTGCTTTATTTGTATTTGTAGTTCTTGGATTACAAATCATAGTAATAGTCAAATTCCGAAATCCATTGTTAAGATATTCCGAACGTATAAAAGCAAAAGATCAAGAGGTGGCTGGCTATGCTGTAGAACATTTTAAGAAAATACAACTTATCCGTTCATTATCAACAGAAAATATAGAACAAAATAGGTTTTTCAAAAAAATGCAAGATTTGATCAATATAACAATCAAATCATATGTCTTAACAAAAATATCACAGACGACTGTTACTGTAGTAAACAATCTATGGGCTTTTGGAGTCTTGTGGTACGGTGGAGGGCTAGTAATTGCCGGAGAGATGACACTAGGAACTCTTATGGCGTTTCTTTTATTAGCAAATATTCTTTATCAACCAATTTCCACTTTAACTAATCTTGTTTTATCCTTCCAAGATATCAAAGCGAGTTTGAGAAGATTTTTAGAATATACCGATGTTAAACCCAATGTTGTTGAATCATCAAATGCAGTTGAATTTGTTCCAAAGAGGGGAGATATAACATTAAAAGATGTTACATTTGGTTATAACCAATATCAACAAATATTGAAAAATATTAACCTTAAAATTTCTTCAAATTCTATCTTTGCATTAGTAGGTAGAAGTGGAGTGGGTAAAACAACTATTTGTCGACTGCTTGTACGATTTTATGACCCTCAAGGAGGATCAATTTATTTGGATGAAAAAAACATAAAAGATATTACGATTCCCTCGCTTAGATCATCTGTTCTTTTAATGCTACAAAATGATTATGTTTTTTCAGGAACAATTTTAGAAAACATAACCTATGGTTCAAAGGTATATACAAAAGAAGAGGTTTATAACGCAGCAAAGAAAGCGTCACTTGATTTTGTAGAAAATTTACCCGCGGGCTTTGATACTAAAATCGGGACTGATGGAATCAATCTATCCGTTGGAGAAGCACAACGAATTGCTCTTGCTAGAGCCTTCCTTTTTGCACCTAAAGTGTTGATTCTTGATGAACCAACTTCGTTTGTAGATGTTGAGACAGAAGAAAAACTAAAAAAATCACTACTAGAACTCAAAAGAAATACCACTATTATTCTCATCGCTCATAGATTATCAACGGTAATGATTGCAGATAAAATCGGCGTAATTGATGATGGAAAAGTAGTAGAAGTTGGGTCACATGACGAACTAATCAAAAAAGAGGATAGCATATATAAGAAGATTTACTTATCAATTTTTTCCAAATAAAATGATTGAAACATGAGACTAAAATTACACAAAATTCGTATCTCCATATGTCAACCAACAGGCAAAAATATGGTAAGGTTGACGTATATTCAGATAGAAAAATAGCAATTTCTGCCGGGCCCACCTAAATCTTATTCTGATAAAATATTAATAATCTTTACATATACCCTCACCATCTATGACAATAAAAATATTTGTTACAGGCGGTACTTTCGACAAAGAGTACGATGAAATAAAAGGCGTACTGTTTTTCAAAAAAACACATCTCTCTGAAATGCTGAAACTTGGTCATTGTAACCTAAAATTTGATGTTGCCACATTGATGATGAAAGATAGTTTAGATATGACTGATGATGACAGAAAACTTATTCTTGAAAACTGTAAAAAGGCTGAGGAGGATAAAATTGTTATCACACATGGCACTGATACCATGGCTGAAACAGCAAAGGTTCTTGGTAAATCAATAAAGGATAAAACCATCGTTTTAACAGGTGCTATGATTCCATATAAATTTGGTAGTTCAGATGGATTGTTTAACCTAGGTAGTTCATTGGCTTTCGTACAAGTACTACCACCAGGTGTGTATATATCAATGAATGGGGGGTATTTCAATTGGGACAATGTCAGAAAAAATAAAGAAACAGGTACTTTTGAAGAAATAAATGAGACTACAACTCGATCATAGATTCTTTTTGTTTTAACAATACCTATTTTAAGTATTGCCCCAAATTTTAATATAGATGAAAAGATACCGGTTAACAGGTGTAAAACTATGGTTGTGAACTATGACCGTTTATTCTCAACTAGATCGAAAATACTGAAATCATCTGAGATAAGAGAACTTCTGAAACTCACGCAGAGTCCTGGTTTCATCTCGCTTGCAGGCGGTCTGCCTAATCCCAAGGCTTTCCCAGTAGAAGCTATACATGAATGCATAGAAAAAGTTTTTAAAACAAACATAAAAAACGCTCTTCAATATGGTACAACAGAAGGTTTACCTCTTTTAAGAGGTGTTCTTGCAGAGAGGATGAAAGAGAAAAAAGGGATAGACTGTCAGATACATGACATACTTATAACAAGCGGCGCACAACAAGCTCTTTCTTTTGTAGCATTTAATTTCTTAGACCCTGGTGACACATATATAACCAGCGCACCAACTTATCTCGGTGCACTCCAAGCATTTCATGCATACCAAGGAAACTGCGAGTGCATCCCAATGAATGACGAAGGGATGGACATTGAATCATTACGAAGAAACTTGAAAAGATTACATAAGACAGGTATAACACCAAAGTTCCTATATGCTGTAGCAACATATCAGAACCCCTCGGGGGAATCCATTTCTCTAGAACACCGTAAAGAGCTGCTGGAAATAGCATCAGAATATGATTTCATAATAGTCGAAGATGACCCATATGGCGAGCTGATCTTCGAAGGAGAAATTTTACCGCCGATAAAATCATTAGACACAAAGGGGAGAGTAGTCTACATCGGAACCTTCTCAAAAGTTCTAGCACCAGGTTTAAGACTAGCCTGGGTAATAGCATCAGAAGAAATCATAAACAAATTCGCACTAACAAAACAATCCACAGACCTATGCTCAAATGTGTTCTCACAATACGTAGCATACGAATACATAAAAGGTGGCTACTTAGATAAACAAATCGAGCAAATAAAAAAACTATACAAACACAAAAGAGACGTTATGATAGAAGCGCTAGAAAAATATTTCCCAAAGGGCGTAGAATGGACTGTACCACATGGTGGGATGTTTTTATGGGTAACTTTACCAAAACACCTAAACACGCGATTAATGTTTAAAAGAGCAATAGCAAAAAAAGTTGCATACGTAGTTGGGGACGCATTCTACCCAGATGGTAGCAACTACAACTCAATGAGACTCAATTTCTCGTACTCAGACGATGACGTTATAAGAGATGGAATAAAAAGACTTGGAGAACTAATAAAAGAAGAAATGACAATCTCATACGACAAAGAAAGCTACTACGTAGAAGGAGTGTAAAAATTTCTTTAGATATCAAAAAATATTTTTCTTATCCGACTTCAACGCTAAAATCTTATCAATCCTATGTTTAATATACTGTATCTGAAAAGGTTTTTCTATATAATCATCAGCTAAAAAAATCCCAGCATCTTTAGCAATCCTATCTGTCCTAGCAGTTAGTATAATTATTGGAATGTTTTTCCATGAATCATTCTGTTTAATCTTATTTATTGTTTCCCAGCCTGTCATACCAGGCATCATTATATCAAGTAATATAACATCTGGAATTTCATTATTATTCAATAATTTAAGACATTGTTCACCGCTATTTACGCCTATAATACTACAACCTGGTTCCAATGCCTCCAAACCATGTTTAACAGTATAAATTATACTTGGATCGTCATCTACCACCATTATTTTTTTAGTCATATTATCCATCCTTTGTATATATTATTTTATTAATTAATTTAACTGTCTTCAGATAACTTTAAAGTGAAATAAAAAGTTGAGCCTTTGCCTTTTCCATCGCTTTCAGCCCAAATACGACCGCCATGCCTTTCAACTATACGCTTACAAATAGAGAGACCAAGACCACTACTATCTAGCTCATGTCTAGACTCATCGGCTTTATAAAACTCATCAAAAATACGATTAATATCCTCGGGCGTTATACCAATGCCCGCGTCTTTAATGGATAATTTAACAAAACCATCTTTCTTATCTGCATCAATTGTGATAACACCTTTTCCATCTAAACTATATTTAACAGCGTTGGTAAAAAGATTTTTAATGAGCTCCTCTAGTTTGATTTTATCTGCCTTGACAATGATATCATCTTTAATGTTATTTTTTACTTCAAAATTAGTTTCATTAAAGAAAAATTGTTGATCAAGAATAATATCATCAATTTCTTTCTTAATATTCAAATTCTCTATGTCAAATTTTATATTTGGTGAATTCAGGCGGGCGAGTTGTAAAATTTTAATAACGAGATCCTTCATATAGTTAACGTTACTAACAATCACGTCCAGCTGCTCCCTGATTTTTGGGTCTTTTTCCTTTTCTTTTAATATTGGGAGCAAACCTACAAGCGGCGTCATAGGATTCTTAAGATCATGGCCAAGCTGACCAATAAAATCATCTTTCTGTTTGAGAAGATGCTTAACCTCTGCTGTTCTCTCTTCAACTTTTTGTTCAAGTTCTTTATTTAAGTCATATAACTGCTTTTGAACTGTTTTTAATTCAATATTTTGCTGATTGATATATCTTTTTGCCACCTCCAAATCTGCGATTGTTTTTTTCAAATCTAGCATAATGTTAAGCATTGCGGTTTTATTTTTCTCCAGTATCTCAACTTTATTTCTCAAATCTTCTTTTGATATCTCCAATTCTCTTGTTCTTTCATAAACCTGAGTTTCAAGTGTTTTACTATATCTTTCGATTTCACCTCTTGATTTTTTCAATTCCTCCACCATATTATTGAATGCAAAAGCAAGATCCCCAAATTCATCCTGAGAACTGATTTTTATAGATGTATCTAAGTTACCTTTGCCAATTATGCCAACAGCATCTGAAAGAGCAGTAATTGGTTTTAATATAATTTTTCTTAATGCATATAGAAAATTAATAATTAGAATAAAAAGACCAATTGTAGATATAATAATCAAATTACTTATTTGACTTCCAAGTGCAGCATAAGCCCGATCCATAGAAAGAATCATCTCATATGTACCGACTACTTGCCCAGACAAGTGAAGGGGGGTGATCACAGTTAAAGTATGAGAATCCCCAACGTTCATAGGAATACTATAAACATCGCCATTTTCATATGAATGGACATTATAAGAACTAGAAGGATTGTCTATATATTCTGGATTGCTGGATACAACAACTTTTAATTCATCATCTTTTGGTAAATTAATACTTATTTCTAAGACCTCGGTATTCAAATATCTAAACTTTTGAATGTAACCTTGCAATTTTTCTGCATCTTCTAATTCATCTCTACTTCTCAGATTAGCATCAAGAGCTTGAGCAAGATCTATAGCCTTGTCAGAATAATTTTTTTCAAAAAAGTTAGTCTGATTCATTATATTTATATAAGTAGTAGTAAAAATAACAATAGCTGATACCAAGACAACAACTAGTATCAATTTCAATGAAAGACCAAATTTAATTCTCATATACTTATTCGCCTTTTAACATCCCATCCTAAATTATACTAATGTTTTGAATGTTGAATATTGTCTAATCTAACTTTCCAGAAGCCATCTGTTCTTAATTTCATTCATTTTACCATTTTCAAGTAAGCCAACAATTACACTGTCGATCTCAGCCACAAGCGCCTTTTCTCCCTTCTTAACAGCTATGCCATAAAATTCATTTGTGAAAGGAGCTCCAATTATCTTAAGATCAGGTTGATTTTTTATCAAAGCTACCCCGCTAGGATAATCAACGATGATAGCATCTATTTCCTCAGCTATCAGATCCAGTAGCGCCATTTCATAGTTTAGATAAGTTATAACCTGAGATGAACTATTTGTATACTTCAAAGCCTCTTCTTCACCAGTGGTATTCCTTTGAACACCCACAATCTTATTAAAAAGATCGATTTCGGATTTAATATCCGTGTTACTGGCATTTACAATTATGATTTGACCTGCATTTAAGTAAGGTCTACTGAACAGAACTTGCTTAGTTCTTTCTATAGTTATTGTAATAGCCGCTATTACCATATCAACTTCTCCATCTTCCAGAGGTGTAGAAATATTGTCAAAAAGATTTGGATAATCTTTGATTTCAATTTCAACACCAAGATGCATAGCAATCTCTTCTGCAATATCAATATCAAAACCTAAAATATCGCCACTTTCATTCTTATATTCCATAGGCTCAAATGGAGTGCACGTTCCAACTTTAAGTACACCAGCATCCTTTATTCTTTTTATAGTAGAGTCTTCTGCATTTGGTTCGGTGCAACCAGCAAAAAAAATCAACACGATTATAAACAACACAAAGCCAAATGTTATTTTTTTATCCATTCTATCACATCCACATTTTTATTCTATAACATATCTAGATTTTTCTCCACATTTTCTACAGAGCTCATTTATCTCTTTTTTTAAATTAATCATCATAATCTCCCGATCGACTGTGACTTTCTGGAATTTTTCAAGTTCATCAATTTTTTCCTTTAATTCCTCTTCTGCAAATTTGCGTTGATTGATATCAAAAGATGTTATCAACAAAGCAGGTTCTCTTTCTAAAATAATAAGTGTCCCTACATAATTTATCCAACATTCTTTACCATCCTTCTTTACAATTTCGATTTCATCTTGTAAAGGAATATTCTTTCCTTTTTCCAGAGCAATAATCTGTTTTTTAACAATATGCCTTGAATCAGGATGCACTATATCCAGAAAATTCATATTCTGCATCTCATCTCTACTATAACCGGTTATTAGTTCGATACTCGGATTTGCATAATAGATTTTGTTATCTTTAATGATCATAATACCAGCGGCAGTACTCTCAGTTAATTTTTGAAATTGTTCTTTACTCTCCTTCAATGCTTCTTCTATTTTTTTCTGTTTAGAAACATCGTGAAATACCACCAAATCAGCAGGTTTACCATCATAGTCGATTTTTACTCCGTTGACTTGCAGTTGCAGTATCTTTCCATCTCTAGAAATTGCCTCAATCTCATACATATCCAAATTTTTACCAAGCATTCTACTTGTTAAATTCTTAATTAATATTACCTTACTTTTTGCTGTTATAAACCTTGTTTCCATAAAATTCGTTCCAATTAACTCTTCTCTTTTCACTCCAGTCATATCTTCTACTTTATCAGATACTTCCAAGAATCTTCCTTTTTTATCAACGATGACAACAGGATCAACGATCAGATTCATTAGAGTTTTAAGGGTCTCTTTAGTACTAATTGAAACGTCTAAGGGAAATTTTGCTCCATTTGTATTTTTAAAAATATCAGACTTATGATCTGATTCGTGATTCGATTGTTTTCCGGGAGTTTTTAGTTTTAAAATAACCTGTTGTAGTTTACCTTTAAGCTCTTCGTCTCTTAATGTTTTAACTATTTCTGGTTCATCGTTCATATAAACCTCATCAAAAATAACGAATCTAAAACATTTTCATAAGTAAAAATGAACTTACCCAGAATGAAAGCTATTGTACCCATCTGACATCCCATCCAATAAACGAAACAGTTTTTTTATATAAAAAATTAACTGGAAAAATATGATTTTTTATTTTATTAGCCTAGTACCAACGTCTTGCCTTAATTCTAACAGTATAATCTTCTGATATTTCACATATTTTTCTAGCTAAGGCCTCAAATCCTTCAACAGTGTTTATATCAAATCTGCCAAGGGGCATACCCTCGTTGTCAACTAGAGTAATAACGCCTGGTGAGTCTGATTTTTTAATGCCTTCTTTAATTGTTTTTATTTCTGGGGATATATTCATTCTGCTAACCTCATGATGTTGTAGCTGTTTTTCTAATAGTTCTGTAACAAAGAGGGACCTATCACCAATTGTGTTTCTTAAGTCTATTTCATCTATTATGTTTAAGGGTAGCTCTAAAAATATTGTTCTTTTTTCCATATGGTTTATAGATTATTGACTGACTATATTAATTTTTAGTAGCATTTTCTTTAATCTTTTTATAAAGGAATGAAAAAAAGGAAAAATATTGAGTTTTTGTATTTGTCTATCTATGTTATAGTTGGTTAATTTATCATTGGATGGCTAGATCTTTAGAGGGGCTTTAGGTAATTGATTGTTTTGTGCTCCTTTTGAAGGCGAAGATAAACTAACGAGGACTGAAAATGTTGCCCATTCGCTATAATCACCGTATGAATCCTTAGCCCTTGCTTGGATTGTGTATGTTCCTGCGGACTTCCATTTGTGGCTTACACTAGCGGTTTGTCCTGATTCATAAGGCCCAATCCATTGGCTGCTACCACCACCCCAGTCAATGTAATAAGATACATTGTCTCCATCATCATCAATTGTAATAATAGTATACGTATATGAAATAAAAGGTAGAATTTTAACAGGACCATCTATAGTTGGTTTGTTTGGTGGATTATTTTCAACAATTGAAATATTATGTGCTTCTGACCAAAGGCTTTGAACACCATTTATGTCTTTTGCTTTAACCCTGATTTCATATTTTCCTATTTTACCCCAAGAATAAGATGCTGTTACTGTTTCACCCGAGTTGTAAGGTCCAAGCCATTCACTAGTATTTCCGTCATCCCAGTCGAATAAATAGAATATACTTTCTCCATCAGGTTCTGTAGTGCTACTTGAAAATGAGTATTCTTTGTTATAAACACCGCGGTCAGGTCCATTTGGGGTAGATGGTTTTTCTGGTGGATTACTTGGATTGTTACGCCAGATTTTAACAGATGAATCGCCAAGGACATTGTATGCCTCAAAATAATATTTCGACATACCACCTCCACTATAATGTTGATAAAGATAATAAAGACCTTTGTTTGTCATTCCACCAATTGTTTCTAGATTGTCTTCCCACCATGCTTTAAACATACTTTTTTCCAAGATATCATCTTCATCCCAATATGTTGAAGCAGAAGCACCCCAGAACGCAATAGCACCCTTGTTTTCAACCCGAAGCCAAGTTTCACCGAAACATTCAGCATTGTTAAAAGGATTTGTTGAACATGCATGACTGCATACAAACGGATACATACCTTGATTCTGAAGATTTTGTACATTATTTTGATTGAA
>Ga0172362_10002495_pt1 | contig 15959 bp, 12 predicted proteins | sample LakKivs1_kivu2a2_FD_114534 | JGI IMG/M metagenome (GOLD analysis project Ga0172362, IMG submission 114534) | Sediment microbial communities from Lake Kivu, Rwanda - Sediment s1_kivu2a2 | ecosystem: Environmental > Aquatic > Freshwater > Lake > Sediment | place: Rwanda: Western Province, Lake...
GCCCGTGTGGGCGCGCGGTTGTTCGGGGAGTACCGGGATCTTGGGCGGCCGCTGCCGTCGTACGAGGAGATCGCCAAGTACGTGTTCTACACGGAAACGAGCCGGGAGTGCGACCTGGCGAAGGTGAACGAGAAGACCGGGTTCATCGGGAGCACTCCGGCGGCCGGCGGGACGAGCTACTACCTGCTCTACACGCCGAACGAGCAGGCGGATCGGGAGATGAGCCTGGAGACGCTGAAGGCCCTGGCGCGGAAGGACAAGAACCGCAACTGGGTGATCTACTGCGAGAAGATATGGCTGCACATGGACCAGCTCCGCAAGTTTGAGCGGGAGCAAGGACGGCGGATTCGTCCGATGCTCGTGCCGTACAACTTGAAATGACGAGCGATACGGATGGACCTGAAGAAGTACCAGCGGCGGGTGGTGGAGGAGGTCGAGCGGTATCTCGGCCGTGTGGCGAAGGAGCGCGCGGGGGGCAACATGCGTCACGGCGCGCTGGATGCCTGGCGAGATCTGCGGCTCGGGCCGTACAACGAGCAGCAGAACGGGCTGGGGGAGGACCTGCCGACTTTCTGCATCAAGGTGCCCACGGGCGGGGGCAAGACGCTGTTGGCCACGCAGATCCTGGGGTCGGCGTATCGCACGATCCTCAAGGACCGCAACGGGGCGGGGCTGGTGCTGTGGGTGGTGCCCAGCAGCCAGATATACCGCGACACCCTCCGCCGCCTGCGGGACCGGGAGGACATGTACCGCCTGATGCTGGAACACGCCGTATCGCGCCGGTTGGAGGTGTGGGAGAAGCACGAGATCGCCCGGCTGTCGCCTGCGCGCCTGGCCGAGTGCCTGAACGTGCTGGTCGTCCAGCTTGCCAGTACCAACCGCGAGACGCGCGAGCAGCTTAAGTTCTTCCGCGACAGCGGGGGCAACATCGTCCAGCACTTCCCGGCGGAGGACGACCCCGAAGCCCACAGGAAGCTCAAGGAGCGACTGGCGAACCTGGACATGCTGGCCGACGACGCCGAGCACGGCCAGTACCTCGTGGCGACGTCCATCGGGAACCTCGTCCGCCTGTGCCGACCGGCGGTGATTCTGGACGAGGGGCACAAGGCGACCAGCCAGCTTGCCCGCGACACGATCACGGGGTTCAACGCCTCGCTGGTTGTGGAGCTATCGGCCACCCCGCGGAAGGGCACGAACATCGTCTCCCGGGTTACGGGGCAGGAACTGCTGGATGAGGAGATGATCAAGCTGCCACTGAACATCGCCACTTCGGGGCAGAAGTCGTGGCAGGACGTGCTGACGCAGGCCCGCGACAAACGGGCGGCGCTGGCGGCCAAGGCGGCCGAACACGCCGCCAAGGCCGGCGAGGCGCGGCTGATTCGCCCGATCGTGCTCGTTCAGGTGGAGCGGACTGGCAAGGACCAGCGGAAGGCCGGTCTCATCCACGCCCTGGACGTTGAGGAGTATCTGCGGGAGCGGCTCGGGGTCGCGCAGGACGCGATACGGATCAAGACGGCCGAGACGGACGGGCTTGAGGACATCGACCTGATGGACCCGCTGTGCCCGGTGGAGTGGATCGTCACGAAGTCGGCGCTCCAGGAGGGATGGGACTGCCCCTTCGCGTATATCCTCGTGTCGCTGAACAATACGGGCAGCGGGCAGAGCATGACGCAGTTGGTGGGGCGCGTCCTGCGCCAGCCCTACCAGGAGCGCACGCCGCTGGCGGACCTGAACGAGAGCTACGTGTACTGCCTGTATCAGCGGGCCGGGGAGATCGCGCGGAACGTCAAGAAGGCATTGGAGAAGGAGGGCTACGAAGGCGACGAGACGTCCCTTGTCGTCGACAGCACCGAGGAGGCGCGCGCCCCCGGACGTCAGGTAAGCATCCGTCCGGAGTTCGCCAGCCTGTACCACAAGCCTTACGAGGGAAAGATCTACCTGCCCCACTTCTGCGTGAAGGTGGGCAAGCACTATGAGGCACTGGACTACTTCCGCCACTTGCTGCCGAAGGTCGACGTGACGGCGTTCCCCTATTCGGCGATCGACTGGCCGTTGGCGGAGGCCCTGGCTGAGGCGAAGGACCGGTTCTACCGGGTCGCGCTGGGCGAAGACATGGTGCGCCAGAGGGAGGCCCCGGTCGACTTGCTCGAGAGCGACGAGCAGGTGCAGGCATGGATCGCCGCCAGCCTTCCGTTCCCCTTCCTGAGCCATAAGCAGCTACGCCACGTGGTGAGCAGGGCCTATGCCAGGCTCTGCCGCACGGAGTTGATGCTTGCCGACAGACTGGCCCTGGTCAAGTTCGTCGTCCGGGACAAGGTCCACGCCTTCGTCGAGGAGCAGCTCGACCGGCAGACGGAGGCCGCTTTCGTCTCGTTGTACGAGGGCGGGAACCTTGTCTTCTACCTGGAGTGCACAGAGTGCCGGTTTGAGATACCGCCGAGCATCACGCTGCGGACGACTCGTCCTCTGACGCACGACGATGGCCGTCCGATCGCCAAGTCCCTGTTCGACTATGTGGAGCATGAGAGCCACAACGAGTATGAGCGGGCGGTCGCCCTCTGCCTCGACCGGCACGCCGACGTGCTCTGGTGGTACCGCAATCTCGTCGGGCCCGAGCACTTCTCCGTCCAGGGCTATCGGCGGAACCGCATCAGACCGGACTTCGTGGTCCAGAGCGGAACGAGAGAAAAGCCTGAACACCGGGTAATCGTGATCGACAGCAAAGGCAAGCACCTGGAGGGCAACCCGGACACGGAGTACAAGCGGAAGGTTGCCGGCTACTTCGAGAAGGTCGGCAAGAAGGTCTCGTGGCAGAAGTTGGGCGAGGACTTCCAGGACCACGTCTTCCGTTTTCAGATCCTCGATGAATCGCAGCCGCTTGGGCGCGACTGGCGCGACGAACTGGGCGAACTCCTTACCAGGAGTGGTCCCTGACTGGCCGCCGGACGGCGGCGGAGCGGAACCGCTGCCGCGAGTTCGCGGTGAACCGGATAGGCGCGACGTACTGACGCGGCCGGGCGCGCCGGGCCGGGCGGGCCGGTCGGGCGCGCCAGACGAGCCGGAAGTGCCAGGTGCTGCCGACCGCGGCCGGCCGGCGTTTTTCGCGTGCTTGCAGCGGGCGGCGCGGGCGGTATAATGGCCGCTCGTCCGGGCATCTTTGGGATCACGACCATGCGAAAAACTGCGCCTCTTGCGAACCTTTGCAGCCTGCTGCTGGCCGGCGCCGCCGTCGCCGCGGGAGGCGAGTTCGTCTGGAAAGACGGCAAGTGGGCGCCGGCGCCGCCCCCGGCAGAGGGCACGGCCGCGGGCGAGCTGGCCCTCGTCCGCCGCCACCTCCAGCACCGCGAGCACTCGCAGGCGGTGAAGGCGGCCGAGCGGCTGCTGAAACGCTACAGCGCCGACCCGGCGCGCGAGGAGGCGATGCTTCTGGCCGGGCAGGCGGAGCTGGAGGCCGAGAACTTCTGGCAGGCCTACGAGTGGTTCGAGAAGCAGCTCGACGAGTTTCCCGGCGGAATGTTCCTGGAGCGGGCGCTGCTGCGCGAGATGGACGTGGCGGAGGCGTTCCTGGCCGGGCGGAAACGCGTCGTGGCGAAGGTCATCCGCCTGCCGGCGAAGGACGAGGCGCTGAAGATCCTCCAGCGTGTGGCCGAGCATGTGCCCGGCACCGAGCTGGCCGAGCGGGCGCTGCTGCGGATCGCCAGCTACAAGTACAGTCAGGGCGAGTACACGGAGGCGGCGGAAGCCTACGACAACTACCTCCAGCTTTTCCCGCGCAGCGAGCGCAGCGGCCAGGCGATGCTCCAGGCCGCCCGCGCAATGTACGCCGCGTTCAAGGGCTCGCCGTTCGACGAGACGCCGCTGATCGAGGCCGAGCAGAGGCTCAAGGCGTTCGCGGAGCGCTACCCCGCCGCGGCCGACAAGGAGCACACCGCTGAGCTGCTGTCGCAGGTGGTTTCGGCGCGGGCGCAGAAGGCGTTCCGCACGGCGGAGTTTTACGACCGCACGGGGCGGCACAAGGCGGCGCGGTTCTACTACAAGCAGGTGGCGGAGCAGTACGCCCGGACGCCGTGGGGCCGCCGCGCGCGACAGCGTGCCGGCGTGCCGCCGCCTCCGACGGCCGACGAGGCCGCCGCCGGTCCGCCCCGCCCGCCGACCACAGCGCCGGCCGAGACGCCGCCCGTCGAGGTGGACAAGCCCCCGCCCACGACGGCCCCCGCTCCGATCCCGCTGGAGAAGCTGGCCCCGGCCGCGAAAAAGGGAGACCGCAAGCCATGAACCGCACGAAGCTGCCGGTCGCTTTCGCCGCTTCGGCGCTGGGCGTCCTGCTGAGCGCGGCGGGCTGCTCCAGCGACCCGACGCGGGGCTACAGCATCGCCAGCCAGTACCCGCAGGACGTGCGCACCGTGGCGGTGCCGATCTTCGAGGTGGGCAGGGAGGTCTACCGTCGCGGGCTGGAGTTCCGCCTGACCGAGGCCGTCGTCAAGCGGATCGAGCTGGACACGCGGTACAAGGTGACCGACAAGAGCCGCGCCGACACGGAGCTTCGCGGGCGGATCGATCGCGTCGAGCAGCGGGTGCTGAGCTTCAACCCCGACACGGGCCTGCCGCGCGAGACGGAGATCACGATGACCGTCTCGTTCACGTGGACCGACCTGCGCAGCGGGAAGGTGCTCGCCACGCGGCGTCGCCTCCGCCAGGCCGGCAACTACATCCCCGAAGTGCCCTTCAACCAGGACTTCTTCCAGGGCAGCGAGGACGCGATCAACAAGCTGGCCCTGCGCGTCGTGGAGGCGATGGAATCGCCGTGGTAGCCGCGGCCGGGGCGGGGCCGCAATCGTGGTCGCCTCCAGCCCGTGTGTCCGGCGCCGCCCATGAGCCGCGACTGTCAGCCCATGGCTGCTCTGCTCTGAAGAGCCGATGGCGGGCGTGCCGCCGGGTGCGATGCGAAAACGTACGCCATGCAGGTTGTTAAAGCAGGTGACAACTGCGCGCGGTCTGCACGTGCGCGAAAGGGCCTGCGGTCATAGTGAGACCATGTGCTGTTCTGGCGGCCGCGGTGTTGGCGGCGGCGCAGGGAAGCTTCGCGGCCGATGCGCCGCTCGACTGTGAGGCGGCCATCGTTCTGGACGGCGCGCTGGCGCAGAAGCCGGGCGGGCAGCGCTACCCGATGACCGTCTTCGCCACGTGCGAGGCGGGCAAGTGGCTCGACGCCTGGGCGGAATGCCACGGGTACAACCAGGCCGTCCACGACGGCACCATCCTCGACGCCAACACGTCGCCCGCGCGGGTGACGCTCAAGGTCGCCCTCACGGTCCATCAAGACGCCTGGGTCGGCGGCGGGGCGGGGGAGTTCCTCATCGAGGTCCAGCGCAAGGCCGCCGGCGGCCCCGTGCGGTCCGAGCATCCGACGCTCCGCACGACGCGGGCCGTCGAAACCTTGTCCGGCACGTTCAAGGGCACGTTCCATTCGCCGGCCGGGCGCATCGAGTCATCCGGGCGGGCGGTGGGCATCCTCCTGCCGCCGCGCAGGTGCTTCGAGGGCCATGTGCCGACCAAGACGGCCGAGCGTCCGCGGCTGCTGTTCCGCGCCGCCGACCTGCCCGCGCTGCGCAAGAAGCTGACCACGCCGTTGGGCAAGGCCCTGGCCGACAAGCTGGGCAAGTCCGCCGACGCCGTCGCCTGCGGTCTGATGTACCGGCTGACCGGCGAGGAGAGCTTCGCCGCCAAGGCCGTGGGCGACGCCGACCGCGTCATGGCCCTCACCGGCGGATCGGAGATCCGCAAGTGCCACGAGTGGGGCCAGCGCATGACCCACATAGCCCTGGCCTACGACCTGTGCTGGGACGCCTGGACGGCCGAGTACCGCAAGAAGGCCGAGGACTATCTCGATCGCACCGCGATGGCCGCCTACGAGGACCCGCACGGATTCAGCTCGGCCCATTCGGAGATGATGGCCAACCACGGCGCCCACCACGTGATGGGGCTGTACTCGGGAGCGGGCCTGGCCGGGTTGGCGCTGTGGGGCGCCAGGGGACCGGAGCCGAAGAACCCCTCCGACCCGTTCGTGGAGATGCTGATGGCCGAGGGGATCAAGAAGGGCGACAAGGCCGCCATGGAGTTCCTGCGGCGCAAGAAGCAGTACGTCCGGGACCTGGCGATCTGGAAGGCCAACGACGGCGCCGACCCGCGCTACCTCCGCCTGGCCGAACGCGGGCGCCACAGCGCCGAGCTGAACAACCTCTACTGCATGGGCGAGGGCGGCTTCCAGGGCGAGGGCGAGGGCTACACGCTGAGCTGGAACGACGTGGCGTTCGACTACGCCGCGGCGTACCGCAGCGCCTTCGCCCGGCCGGTCAGCACGCGCGGCGACATCACCCACTTCCTGCCGCGCTACGTGATGACGGCCGTCTGGCCGGCGGGGGCCCGGCCGGTGAACCTGACCTTCGGCGTGGGCACCGGGCTGGCGGGCTCCGACTACGCCGCCCGCGCCATCGTGCTGACGCCCCCGCAGTGGCGCCCGGCCGTGCTGTGGTACTGGCTCAAGTGCCTCGGCGTCACGGCCGAGGAGCTGCGGACCGACGCCGGCGCCGCCAAGGTGGCCGAGAGGCTCGCAAACCGCCCGCTCGAGCTGGTCTACACGTTCCTGCACCTTTCGCCGGACGACGCCCCGGCCGAGCCGGGCCGGGTGATGCCCCACGTCTGGCACGCCTTCACGCGCGGCTTCACGTGCTTCCGCAGCGCCTGGGCCGGCGCCGACAGCATCGTCGCGCAGATCCACGCCCGCCAGGGGCCCGGCGTGGGCTTCGGCCAACCGGAGGCGGGCTGCTTCCAGATCTACGGCCTCGGCGGCGTCTGGGCGCACAAGACCGTCCACGGCAGCAGGGCATTCCGCTACATGGACAACGGGGTGCTGCTCGGCGCCGAGGGGCTGAACGACGGCGGCCACGGGCGCGTCGGGCTGCCGCTTGGCGGCGAACTGCGATGCTGCCCAAGCGCAGTTGGTCGCGAAGAATGCATGATGAAGACCTGGCCCCAATGCCTGACCCCAATGCCTTTGCCGGCTGTCGGGCGGGCCTCGCCCGGCTGGGCACTGGGGCCGAGTATGTCAGGGAGCGGCGGCGTCGGGTCTGGGGTTGGCGGTTCGTGCCTCGGCGAGGGCCAGCAGGGCGCGGGCGACGGCGTCTTCGGGGTGGGCGTCGAGGTAGGCGCGGAGCATACGGGCGGCGTGGTCGGGCCGGTCGATGCGCAGGAGCAGGCGGGCCAGGGCGAGCGTGGCCAGTCGCCCGGCGGAGCCCGTGTCGCGCCGGGCCTGCTCGTAGAGGCCGCGTGCCTGCGCGTGATCGCCGGCGTTGTCGGCCAGGTGAGCGGCCCAGAGGAAGACGGCTGGGTCGGCCTGACCCTGGTCGATCAAGGCGGCCAGTGCGGCGCGGGCGCCGGCGGGCCTGCCCTGGCGCAGGGCGCGGCGGGCCGCGGCGATCCGCATCGCGGGGGTGTGCTTCTCGGTCGGCACCAGGGCCAGCCACCGGCCCAGCGTCTCGTCGCGCTGGCCCATGTCGGCGGCGCGAACGAGCAGGTCCACCAAATCCACGTCGGCGACGGCGGATTTGGCCAGCGGGCCGGCCAGCAGGTCCCGGCCATGTCGCAGGGCACTCAGCGAATCGCCGGCCGCCAGAAGCTGGGCCAGGAACTGCCTCTGCCTGGCGAGGTCGGTCGGGTCGCACAGCAGGGCCGCCTCGATCGCGGCCAGGCCATCGTCGTCGCTGCCGGCGCGGGTGGAGACGTCGGCCAGGTGCTGCCAGAGCTGCCCGTCGGTGGGGGAGGAGGCCAGCAGCAGGCGGAGGGTCTGTGCGGCGGCGCGATAGTCTCGGCGGTCGAGGCAGGCGGCGAGGTCGAGCCGGCGGAAGCGTGTGTCGGCGGGGAAGCGGCGGACACCGACGCCGGCCAGCATCGCCAGCAGCCGCCCGTCGCCCATCCGCTGGGCGACCTGGGCGTACAGGGCGAGCCAGTCGGCCTCGCAGTCGTCGGTATCGAGGTGCCGCCCGAGCAACTGGGCGGCCCGCGTCCACTGGGAGTCGGCGGCGTGCAGTTGGGCGAGGCCCAGACCGGCCTGGCGGAGGGCGGGGTCCATGCGGAGGGCGGTGCGATACTCTTGAGAGGCCGAGGCGCGATCGCCCTGGCGGGCGTGGGCGTGCCCCAGCAGCAGTCGGCGCAGGGCGTGGTCCTCGCCGCGGTAGGCCGACAGGCGGGCCAGCGCCGCGGCGGGCTTGTCCTGCCGCAGGTCGTCCTGCGCGGCGTTGAGGACTTCCGCCAACTCGCGTGGGACCTTGTGTGCCGCGGAGTCAGGGCCGGACGATTGGGCCCAGCATGGCGCCGCCAGCAGGCATAGTATCGCGGGCGCGACATGTGTGCGGATCGGCATGGCTACTGCACCCTCCAGACGATGTCGAGGCTGACGACGGCGGGCACGGGCCGGCCACGATCGATTGCCGGCTGGAACGTCAGCACGCGCCCGACTCGCCCGGCGGCGTGGTCGAAGACGCCGGCGGGGCTGCTTTCCAGCACTTGCACGTCGGTCACCCGCCCGGTGGCGTCGATGGTCAGGCGGACGCGGGTGCGGCCTGTCGTGCCCCGCAGCAGTGCACGGCGGGGGTAGTAGTCGGCGAGGTTGGGCTGGCCCAGCAGGGCCGGACCGCGAGTGTCGGTGGGTATGCCGACCTTGGGGGCGCCGGGAGCCGGCGAAGGGATGGCCACGGGTCCCGGCGCGGCAGCAGGCGAAGCCGGCTCGATCAGGTAGGTCGGCACGTCGGGGTGGGCCGAGGCGACCAGCGCGGGCAGGGGCAGGGCGGCGACGGAAGTCCGCATCGGCGGCAGTTGCGGCAGTGCCAGCGGCGGCAGGGCAGGCGGCGGGGCCGGCTGGGGGGGCTGGGTCTGGTCCGGCGGCATGGCCGCGGCCGAAGGCGGGGCGAACTCCGCCGCGATGGGCTCCGGCGGCACGACGGTCAGGGGCACAGCGCGGAGGGGCGCTGCCGGCTGGTTGCGGGGGCGGGCCGAGGCTGTCGCCAGCAGCCAGACCAGCACGGCGTTGAAGGCGATGGCCGCGACGGCGCTGAATGCGTGGCGCCGCGTCGGGTTGTCCTTCGTCTTTGCCATGGTCCTTGCGGTGCTCATCTCGGTATGGCTGCCACGTCCACCGCCTCGGCGCCGGCGGCCTTGCAGGTGTCCAGCACGCGCAGCAGCAGCGCGGTGGTCACCTCGCGGTCGGCCTGTAGGACGACGCGGCTGGCCTGGGCGTCGCGCAGTGCCTCGGAGATGGGCCCCTGCTCGTCGGGCGCGATGGTTCGGCCGGCCACGTGGACCGTGCCCAGCTTGGTGATGGCCACGGGCAGATAGCGTGTTCGGACGGGCTGGGCGAAGCGCCCCTCCGGGCGGTTGATGGGCACGGCGGCGTCCTGGACGAAGCTGGTGGAGACGATGTAGAAGAGCAGGAGGTTGAAGACCATATCGATGAGGGGGGCCATCTCGATGGTGGCGCCCGGCGTGGGCCGCCGCTTGCCTGTCAGGCCGCCGCGGCGCATGGTCAGGCCTCCTCCGCCGGCGCCGTCGGCCGGTCCCGCAGCGACCGGAGCCGCTCGATCCGCCGCAGCAGCCACTGCTCGCCGAGCAGCCCGCAGGCGGCGATGGACAGCCCGTACTGTGTGGTCCGCAGGGCCTTGAAGATGCCCTGGCTCATTTCGGTGACGTAGCCTCCCTGGAGGATGCTCTGGAAGGCGTCGACGATCCCGTTGACGGTGCCCAGCAGGCCCAGCAGCGGCGCGGTGACAATGCACGCGCGGATCAGGCCCATCCTGCGCAGGCCCGCCCATGCGGCAGGGGGTTGGTCGCTTACCGGCGCGTGGTCGGCCCGGCGCAGGCGGCGCTCCAATGCACGCGCAGCCAGCAGTCGTTCGGCGATCAGGAAGCACAGAACCGACGAGCCGGCCACCAGCCCCAGCATCGTGACGCCCCCGCCGATGAGCCATCGCCACAGCCCGCTCATCGGTCGGCCTTCTGCTCGTCGGAGGTCTGGTGGTGGATGGCGAAGGCCTGGACGGCGTGGTACTCGAGCATGGCCTCGCGGCGCTGGACCCACCGGCTGAGCCAGGCGTGGGCCAACAGCAGGGGGATGGCCACCATCAGTCCGAGCTGCGTGGTGATAAGCGCTTCGGAAATACCGCCGGATAGAAGCTTTGGGTTGCCTGTGCCGGCGGCGGAAATGACCTCGAAGGTGGCGATCATGCCTGAGACGGTGCCCAGCAGGCCCAACAGGGGGGCCACGCCGGCCAGAGCAGCCAGCAGCGACAGCGACCGCTCCATGCGTGGCGCCTCGGCCAGCAGGGCCGACTCCATGGCCGCCTCGCGCTGTTCATCGTCGCAGCCGATGGCGTCGGCGGCCGCCCATAACACTCGGCCCAGCGGCGTGTCAGGTCGGCCCATCACCTGTCGGGCGGCCTCGGCGTCGCGGTCGCGCAAGTGCAGCACGACTTGGCGGACCTTGGCCGGTGAGACCCTCGCCCGCAGCAGGCACAGCACGCGGTCGGCGATGAGCACCAGCCCCAGCGCCCCGGCGGCGAGGATCGGATAGACGAACAGCCCGCCAAGGGCCAGCCACGATCGTAAGTCCTTCGTTTTCAATGGCTCGCGATCGGCAAGGGCGCCGGTGACGTCAACGGGCAGGCGGTCTATCCGCCGGTTGGCGGCGGCCGTCAGGGCCTCGGCGAGGGGCCCTTCGAGCAGTGGCCCGACGATCACCCGCCGCCCGTCGGGCAGCTTGCGGAGCAGCCCCCGCGTCCGATCGGCGGGCCCGCAGGCATAGGCCGCGTAACCGCCAAAATGAAGGATGGTTACATTCTCCGACGCCCCGTCGCGAGCGACGACCTCGCCCGGCTGGACTGTCAGTGCCATGTCGGCCTCCAGCTCGGCCAGCCGACGCTCCAGGCCCCGCCAGACGGCCTGCTCCATGACGGCCGGGTCGCTGTTGGCGTCCAAGGCTACCCCGCCCGCCCCGGCGGCCTGGGCGATCAGTGCCGCCAGGCGGCGCTGGTCCTGCTCGGCCGACCGCTCCACGCCCGCCACCCGGTCCCGCAGTCGGTCGGCGGTTCGCCGTGCATCCTCAGCCTCCCGAGTGGCCGCGGACAGTTCCTCGTATGCCTGCTGGAGCTGCGCGGCCAACGCCTTGCGCTGCTCCAGGTGCTGCTTTCTGGCCTCGGCGAGTGCCTTTTCGGCCTCGATTCGGGCGGTCTTCGCCCGCTCGAGCAGCTCCCGTTCGGTCGCGGCCGGGGCGTTTCGGCCAGCCGCCAGCGCAGAGACCAGCGCCGCGGCCACCGCCAGCCACCGATTGTGCCGGTCGGCGATGCCCATCGCCGCCTACTCCTTCCCCGCCGGCTTCGGCATCGGCAGCAGCAGCCAGCGCGGCGTGGTGCGTCCCTCGGCGACCTCAAACGCCTCGCGGATGGCGTCTATGTCTGCCTGCTGCGTGGCCGCGGTCAGCACCAACTGCCCGTCGCGCATGGCCGCGGCGCCCACGGCGCTGCCGTCCAGACCCACCCACCACGCCGCAGCGCCGCCCATGCGGAGCAGGCGCACAGCCGTCTTTCTGCCGTGCAGAGTGCCGCCTACCACCTCCACGGTGCAGTGTTTGGTGCGCCTTTGGGCCTCATTCACCCGCTCAACAGCCCCCGCCAGACGCCGCGACGGGTCGGTCACGCCCGCCGAACGGTCCGCGGGCACCACCCCCGGAAGGCAGCGCGCCGCCAGCGTCGCCAGCGCCTTTTCCAGCCGCTCGCAAAGCGAATCGACCGCCGCCTCGACGGCCTGCAAGCGATCCTGGCGCCGCTGGTGGTCCTGCAACCGCCGCTTCAGCGCCTCGCCCTGCTCGCGCGCCGCTGCGGCATTGCTCCGGTGCCGCTGGGCCTCCCGAAGCACGGTGCTCCTGAGAAGCTCCAGCTCCGCCTTGCGAAATGCCCACTCCTGCTCGGCGGCCAGCAGTGCCTTTCGGGCCTCGGCGGCTGAGCGAAGCTCGGCCATCACCGCCTCGGCCGCCGGCCGGGTGGTCGGCTCGCCGGCCGGTGCCGGAGGGCCGGCAGACAGGCACGCCAGCGCCAGTGCCGCCCATGCCCGGGGCCAGTGCAGACGGTGTGTCATGGCTGTTTGGCCGCCGCCGGTTTGCGGAACTCCACCCACACGCCGTAGTTGACGTCCGAGCCGTCCGGCGCGGGCGGGGTGTGCACGTGGAAATCCTGTATGTCAAGCTCTTTCATAATCTTGCGCAGCTCTTCGGCCTCCGCCTGGCGGTCGTACTGGATCGCCTTGCCCTGCCCGGAGCGGATCGCTTTGGCCGTCGCGATGGGCAGCTCGCGCGGCAGGCCCCGGCCGATGTAGGCCACCCCGCCGGCCTTGAGCACCCGGTAGGCCTCCTGGAAGCCCTTCTTGCGGTCGCCCCAGAACGGGTAGGACCCACGCGAAACGATCACATCGGCGTAGTTGTCGCGGAAGGGCAGGTCCTTCGCGTCGGCGAACATCGCGCTGACGCGGTGGCCGAAACCGTTGACCTCCGCCAGCCTGATGAAATGCGGAAAGAAGTGCGGGTTGATGTCGGCGTTGACCCAGTGCAGGTCGCTGTGTCGGCACAGCTCGACGATCAGCGTGCCCGGCCCGCTGCCCAGGTCGATGCCGATTCCCTTCCTGCCGGCCAGCTTCAGGTCCTTCGCCATCTGCTCGGCCAGCGGGGCGTAGACGGGTGTCAGCCTGCCTCGGCTGGCTGCGATCATCCGCTCGGCGGACTGCGCCGGGTCGTCTCCGGCCGGTCTGTCCGGCCGCGCGCCGGCCAGGACCACCACCGCAAGCCCCAGCGCCGCCGCCAGTGACGGCCACGTTCTTCTCATCGCTCGCTCCCATCGTCCGGCGGGGCCGCTCCGCGGCTAGAACTTCAGCCCCAGCCCGGCCTTGAACCGCCTGCCCTCGTCAGGATACCCCGCGACCGTTGAAAACTCCCGGTCGCAGATGTTGTCCACGCCGAAAAACATGTAGTGCTGGCCTTCCTTGCCGAAGTAATAGGTTACCTTCGCGTCGACCTCCACGTAAGCGCCCAGGTCCGCCGGCGCCGGCGCATTGGTGGGCAGGAACCGGTCGTTCTCGTAGCCGGAGACCGCCTTGGACAGCACGGAGAACTCCAGCCGCTTCCACAGCCACGACACTCCGCCGCCCAGGATGTACGTCGGCACCTCCCGGTCACGCTCCCAGCGGCCCCCTCCCTCGCGCCTCACCTCCGTGTGCATCGCCGTCGCGTTGAAGAACACCTGCAGACCGTTGTCAAACCGTTTGGACCGCAGGCCGAACTCCAGGCCGTAGTTCCTCCGATCGGCGTTCTCGTACAGCCCGAAGTCCTCCCCGTTGACAGTTAGCCGCGCGTTGGTCAGCACGGCCGCGTCGTGCTGATGAACGTAGAACGCCGTCAGCGACGCCTCTCCGAAGGCGTCCCACTGCTTCTTCACCCCCAGGTCGAGTTTCGTTCGCCGTTCGATGCCCGGTCGCCGGAGGTCCGCGTCGAGCATGCCCGGCTTGGCGGCGATCTGCCCGACGGCGACGTTGCCGTGCAGCGACCAGCCGCCGTCCAGGGCGTAGGAGGCGCCGGCGGTGAGCGTTTGCAGGGGGTCTTCCCATTCGTTCTCCACCTCGACGGTCGCCAACCTGCCCGCGGCGCCCTCCACATCGAACCCGCCGAAGTGGTCCACTCGGGTGTGCGTCAGGCGGTAGCCGACGTTGACGTCCAGCCGGCCGAAGTCGTGCTCGTCGACGATCACGCCGGAGTAGCTGCTGATGTCGCCTTGGCGGCCCACGTAGAAGCGCTTGCCGGTCGGCGAGACCCAGCGGTTGAACATCCCGCCGAAGCGCAGGACGTTGTGCTCGCCCAGGCCCAGGCTCTGGATGACCCGCGTACCGTACTCGTAGTCGCGCTCGGTCCAGTCCTCGCCCCCCACGCGGTGGCCCCTGAACCGCCGGTGGGAGAAGCTGGTGGTGATCTCCGTCGAGGCCCGGGCCGACTCCGTTATCTGGGCCTTGCCCACCAGCAGGTACATGCACATCGGGTCGAAGCTGTCCAACTGCGACAGAAGGCTGGCGCTGGCCGGCGGCACGGCGCGCTTCAGATACTGCTCGCCCTCAAACCCGTAGCCCGTCAGGCTCAACGTCAGCGCCGGCGTGGCCTTGTACACCACCCGTCCGTAGATGTTGCTGATCCGCTCCTGGGCGTTCTCGTCATCGGGCCCGTCGGTGTGGTGATAGCCGATGCCCACCCCGTAGGACAGCCTGCCGTCCTGAACGGTACTGCCGTGGCTGAGGTTGGCCAGCCAGGTGTTGAATCTTCCGTACTCCACGTCCAGCCGCGTCTCCGGTTCGGTGTAGGTACGGGGGATGACGTGGACCAGCCCGGTCATCCCGCCGGGGCCCAGCAGCAGCGCGGCGCTGGACCGGACGATCTCGATCCGCTCGACGTTGGCGGCGTTGAAGAAGTACGTGCTCTCGTGGAACTCCCTCTGCCAGGCCCCGTCGATGACGTAGGTGGGGTACGGGTAGCGCTGCCCGCGCACCGAGAAGAACTGCTTGACCTTCCGACCGCGCGTCTCCGTCCATGCGCCGGGGACGTACTTCGTCGCGTCGATCAGCGAGTACGCGTCCAGCCAGCGGATCTCCTCCTTGCCCACCACGCTGGTGGCCGTCTCCAGACCCGGCGATTCCGTCAGCGGGCGCTCGAACAGGTCGCGCGGCGGCAGGGCGGTGAAGTTCGACCGCTCGCCCTGCTCCACGGGGGGCTTGCGGCCCGTGACGGTCACGTCCGGCAGCTTGTGCTCGCCGCCCGCGGGCGGAGCCGGCTGGCTGGCCGCCACCGGCTGAGTGGCTGCCGGCTGGGTCGTCGCTGATCCCGCGCCGCCCGCCCGCGCCCGCCATGCCGTTACCGCCAGCACCGCCAACCCCACACACACACCAGTCCACACCCGCACCGGCCGACCGGCGTCCCACTTCATCCGCGTGCTCCTTGCTCCGGGGTCATGTCCTCCGTCAGGTCCGCGCGGACTGACGGCATGACCTCACACAAGGCATACGATCAGCCCGGCCCGTCGGGGACAGGAAATGCGGGGCTATCCGGGTTATCCGGGGACGCCGTACGGGTTTTCCTTCGTCTTCCTCGGCCGCCGCGCTGGGACCTGCCCGGGCTGAGCCGGCGGGCCGGGATCGGCTCTGTCTGCCGCGTGAAGGCCCCGTGACCCGGCGGCCGGGCGCCGCGTGCGTTTCCGACCGCATCTGGATGGTAGCCCAACCTTCGCACTTTGCGTCCAAAACGTTCGTAAGTCCTTGATCTGCCGTCCGACGATGGCGAAGGTCTTCACTACAAGTCGGCGTCCTCCTCGCGTGGGCGGGCGGCGGGTGTCGGGTGTCGAGTGTTCCGGGCTCCGGGCTCCGAGTTCCGTGTTCCGTGTTCCGGGCTCCGAGTTCCGTGTTCCCGGTTCCGTGTTCCCGGTTCCCGCTCGTGATCGTGATCGTACTCCTGATCGTGATCGGCCGTCTTCTTCCCCGCCGCACGCTGCGGCGGTGCCCCTCGCCCCAGCCGCGCCTCGTTTCGATGCCCAGGCGGCGTCGAAACGGGCGCCGGAGCCTCGAACGGCACCTTGGGCGTACGGGGGTACGTCCAAACCGTCCGAGGGGCCTTCTTGGTCGATTTCGAGGCGCCGGCGCACGCGAAGCGGACTTTTCCGAGTTTGGTAAGCTGCGCAAAGATCCCCATTCCCGGCGCGCGAGCGGCTCGCGACGGCGCGTGCGGAACCTGCCCGCTGCGCAGCAGGCGGGCCCGGCCATGCGGGCCAGAACCTGCACACCCTACCACTTCAAGCCCGCCCCCGCCGGCGTTTCCACAACAGGGCATGGCC
>Ga0172362_10002497_pt1 | contig 15951 bp, 10 predicted proteins | sample LakKivs1_kivu2a2_FD_114534 | JGI IMG/M metagenome (GOLD analysis project Ga0172362, IMG submission 114534) | Sediment microbial communities from Lake Kivu, Rwanda - Sediment s1_kivu2a2 | ecosystem: Environmental > Aquatic > Freshwater > Lake > Sediment | place: Rwanda: Western Province, Lake...
CCCGTTCCCAGAATTGTCAGTCCGGCCGGGAACCTCGAAAACAGTTCCAGCAATCCTTCCTGCAGGACTTCGAGCAGCCGCCCCCTTGTCGGCAGGTAGACTCCGCTCAGAACCTGGCCAGCTTCATCGATTATTACCAGATTGGTGCTGACCGAGCCGATGTCAATTCCCAGATAGCCGCGGGCCGGGAAGTTAATCCTGTCAGTCGGTTCGGAAGCCGGACAGGCACTAAGTTCTCCCAGCGGCTTCAAAGTCGAAGGCCTTCGGCCGGCGGCCGGTCTGATTCCTGAAAGCACCGAGTCTGCGACCAGAAGCCGATTCTCCTTCCTGCCGGCCATGGCCAGGCTGGCCGCTCCGATGGCCGGGAGATATGGTGATAATTCTGATAACAGGAGTTGTTCAGGGTCGTTTTTCAATGTCTCCTGAAAAGCTCTGACGACGCCAGCATTTTTTATGATATTACCGGCCAGGGCGAGAGGCCAGGAAATATCTTTTCCCTTGAGAAGAGAGGAGGTCACCGACCTGACCAGGGCCAGACAGACCCCATAGGCGATTTCTTCGGGCGGAATGCCTTTCTGCTGGAGATGAATCATATCAGATTTGGCGAAGACGCTGCAGCGGCCGGCAATAGTTGCTCCTTTTTTTGCCCTTGCGGCCAGAGCAGAAAAATCCTCAACCGACAGGCGCAAGCGGTAAGCCTGCTGTTCCAGAAAAAGACCGGTCCCGGCGGCGCATCTCTCGTTCAGGGCAAAATCAAGAACTTCCGGAAACGGGTCTCTGCCCGATGCTCTCCCCAGTTCCACCCAGCGGGCGCTCTCGGCGCCAATATCAAAGACCGACCTGGCCCGGGGAAAAATCAACCCGACTCCGGCAGCCAGGGCTGAAATCTCATTTACCTTGAGAACTTCATCCGGAAAGTCCAGGCTATTCCGGCCGGCTCCGGTGACCGAAATTAAAAGTTTCTTGCCCGACAACGAGGCCTGGTTTCTCCTGAGGATGGTTTCCAGAGCTGCGGGGAAATTGCCCCTGACCGGCTGGCTGTCTTTGACCAGAATTTTTCGTTCCTGGTCAAGAACTGATAGTTTTATCGACTGGATTCCCAGGTCGAGTCCCAGGGCCAGAAAACTCACCGCCACAACTCTCCTGCTAGCATGGTTTTATACTCCGGAATCAGGAAAGAAGTTTAAGCAATCGGTACTCCGGTTCAAATTTTAATTGCTTTGGCTGAATGGCCATTTCCAGTGGTACGAGTTCTATTTTATCATTTTTCAGGGATACGCATTTATCGCTCTCCCCCTGAAGGAGATACTCAACGGCGGCGTTTCCCAGGCGGGCGGCCAGAATCCGGTCAAAAGCTGTTGGCCTTCCGCCACGCTGGATGTGGCCGAGAACGGCGATTCTGGTTTCCAGGCCGGTCAGACGGGTGATGTCGGCGGCCACGTCCCGGGCAGAGGCTTTTCCCTCGGCCACAACCACAATCCAGCTGACCTTGCCGCGGGCGTTGCCGGCCTGAATTTCCAGGCAGATTTCTTCCAGAGAAAAGTCCTGTTCCGGCAGAAGAACATCCTCGCAACCACCGGCCAGGGCGACTTTCATCGCCAGATAACCGCAATCCCGTCCCATAACTTCAACCACAAAAATCCTTTCCAGACTGGTCGCCGTATCCCTGATCTTATCCAGGGCGTCAAGAGCCACGTTGACGGCTGTGTCCGCCCCCAGGCAGTAATCAACTCCGTTGACGTCATTGTCGATGGTGGCCGGGATTCCCATCACCCTGATTCCGTACTCCGTGGCCAGCAGATGGGCCCCGCTCAGCGAGCCGTTTCCCCCGATGACTACCAGCCCGTCAAGCCCTTGGTCGCGGATGGTTTTCAGAGCCTTCTGCTGGCCGGCAGGGGTGAGAAATCTTTCCGAACGAGCCGATTTCAGAATTGTTCCCCCCAGGTTGATGATACCCGATACTGCCCGCCGGTCGAGAGTCAACAGGTTGCCGTCTATGAGTCCGTCGTATCCTTTAACTATTCCCAGGACTTCAAGATCATGACTGGCGGCGGTTCTGACCAGGGCCCGCAGGGCGGCATTCACTCCGGCGCAATCTCTGGTGATGACCCCAATTCTTTTTAACATTCTTAAGCTCGATCTGTTAGGTTGATATTATCAGAGTTGACTCTTAGTTTAAAGACCGTCCGCAGTAAGGGCAGAACCGGAATTCAGAAGCCACCGGCCGGTGGCAACCGGGGCAGACTGGCCCGGCTTCAGAATTCTGTTCTTCAGTGGTCCCGGTCCGGATGTTCTGTTCCGGCATTTCCAGGCCGCAATTTTCGCATCGCAGACCGGGCTGTCCTTTGCTGACCGGAAAAAGCGGAATGAAAAAAAGGCTGAGGTAGTGGTCAACTCTGGCCCGGTAGAGGGCAGCCGAGCCGCAGCGGGGGCAGATTCCCGCCTGCTCGTCCAGTTTTTTTACCCTCGGGGCTATTCCTCCAATTAAGAAAAACATTTTAGAAGTCAGGCCTCTTTAATTAATTCCTTTCATATATCGCAGATATTCATCTGCTCTGGCCGGTGGTCTGGTTGAAATGCTTACCAGGACCACGGCTATAAAAGACAGTATGAAGGCCGGCACCCACTCCGAGACGATAGCTTTGAGTGAAGGAATGAGGTACCAGACAATTTCGGTTAGAGAGCCAGCCAGGATACCGGCAATGACTCCTTCTCTCGTCGTCTTTTTCCAGTAAAGCGACAGCAGGATAGAGGGACCGAAGGCCGCCCCCAGCCCACCCCAGGCGAACAGCACCAGATAGAAAACCAGTTTGTTGGCGTAGGCGGCAAAGAGCAGGGCGACAATGGCCACCAGAAGAGTAAACACCCGGCTGATGAAAACCAGTTTCTTTTCGGATATCTGTTTTTGACCGGCGATTATTTTTTGATAGGCATCCCGGACTACGGCTGAAGAAGCCACCAGTAACTGAGAAGAGGCGGTGGACATGATAGCCGCGAAAATGGCGGCAATGGTCAGCCCGAACAGAAAGGGATGCAGATGCTGGGAACCGAGAAGGGGATAGACGTTTTCCGGGTCTTTTCCTGGCAGGCTGGCCACGTCCAGATAGAGGGCTCTTCCGGCCAGACCGATGAAGACTGCTCCCCAGGCCATCAGGACATTCCAGACGGTGCCGACAAGACCGGTTTTATTCAACTTTTCCGGCTCCTCGATGCTCATATATTTATTCAGAATATGGGGATTGCCCGGAGAGCCGAAGCCGATGCCGACAAAGCCCAGCCAGGCGCCGAAACTGATGGCGAAGGTGTCTAGATAGCCGGGGGAAATATCCTTCAGAACGGAGAACAGCCGCCCGAGACCGCCAAAATGAATTATGGCTATGACCGGGAGTATCATCAGAGCAAAGATCATGAACAGCGCTTGAAGGGTATCCGTCCAGCAGACGGCCATGAATCCACCGAGCACGGTGTAAAAGATAACAATGGCGGCCGTGATCAGGATTCCCTGAAGCGGAGTTACATTGAAACTGGCAGCCAGCGATTTGCCGCCGGCGTTGAACTGGGCGGCCACGTAAGCGGTCATGAAAATCAGGATGGGAATCAGGGCAAAAAGCCGCAGCAGGTGCTTTCGGTCCTCAAACCTTGACTCCAGGTAATCGGGTATGGTGATATCGCCCATTTTCCCGGTGAAATATCGCAGGCGTTTGCCGGGAAAGATGAACATGAAAAGTTCAACCAGAATGTATCCGACCACTGCCCAGACGGCCGAGACTCCCCGGGTAAAAGCCATTCCGGAAACGCCGATCAGCAGCCAGGCCGAACGGCCGGAGGTGACGGCAGCCAGGGCTACCACAAATGACTTCATTTTCCGACCGCCCAGAAAAAATTCTCCAATTCCGCGAGAGGAAAACCTGGCGGTGATGATTCCCACCGAAACCATCATTATGACGTATAGAATAAATGCGGTCAGGGCCCAGGGGTTCGTATGAATGCTCAGGGTGCTCATTTCTGCCCTCCCTTTCTGAGCCCCAGAATCAGGGCCAGGGACAGAATCAGTCCGGGCATGATGAACAGGCCGAAGATAGTTGACAGCATGGTCACCTCCTTCAGATGGCATAAAATACCACAGGCTGACCCGGTCTTCAATTTTCATTTCAGCTGGCAATTCTCTGGAACAATTCTTCCGCTTGTGCTATGTATAAAGTCTCAGATATTTTGTGGAGGCTGTGATGACAAAGGGTAAAATGTGGATTATGTTCTTATTAATCAGCTTGGTGATTATTCTGCTGGCGGTTTCGGCCTGCCGGAAAGCTGAAGAAAAAATAATCTATCCCCAGACTCGAAAAACGGATCAGGTTGATGACTATTTCGGCACAAGAGTGGCTGACCCATACCGCTGGCTGGAAGATGATAATTCAGAAGAGACCAGGAAGTGGGTGGAAGAGCAGAACCGGGTGACTTTTGCCTATCTGGAAAAAATACCCTACCGGGAAAAAATTCGCCAGCGCCTTAAGGACATTTACAACTATCCCCGCCTGGGACAGCCTGTCAGGGCCGGTGAATACTACTTCTTCTATAAGAATGACGGGCTACAGAATCAATCAGTGCTTTATATTCAAAAAGGTCTGGACGGCCAGCCAGAGGTCTTTATCGACCCCAATCAGCTTTCTCCGGACGGAACGGTCAGGATAGGGCTGGCCGGATTTTCTCCCGATTTCCGCTATCTGGCCATAAACCGCTCCGAGGCCGGCTCGGACTGGTCGGAGATCAGGGTAATGGAAATTGCCACCAGGAAGGAGCTCCCGGACCGGATACAGTGGGTGAAGTTTTCCGGAGCGGCCTGGTATAGAGACGGCTTTTTTTACAGCGGCTATGACCGACCGGCTCCTGGCCAGGAACTTCGGGCCCGAAACGAATTCCAGAAGGTCTTCTACCACAAGCTGGGAGAGCCGCAGGAAAAGGATATTCTGGTTTACCAGGATCCGAAAAATCCCCTCCGGTACTTAAACCTTGGTGTGACCGAGGACCAGAAGTACGCCATCCTGGACGTTTCGGCCGGAACTTCTGGCAATGAACTGTACTGGAAAGACCTGAGTGCAAAACAATCTGAGTTCCGACTGCTGATTCCTGGTTTCGACCATGACAGCGAAGTCATAGACAACCTGGGCGATAAATTCCTGGTCAGGACCAATATCGGAGCTCCTAATTTCCGCCTGGTGCTGGTCGACCCGAAAGACCCGGCCCCGGAACGATGGCAGGAAATTCTTCCCGAAAAACCAGAGGTTCTGGTCTCGGCCAGTACGGCCGGCGGTTATCTGTTTGCTTCCTATCTCCAGGACGCCCGGACCCGGGTTTATCAGCACCGGCCGACGGGCGAGCTGATCAAGGAAGTTGAGCTCCCGACCATTGGCACCGCTTCCGGGTTCGGAGGCTGGCGCGATGATAAGATAATTTTTTACACTTTTCAGTCTTTCAACTATCCTCCCACCATCTATAAATATGATCTGGCCAGCGGCCAGTCTGAAGTCTTTGTCCGGCAGCAGGTCAAGTTCAACCCGGAAGATTTTGAGGTCAAGCAGGTATTCTATAACAGCAAGGACGGAACCAGGGTGCCAATGTTTATTGTCAATAAAAGAGGACTGACTCTGGACGGAAAAAACCCGACCTATCTAACGGCTTACGGCGGGTTTAACATCAGCCTGACCCCTTCTTTCAACCCGACCATCCTGATAATTCTGGAAAATGGCGGAGTTTTCGCCCAGCCCAACCTGAGAGGCGGGGGAGAGTATGGAGAAACCTGGCACCGGGCCGGAATGCTGGAGAATAAGCAGAATGTGTTTGATGATTTCATCGCTGCGGCTGAGTACCTGATCAATGAAAAATACACTTCTCCAAAGTACCTGGCCATTTCCGGCGCTTCCAATGGGGGGTTGCTGGTGGGTGCGGTCATGACCCAGCGACCGGAGCTTTTTGGCGTGGCCTTCCCGGCGGTCGGAGTCATGGATATGCTTCGCTATCACAAGTTTACCGTTGGCTGGGGATGGGTGGTGGAATATGGCTCGAGCGATAAAGAAGAACAGTTCCGCTATCTCTATCAATATTCGCCGCTGCACAATCTCCGGGACGGGGTTTGCTATCCGGCCACCATGGTGACCACGGCTGACCATGACGACCGGGTAGTGCCGGCCCATTCCTTCAAGTTCGCAGCCACCCTGCAGGAAAAACAGGCCTGCCAAAAGCCGGTTTTGATCCGTATCGAGACCCGTTCCGGGCATGGCTCCAGCAATGTTACCAAAGCTCTCGACGAGCTGACCGACAAGTACGCTTTCATGTTCTGGGTAATGGGCTTGAAGCCGATCTATCGCTGAGCGATTAAAGGTAGAAGGACAGCTGGACCAGGTAGGGGCAGATATTTCTGCCTGTCCGGGCTGATGGTTTCCTGTCCTGATCACCCCGGCTGAAAGCCGATCTCCCGAATTTCCGACCGGCTGGTTGAAATTCCTGAACCAGGCGGCTGGCAGTCGGAAATCAGATTCGGGGTCTCAACCCGATCCGCAACCATGGTCGGTAGAAGATTCTTTACCCTCGGCAGGGTCCTGTTCCTGACCAGTGGTCCTGACCCGTCCTGTGCTCAGTCCTTTATTTCGTGTTGTTCCAGGAGGGAACGCCATTTCTCCATCAGGGCCTGGTTCAGTTCCAGGGGCGGTCTGGCCTCGGCCGGCAGAAATGATTTATATGAATGAGTCTTCATATATTCTTCGAATTCTGCCCTGATTTTCTTCAACTCCTCCGGCCCGGTTAGAAGGTCAACGGCGGTCAGAGCCATTGCTCTGGCTCCGGCGTTCAGTCCCTTCCAGGCAATCGAGCCAAAAACTGAAGCTACCGTTGACCAGTGATGGCCAACTGCCCCGGGAACGTTGGCTGGAAACCGGACGGTGGCGGTCGGGGCTACCAGGGTTACTTCACCAACATCGGTCGAGCCTCCACCGATAAAAGGATCTCTCGGTTCCCGCAGCGGATTGACCTCTTTTTTAAGTCCTTTTTCCCCGGAACCGAGCTCCTGCTGAAGGGCCCGGGCAAATTCTTCTTCCCCGGCTTCCCAGTCCGGCATCCCCACCAGCTCGATATTTTTCTGAATAAGTTCAGCCAGGGTCTTGTTTCCGTGGAACTGATGGGTGGCGCTCAGCACCCGGACTTCGGTCAGTTCGGTTCCGGTAGCCAGGGCCGCGGCCCTGGCGCAGTTGAGCACCCGTTCAAACATGGCCTCCAGCTGGTCGTCTGTATTGCGAACATAATACCAGACTGAAGCCCGGTCGGGGACGACATTGGGGGCTTCTCCCCCCTGGAGAATGATATAGTGCAGGCGATGGGCGGGGTTGAGGTGTTCGCGCAGATAGTTTGTGGCCACATTCATCAGTTCAACCGCATCCAGGGCACTTCTGCCAGCCCAGGGCGCCCCGGCGCTATGGGCCGTCTTTCCTTTAAAGGTGAAAATAGCGGAAATCACTGCGTTTCCCGATACCCCGTAGGCCGTGCCGAAATCACTCGAGCTGTGATTGTCTATAACAACGTCGACATCCGTGAACAGCCCGGCTCTGACCATGTAAGGCCGGCTGGCCAGGATTTCTTCACCCGGGGAACCGAAAACTTTGATCGTTCCCTTGAGCCCAAATTTTTGCATCGCCTGGCTGGTGGCGATGGCCGCGGCAACGGAGGCGGCACCCATGGTATTATGACCGCAGCCATGTCCGGGGGCTCCCTCCACCAGCGGTTCCTTCTTTGGTACCCGGCCTTTCTGGGACAGCATGGGCAGGGCATCGAATTCGCCCAGGAAGCCGATGACCGGTTTTCCCTGGCCGTAGGTGGCGACAAAGCAGGTCGGCATGCCAGCCAGACCGCGCTCGACTGTAAAACCGGCCTTTTCCAGGGTGTCGGCCAGAAGTTCTGAAGATTTGAACTCCTGCAGGCCGAGCTCGGCATAGGACCAGATTCGGTCTGAAAGGCGGCCGAAAAATTCGACCTGCTCTTTCTGCCCCAGCCAGTCCAGTATGAACCTCTTTTCTTTGCTGATTTTGACTGGCACCTTTTTCCTGGCGGCCTGAGTGTTCTGGGCAGCGGCGGGAATCCCGGTCTGGAGAAAGAGGACAACAGCCAGGGTCGCCAGAGACAAAAGCCGCGCTGGTCTTCTTTTAGCTTTACGGCCGGAGCGCTCAATTTCTCCCTTCGGGCGCGAGCGAGTCATTTCATTTCTCCTTTTCTCTCTTTCTGAATTTTTCCAGCAGCTCGAGATAGCGATTGTTCAGGTCCACCTCGCGGCCCTCAATAAAAACTCTTTCTATTCTGGTGCCGAGTTCCAGAAGGTCGCCGTCGGCCAGGACGATGTTGGCCAGTTTTCCGGGTTCCAGGCTACCCATGAGTTTATCGACTCCAAATATTTCGGCCGGGTAGATGGTTACAGCTTTCAGGGCTTCCAGCCGGTCGAGCCCGAAGGCTGCCGCTCTGGCTGCATGGTAGGGGAGGTCCTTGGCCGCGCTGGAGCTGGAGGAAGAAAAAGCAATTTTTACCCCGGCTTTATTCAGTAATACGGGATTCAGGAACAGCGAATCATAACCGTCTTCCCAGACTGGCGGCTGGTCATAAAGAGAACCGATGATGCAGGGCAGGCCTGCTTTTTTTATCTCGGCCGCCACTTTGTAACCCTGCTCCACCTGATAGAAAATAGCTCTGATTTTTTCTTCCTCGATAAATTTAATTGTCTGCAGGATATCCCTGTCAGCATGAACGGCAAAGATAACCGGAAGTTCTCCCCTGACCACCGGCAGCAGGCAGTGACTGGTCTCATCGAAATCGGGCCTGGGCAGCAACAGGTTTTTAGCGGCCTGCTCTCTTCGTATTTGGTACATTCTGGCTCTTTTGAATAGTTCTTTCAGCTCGGCCAGCGCGCGGTCAGTGGAGACAGCTGCCTGCTGACCGCCCATTCCCATGAATCCTCTCCGGCCACCTCTCAGGCCCGGGAGCTCAACTACCAGGGCCAGGCTTTCCTTGATGACCATTTCCCGGTTGGTCCAGCCGTCCAGTTTGACCAGGGCGCTCTGTCCGGCAATCAATCCTCCGGAAGGCGATACCACCGCGGCCACGATACCGTTGGACCTGGCGATGGGAATGTGCATGGAATCATATTTCAGGGCTTCAATGGCTTTGACCTGGGGATTGATTCTCCCGGTTTCCCGGTTATCAACTGTGGCCGAGACACCGCTTATCTCCACCAGCCCCAGAGAAGAATAGCCGTCAATCATTCCCGGGTAGGCGGTCAGCCCGCGGGCCTCGATGATTCTTGCCCCGGCTGGAATTTCCAGGTTGCTGCCCAGAGCTTTGATTTTTCCGTTCTCCACCAGAATGGCCCCGGAAGGAATTTCCTGTCCAACGACCGGGATGATTCTGGCATTAACGATAGCCAGGAGGTTTGAGCCTTCCCCGGTGTTTTTCTCCAATCCGGCTGCGGGCACCGGCTCAGTCAGCGAGGTGGCTGAAATAATAAATAAGAGCGACAGCAGAAATTTTCCCGGATTAGTTAATTTCCTGGCAGGCATCAGTTTCCTCCTTTCGGGGCGGCGGCCGCTTCTCTTTCTCTGAGCAGCCTGTCCCGGTCAAAATAAACCTCGCCCTCAATGATAGTCAGGTCGCAGCGGGCATAAGCGCTCATCGGGTGTTCATTGAACAGGGCCAGGTCGGCCTGTTTGCCGACCTCGATACTGCCGACCAGATGGTCCAGGCCAAGCTGCCGGGCGGCATTGATGGTTATCATCTTCAAGGCTTCATCCGGGGTCAGTCCGTACTTGACCGCTTTTCCTGCCTCGCTGAACAGTCTCCGCACCCTCTCCGAGCTGTCGGAGTTTATGGAAACCAGAACTCCTCTTCGAGAGCAGTAAGCAGCGTTGTAGGCTATACCTTCGGCCGCTTCCATCTTGTAAGCCCAGCTGTCGATGAACACCGAAATCCCCACTCCGGCCGCCAGCAACTCGTCGGTAATTTTGTAAGCTTCCCAGGCATGTTCCAGAGCGGCTACCTTGAACCCGAATTCCCGGGCCAGATTCAGGAACTCTACCATCTCGGTGGCCACGTAGGCGTGGCAGCGGGCATAAAGCTTACCACGCAGCAGATCGGCCAGGGTTTCCAGACGAAGGTCCTTTTTAGGGGGGAGCAGGCCCGGGGGCGCATTCTTGGAATTTTTGAGTTTTTCGTATCGCTCCCACTCGGCCATATAATCCCTGGCCCGCAGCAGCTCTCTCCTGATGATAGCGTTGGCTCCCATCCTGGTGGCCGGATAACGCTGCGGGCGGCCCGGCAGCAGCGTCCGGTTGGATTGCTTGACATTTTCGCCCAGCGCGAACTTCAGGGTGGGATAAGCTTCTCTGACCACCAGCTTTTCTGAGGGCTGGCCCCATTTCATTTTCAGGACAACATTTACCCCGCCGATGACGTTGGCGCTTCCGTGCATGGTATGAACCGTGGTCACTCCGCCGGTCAGGGCGGTGAAGATGGCCGGGTCGTCAGCATTAATCACCTCGGCCATGTTGACCTCGGGGGTGATGGCTTCGGTCCCTTCATTGGTTCCGGAAAGAGCCAGGTGAGTATGGGTGTCAATTATTCCGGGGATTAGGTATCTCCCGGAAGCCTCAATGATTCTGGTCCCCGGAGGAGCGCTTAAATTTCGGCCGATCTGTTTTATTATGCCGTCAACAACCAGAACGTCTCCGCCGCTGAGGGGAGGCCCGCTTACAGGCAGGATGGTAGCATTCTTGATCAGAAGGTTGCCCGCGGCCAGCACCGGCTGAGCCGGGCCGGCCAGGATCAGGATAAGAAACGGGATGAGAATTGATTGACGGGTCAGGTTCTTCATTGGCCCTTCTCCTCGTAATTAAAGAGAATTCCGTCGACCAGGACTTTAACCACTCTGGTTTTTTCTCCGAACAGGTCGCCCCTGGTCAGAATAAGATTGGCGATCTTTCCAGGTTCCAGGGTTCCCAGCTGCCGGTCCAGGCCAAGAATTCTGGCCGGTTCTATGGTCAGGGCCTTGAGCGCGGCTTCGGGCGACAGCCCGGCTTTTATGGCGGCCTGCAGGTTCTTGACGAAGCTGGATTCGGACAGACCGAAGCTGGTCAGGGCAAAGGAGATATTTTCTTTAAGAAGAGCGGCGGCATTTCCCGGATATATTTCAGCTTCGGCTTTTTTCCTGACCGCTTCTCCCTGCTGATTGTAGAGACTGGTGCCGGGAGGCCTGAAGTCCAGGGTTACCAGCAGGGGAATCCTGGCCTTCTTCAGGTGCTCGGCTGCTCTCCAGGCTTCGTTGCAGCCGGCGAGAATCGCATTCAGCTTGAATTCTTCTACCAGACGCAGGGCTCTCTTTATATCCTCCTGGTTATTGCACTGGAAAACGACGGGCTTTTTATCAACCACGAACGGCATCAGAGCTTCAAGGAAAGGGTCGTATTCTGGCCTCTTCAAAAAACGCGGCGAGGACAGATATTTTTTCTGATGGAGAGAGTAATGAATGGTGTCATAGAATTTTTGCCGGATGAAAGCCACCGTTCCCATCAGACTCGAGGGATAGATTCCGCCTCTTTCGGTTGTAAAGTTAATATGGAGGGCCCAGGGCTGTTTTAAGACCATAGCGCTTGCCTGGTCGCCGTTGAGGTTCAGGATGACGCTCTGCCCCTGGAAGATGCCGCGGCTTGGGGCAACCACCACCGTGGTTATGCCGGCTTTTTGCCAGGATTCAACGGTCTGTTTTTTGGGCTTTATTTCTTTGAAAACCTGGAGTTCCGGGAATTCCTGGGGTTCTGAGGGCTGGGTATAAGCGCTCATGAAGTCGGCCGGTGTCTGAGTTTGTTCCTGTTCCTTAATTTCCAGGAAGAGGTTGGTATGGCCTGAAATCAGCCCGGGATAAGCGGTCAGTCCGCCGGCCTCGATTACTTCGGCGTCGTCCGGAACTGTTACTTTATCTGCCGGCCCGATAGCTTCGATCAACCCGTCCCGAATGAGGATAGTGCCCCTGTCGATTGACGGGCCGGAGACCGGGAAGATACGGCAGTTCACCAGGGCATAGGCCGGTTTAGTTTCGGCCGCAGCTCCGGGGGCCATAAATAGCAGAGCAATGGCCAGCATGACCGGAATCAGAAGCCAGAATAATTTTTCCTTCTGGCCGGATCGAAAGAATCCGCGCGATTTTTGTTTCATGTGCCTCCTTCCTGGCAGGGCTTCGGACAATATCTTAAAATGGATGCTCGTCGGTCATACTGAAGCCGCAGTTAAGATTTTCGTCTTCAATATATTTGCCAGACCGCTCTGTAAAATTCTTTAAGAAAAAATATCTTATATCTGTCAGATTTGATGTCAACAAAATTTTTATAGCAGGAATCTGGCCACTTTATCAGGAAAGGTTTCTCAAAACTGAACCGGGTTTCTCAGGCCGCCGGAGCTGGTTCTGAAACACCGGAAGATTAAAGCGGCTCAGAATCTGAAAAATCCAGCCTTCTTCTGTTAATTTCTATTTGGGAATTATTAAAGAAGCCTGGTCGAGCGGTGATAGGTGATGAATATCAGTTCGGTTATGTTCTCAACTGGTCCGATAATTATTTCTGGAAGAAAGCTTGTGGCCGCTCCCTTTCCCTTGTCGAGGGTTCAAAAATATAATAGAATTAACGACTAAACAGTGAGTGGAACATATTAGCTGTATATTTAAGGAGTTTAAGATGAAAAAGTTTGTCATCTTTTCTGTCCTGGTAATGATTCTCCTGCTGGCAATTCCGGGCCAGGCTCAGCAGAAAAAGTTCGGCCTGGGAATTATTCTGGGCGAGCCCACGGGTATTATTGCCAAGTACTGGACTGGCCGGACAACGGCTTTTGATATCGCCGGCTCCTGGTCGTTTGCCGGAGAGGATTCTTTTCACCTGCATGCCGATTACCTGTTTCACAGTTTCAATATTTTCAAAGTTGATAGTGGTCAGCTGCCGCTGTACTACGGAATCGGGGCCAGGTTGAGTCTCCAGGATCAGACCAGGTTTGGCATCAGGATTCCGGTTGGCCTGAGCTATATGTTCGAGAAAACACCGCTCGACATCTTCGTTGAAATCGGCCCGGTGATGGACGTAATTCCGGCAACGGAACTTCATATTCTCGGGTTTATCGGCTTTCGGTATTATTTCTGATCTTATTTACCCCCGGGCCTGTCTCGTCCCTGAACTCTTAAGGGCAGGGCTTTTTCTCCACTGCTCGGGATTTCCGCCGGGGTTTCTGAGGATTGCGGGCATAACTCTTCTTGCCGTCATGGATGAAGCTGGCTGCCATCCACTTAGAACAAGAAACAGAGCAGCTGGAAGCCGGGGCTAAGCACATAATTAGGTGACGGGCGTCTTTTTTTGATGGCCATAAAATATCAGGTTACAGAGCCTGTTTTTTGGGCCGGTCCAGCAGCCAGATAATATTTTGTTCCCGAGTTACGGGATCTCGGTCACTCATCAGGTCCGGCCGGATCAGTGGACAGAATGGTTTTCAGGCCGCGAAGGCCGAAAACAGTGGAAATTGGCCGCAAAATGCTTAAAATTTATCAGTGCCCTCCGGCGCTTTAGAGGAGATGTAAGGTGCTGAACCTGATCGAAAGAATTATTCTGACCCTTATTATTCTGGCAACTATGGTTCTGTTCTTTTTTCCGGTTATCAGGCGGGTGCTGATTCTGAGCCGTCTCCAGCCGGCTGCCCGGTTTGATTCCCTGCTGCGAAGATTTTTTTATGCTTTTTCCCGGGTATTCTTGCAGCTCTGCACTCTAAAGAATGAAAGACCCTGGACCGGGGCGGCCCATGTGCTCATTTTTTATGGGGCGCTGGCCTTTGATACTATGACTGTTAACCATGTGATCGAGGGCTATGTTGACGGTTTCTATCTTTTTGGCCATTCCTGGCCCGGCCGGCTTTTCTCAGCTTCGGTTGACCTGTTTTCGCTGACCGTGCTGGCCGGAGTGACTTTTTTTGCGGTCAGAAGATTTCTGTTCAGACCCCGGGCTTATGATACCGGAGCAAGGGATTCGGCCCTGATCTATCTTTTTATTTTCCTGGCTGTCAGCACTTTCCTGCTTTTCAATATGTTCTCTGTCGCCCTTCACCCCGGAGACAAGAGCTGGGCTTTTTTCAGCCGGCTTCTGGCCCGGAGTTTTCTTCCGGCCTCGATTTCCGGCCCGGCTCTGGAACATAACTTAAAGCTTGCTTACTGGCTTCACGCACTGGCGGTTTTTTCCTTCATTTCCTATGTGCCCCATTCTAAATATTTTCATCTGTTTGCCGGCCCGGTGAACCTGCTTTTCCGTAAAAACCAGCCTTCGGCTCAGATGAGGCCGCTCAACCTGGAAACGGCCGAGAATTTCGGAGCGGAAAAAGCCACCGATTTTAGCTGGAAGGATGGCCTGGATGCCATGACCTGCGTTGAGTGCGGCCGTTGTCAGGATGTCTGTCCGGCCTTTCAGAGCGGCAAGACCCTTTCACCGAAAAGGATTGTTTTGAACCTGGAAAAACATCTGCTGGCTGAACATAAAAATATCAGGCGGAACAGAGAGAAGCTGCCGGCGCTGGTGCCGGGAGTGTTCACCGAAGAAGAAATCTGGGCCTGCACCACCTGCGGAGCCTGCCTGCACGTCTGTCCCTTTGATATAGAGCATCCGGATAAAATCCTGAGCCTGCGCCAGAACCTGGTGCTGGGTCAGGGACATTTCCCGGGCGAGCTGAAGAGCTTTTTTCATAATCTGGAAACTTACGGCAACCCCTGGGGACTGCCCCCGGCGAAAAGGACCGAAGTGGCTTCGGAACTTGGAGTGAAAACTCTGGCTGAAAATCCAGAAGCCGAGTATTTGCTCTGGCTTGGCTGTTTTGGCTCTTTTGATGACCGGGGTCGGAAAATTGCGGGAGCTATGGTCAGGATAATGAAAGCTGCCGGCTTAAGGTTTGCGGTTCTGGGAGGGGAGGAACGCTGCTGCGGCGATTCGGCCAGGCGGCTGGGCAATGAGTATCTTTTTCAATCGCTGGCCTTGAGCAACATGAAAATTCTGGCCGGGACCAGCCTGAAAGGATTGATTACCTTCTGTCCCCACGGCTATAACGTTTTCAGAAACGATTATCCTGCTCTTCTGGAGATACTCGGTGATTTGAGCCAGAGAGAAAAAGAAAAAATCAGGTCGCTGCGGGTGATATCTCATCTTGAGCTACTGGCCGGCCTGGTCGAAAGGAAAAGGCTACCGCTGCGGAAGGCCGAAGAGTCAGATGTTCTCGGTTCTTTTACCGTTCATGATTCCTGTTATTATGGCCGACATAATGGATTGCTGGCTGAACCCAGAAAGGTCCTTTGTGCCGTCCTGGGGCCGAACCTGAAAGAGCTGAGGAATTCCAGAGAACATAGCTTCTGTTGTGGGGCCGGCGGCGGTTTGATGTGGACAGAAGAGAAGGCTGGAAAAAGGGTTAACCATGTCCGCAGTGAAGAAATCATCCGAAACGGCAGCCATCTGGTGGCCACCTCCTGTCCTTTCTGTCTGACGATGCTTCAGGACGGGCTGCGCGATAAAGCGGCCGATGATTTCAGGGTGAAGGACGTGGCTGAGATTCTGGCTGAGGCTCTGGATGAAATCAGGTCCTGACCTGTGGTCGGGCTATTGAACTTGCGCTGAGCGGCCAGACAGTTAGCAGAAAAGCGGGAAGAATCCAGTTTGACTGGAGCGCGCTGGCAAGGATGGACGGTTATAAACACCAGGCAGCCTCAATTCTATCCAGATTAATTATTTTATTAATGGGCATCTGGTATACTTCGCTTAATCACTCCATTAAGATCCGGGGACTGGCCAGGGGATATGAAGTTTGTTCTCAACAGGGCTCCGGTCTCCTTGCCATAATTCCTGAAATCAGCTATAAATAAAA
>Ga0172362_10002501_pt1 | contig 15944 bp, 18 predicted proteins | sample LakKivs1_kivu2a2_FD_114534 | JGI IMG/M metagenome (GOLD analysis project Ga0172362, IMG submission 114534) | Sediment microbial communities from Lake Kivu, Rwanda - Sediment s1_kivu2a2 | ecosystem: Environmental > Aquatic > Freshwater > Lake > Sediment | place: Rwanda: Western Province, Lake...
AAGACTGTTAAGTTCTTTCTTTTATGATCTTTGATATATTATTTATATCTGTATCAATCTTTATAAGCTTTTCTTTTGAGGTTTCGCCTGAAACAAACTCAAAATCGCCAAAAATCTCTTTCAGAACGTGAAAAAGCTCGCGGTTGGCTTTTCCCTTCTCCGGCCAGCTTTTCAGCCAAACTTTCAGACAAGAGCCGTCAAATTCAACTTTGACTTTATCGGAACTTGGCTTAACCTTGACTTTCAGAAGCATTTAATCACTTTAAGAAATTGTGACCCGCCTTTAACACTCGTTCTCATAACAACCAAAACTGGTTTTTCAAAGAGCTGATCGAGACGGGCCTTGAATAAGGTTGGTTGAATAATTATTTAAAGCATAATATAACAGCGTTATATTCTTCAACTTAAATATCGACCGAGAAAAAATCAATAAGCGTTCTCTCCCCTTATCTCGTACGTGCACTCCTGTTCCACTACGATAGGAGCGAGAAACTTGAGCTTGACTTTCCTTCCGCAGCTGCACTTGACTTCCAATTCTTTTAATCCGTCTTTGTTTTCCTTTACTTCTGCTCTCATATCATCGATCTCGAATTTAATAATTAATTTTTTAGTTTCATTATTGCCTCTGCTATATCTCCCGTTTCCTCTAGGGCTTTTATTGCCTCATCTTCAGAGCAATCCGTCTGTTCCATCACAAGTTCCACGTCTTCGCTTGAAAAGCCTTTCGGTCTTTCTGAAACTTTGCCCATTACTTGGAACGTCTCCTGGCCGCTCATCTTTATTTTCGAGACGACCGGCTCTTCTATAACAATGTCTTTATCCTTGCAACGGATAATCACTTCCTCCGCGTCTATCTCTTCGGATTGGATACCCATTCTTTTCATGGCCTGTTGTATTTGCTTCTGACTAAACATTTCAATCTCTTTAATTTTTATAACTATACTATTTATATTTGGATTTCTAAAAATTTAATGTGGTATAAATGAAAATTGGTTGGCAATTGAAGGAAGAAGCACCATTGTTCGTAATAGTGCTTGTTGTAGTGGCTGTACTGACCTATTATCTGGGTCAAAACCCGACTATTTCATTTGGAGTAGGGTTTTTGATAGCAGCTATTATAACGTCTTTGGAAGTTATAGTCCAAGCTCTTATAAAGAAAAAATGATTTATTTTATTTAATTAAAGATAAAGCATGGACTTGTTTTTTATTATTCTTTATATTTTTTTCGGAATATTGGTTGGAATAGTTACGGGCCTGATGCCCGGTATCCACCCAAACATGACGGCCACCCTTTTTCTCGGCTTTCTATTCGGTGACCCTTTTCTAGTTTCCGTAATGATAATCTCTTCAGCCGTAACCAACGCATTCCTTGATTTTATACCTTCCATTCTCCTGGGCGCGCCAGACCCGGAAACGGCTTTAAGCGTTTTGCCCGGACATAAGATGATGATGGAAGGGAGGGCTTACGAAGCCATAAGGCTTACGGTAATAGGTGGTTTAGTTTCTTTATTCATGATTCTTCTTTCTCTTCCGTTCCTGATAATTTTCGTGGGTCCTGCTTACGAAATAATAAGGCCAAACATACATTGGGTGTTGATAGCGATAGTTGGATTCATGTTTTTCAAGGATAGGAAACCTTGGAGCTTGGTCGTGTTCGCTCTATCAGGAACATTGGGTTATATCGTTTTAAATGGGAACTTTCTTGGAAAATTCGCGCTTCTTCCTCTACTCACTGGATTGTTTGGCTTGAGCACGATAACAAAATCCCTTGAAGACAAAGCACAGATTCCAGAGCAAACGAATGATTTGGAAAAAGTGGGTAAGGGAGAAATAATAAAAGGCGGTTTGGTCGGCTCTCTTTCCGGAATTCTCGTGGGACTTTTGCCTGGCGTCGGGGCTGCCCAGGCCACGTTCCTCTCCAGCGAAATCCTGAGAGACAAAACGGAAAGGAAGTTCATGATAGCTATGGGCGGCGTAAACACGGTGACCGCTATTTTATCCATCATGTCTCTCTGGTTAATCGGGAATCCGAGAAGCGGGGTTGCTGTTGTCGTGAATGAGCTTTTAAGCACCCTGACTTTTAGCGACGTGATAGTTTTTATCGGTGCTATAACGCTGGCCGGCGGAGTTTCTTCCTTTCTGACACTTTTCTTAAGCAAACGTTTCATAAATTTATTCAGAAAAATAAACTACCGCCATCTAAGTTTTTTTGTAATAGTTTTCCTTGTTGCAATGACTTTTATGTTCACCGGTTTTGTCGGTTTGTTTGTTTTGTTCCTGTCAACGTCAATAGGTATGGTTTGTATCCTTTCCGGTATAAGAAGAAGTTACATGATGGCTTGCCTAATCGTGCCTACAATTTTATTTTTTATTTAGTCCAAAAAATTTCAAAATCCTTTCCTTTCTGTAGAAAATAGTAACAGGCACTGCGAATCCTATGAAAGCTCCGGCAACTATGTCTATCCAGTAATGCACCCCAAGAAGAACTCTTGAGTATGCTATAAGAATTCCGTAAAAAAGAAAAGATACTCTATACTTTTTCTCATAAAAAAAGAAACCTGCCGGCAACAAGCCTAAGGAGGCATGAAAACTTGGGAAAGACGGGTCTGAAGGCAGAGGTATCAGAGCGAAAGAGGGGCGCGGCACGGAAATGAATATTTTTAAAAAATAAACTATGACCAAAATGATAACAAAGGAAGTCAAATACAAGAGAAGTTGCTTCCTGTCTTTACCCCAAAGATAAAAGGGTATGAAAAGGACAGAAAGATAAATTACACTATCGGAAAAAAGTGCCAAGTACTCGATGGGGGTCATAATAATAATTTAGAAATAGGAATATAAATTTCATAACTCTATTTTAACCGAAATTCCCATATTTCCGTTTCCGAAGGCAAGTATTTCTCCTCCGCAGTCGCATCTTCCCATAAGGGGCACTCTCCTGAAGCTCTTTTTGCAGTCTGTGCATAAAAAACCTTCCAAAGAATCTATAATTATTTTTTCAGGCGGTATCTCTATTTTTTGGTTCCTGTCCAAAGGTTTCAACATGTTTTTAAGATTGCACTGCCTTCCCTTGCCCAAAAGCTCCCCCTTGTCAACACCCACGACAGAAAATATTCTTTCCAGAGGCGGAAGGAGCTGGTTGTCTATGTAATAGCAAGAGTCTATCCTAAGTTTTTTCTCCTTTATATACTCAGGCGTCTCTGCTCTTTTGCTGAGCATCTGGTTTCCATGAATTATTATGAAAGAAACTCTTGTGCCGGGTGTGGGAGCCTGAGAGGGACTTCTTTCCCTTATCTTCTTTGCCAGTTCTATATGCGGAAGCATTCCATCGTACCTGTCAATGCTCTTGGTTATGCTTTTTGTTACGGCCAATTTACTTAACTCAACGGCGCCTGTATTAAGTTTGTCCACTTCGCCTTGAACGAATTTTATAGCTTTGTTGATGTCTCCCTCTTTAAGAATTATATCAAGGACTACGTTCATAGTTTCCGTCACGATGTCAGGCCAATCCCTTCTAACCGTTTCTATGCCTTTCATCTCTATCTTGTCAGACCATTCTCCGTTATTTTTTTCAAAACTCCAGCCTGCATATCTTTTCTTAGTTAAAATCAGAAATGAACGGAAAACTTTCTCAAAGTTCAATGCAAGTTTTCCGGGTAATTTTATTTTGCCGACTATTTCCTCTCCTTTGTCATAGGCTTTTTCCAAATCCTTTGTCTTTACTTTTACGAAAATTGAATCTGTATCTCCGTAAATCACTTCATAACCCATGTCCATTATTTCTTTCCTCGTTTTCTGTAGCAACTCCCTCCCGAAGGCTGTTATCGTATTAGCGACTTCCATCACGTAGGTTTTGGCCCTCAAGTACCCAGTGTAACCGTAAAACGCGTTTGCCAGTATTTTCAAAGCCCATTGTTTCGCGTACAAAAGCCTTTTTTTATCCTCGTCCTTTTCCCTTTGCATTTCTTTTTTTACCACGGATCTCTGGTTTATCAATTTTTCCAGAACAAATGGTAGAATTCCCTCTTTTACCTCGCTTTTTACGAATCTCGTTCCTATGGGTGATTTGTTAAATTCCGTGCCTAAATCTTCTGTTAGAAGAGTTGTCGGACATATGTTGTAAGTCCTGATTATGCTGGGATACAGGCTTTTGAAGTCAAAAACAAGTATGTAGCCATCCGTGTGTAAGCCTGCCTGAGGTTCAAGAACCAAACCGCCCTTCAGTTCGCTCTTTTCTCTTTCTTTTGCCCTTTCCATTATTTCGCTTTCGGTTGGCTTGGTCGGGAAGAGAATGTCTCTTTTGTTGAATTCTGAAAGAAGTATGTTCTCTATTCTTATAGATTCGCCTCCGTTTAGTGCATCTTGAAGCAAAATTCCAGACACCTTTGAAAGAGCAACGTACTTGTCAAAGAGATTCTTTTTTTCAACGAGTTCCAAGGCGAGAACCGCATCCTTTCTCGCGTAATCCATCAGCTTTTGCACATCTTCTCTCTTACCGTTCCATAATTTATTGAAATCCCTGTAACTTATGTCGATTTTTCTCTTCCCTATAAGTTTTTCCGCAACGTTGTCAAGGGTGTAGCTCTTGAAAGAGAAATCCCTTTTTATAATCTGAAATGAGTCCGCGACTGCCCTTCCTGTAATCGTTGTTGTGGATATTGGACCGTGTTTGCTGCAGAAAACCGTCTTGTCAGAAGCGCGACCGATTTCTTTCTTTATGCCGAGTTTTTCCATCCTTTCCACTATGAAAGGCATGTCAAAGTTCTGGATGTTGTAACCGGTGATTATGTCAGGGTCATAATCGCTTATTATTTCTTTGAATTTTTCCAACATCTTTTTTTCGCTTTCCAAACAAATCGTGTTTTTCTTTTGGTCGTCCTGAATAGGGATGTTTTTCGAGACAAGAATCAAATCCTTTTGTTTTCTGTATTCTTCGGAAAAAGCGAAGCTCATCATCGTTATGGCATCCTTTACCGCTTCAGGCGTCCTTTCTAGCGGCGCTTCCGTCTCTATGTCCAAAGCCATGATTTTCAGCGGAGCGTTTTCTTCTTTCTCCAGAGGTTTTATTTTCTTGGCTTCTATGCCAGCGCAGGAAATCGTGTTTGTTTTTATGAAATCTCCTTCAACCTCTATCCAGTTCATGCCCTTTATTCCTTTGTCAGAAAAGAAGCGGTATTTGAAAAGTATATCGGCCTCAAAAACTCTACATCCTAAACTTTCTCTTAAAACAGGAACTTTTGAGGGGTTTCTGTTGGTTATTTTCAATACTTCCGTTTTCTCCTTCTGGTATCCCACGGGAAGGAACCTCTTGACAGTTTCTATTTTCTGTATCTCTCCTTCAAATTTATTCAGTCTTTCCCTTGTTTCTTTTTCATCTCCTAAAGCATAAAAATAGGGCATATAATCTTTGACAAAAACACAGAAAGTCTTGCCGGAAGAGTCCTTGCAGAAAATTCTTATCACGGGCTTTTCGTTCAGCATCGTATAATCAGCATCAAAGACCTGCAGTTCCATAAACACACCACAACACTAAAACTAATAGAAATTAAACTATTAAAATTGATATGTTTGCTTCTGTATAGGATTCAATTGGAACTAAAATTCAATTCCCATTCCTTTAAGTTTCGCTTCCAGGTCTCTTTGCCCCTTAAACAACAGGGTTTCCATTCCAAGTTCTCTGGCCGGCGCAAGGTTTCTTTCCTTGTCGTCAATAAAAAGGCATTCCTTAGGGGTTTCGCTCAATTTTTCGACAAAAATTTTGTAAATCGACTTTTCTGACTTGGCTATGCCCACGTAGCAAGAACTTACAATAAGGTCAAAATAATCGTCGAGCCTAAATTTCTTTATTTTGAAAGACAACCACTCTTTGCTTACATTAGTCAATGCAGCCAGCCTGTATTTTCTTTTCAATTTTTTCAACAAATCAAACATATTTTCCAAGGGCCGCTGATGCTTTCTCCAAATTTTTTTGGCTTTTTCTATGTCTTCCATATTTTTTGTTTTTAAGAGAACGCCCCAGAATTCCTCTTCGTTTATTTTGCCTTCAAAAAACCGATGATGAACAGTTTTCCACCCATCTTGCATGTCTTCTTTGGTTAAACTAAAACAACGGCTAAATTTGTTGAAGAATTCTTCGTTATTCAAATCAAAGTCGTTGGTCAGAACAACTCCGCCCAAATCAAATATGATGGTTTTAATCATGCGTTCTCCTCGAATTCTCTTGTTTTTAAGTTCACCATAAAACCTTTGTCTCCGGAAACGGAAACGACGGAAACTCCTTTATAGTTCAAAAAGAAAGACTCTTTCCATCCCGTAAAAAATATTATGTCTGGTATCTCCCTCAAAAGATAGGGATCGTTATCCATATACACGAACGGCAACAAATGCCTTCTTTTCAGGAGCGAAACTATTAGTCTCTTTTCATCTTCCATTTCCAGTTTTTTCTTTATTTCTTCCAGATATTCCGCTTCAAAAACAAAAATTTTGATTCCTCCGATTTCGACAAGCGAAGGTAATGACACTCCCAACCTTCTTTGGCCTTTCACCCCTCTCTTTGTTATGACCCAAGAACCTAAACCTTCCAAAATTTCCGGTTCTACTTCGAACGTGAATATGTAGGAAACGCGTGAAGGTTTCTGTGAAAGTTTTTTGGTGAAGTGGACGAAACAGTCGCTTTCCGTGACATTCACTTTTTTGTTTAGCGGTATGTCTGGATAAAATGTTTTTTCAACACAAAATTCCTTTTTGTCAAACTTGCCCTTTACTGCCAAAACCTCGTCCTCAAGAACCTTTTCGTCGGATAAGCAAAAAACAGAACCCGTCGAATCCTCCAAGGCAAAACCGTTTTCCTTCTTGTTCCTAACCATTCCTATCAAGGTTGCTTCCCCATAATTCAGCTTGTTTATGGATGTTACTTTTTCCGCTTCCAGCTTCTCTTCCAGGATTTCCCTCAAGAACTCAAACCTTTTGTTGTAAAAACTCACGAAATTCGTTATTCTTTTTATTTCCTGCCCTTTTTTATATTCCTCCAAAACCCTTACTTCCCCGCCTTTTATGAGGCAATAGTCCTCCTCCGTAAGTACGGTTTTCCTTTTGTCGAATTTGGCTATTATTTCCTCCATTTCCTCCGGTTTTATTTTCCCTTTGAGTCCCGGAGATAACAAAATTCCTTTTTTAAAAAACTCCTCCGCTACGTCCATAAAAATCACTACTGGAAGTAATATTTTGACTGAAGAATTTCCCTTATTTCGTTCAAAAGGGAATCCTGAAGGTTGATTTTGACCACCCTTGTTCTTCCATATCTGCCCTTGCTGACCACCTTTGCGTTTATTATGCCCAGCATGTCCAGTTCGGCTATCAGGTCCGAAACTCTCCTCTGTGTTAGCGGTTTCAAACCGTTTTCTGAGCATATTTTTTCGTAAATTGAAAAAATGTCGCCCGTGTGGACTTCGCCGCCCATCTTCATTATACCCCAAAGAACCGCCTGACTTTGCCTTGGCTGGGACTTCACGATTTCTATTATCCTGTCGCTGTCTATCTTGGACTCCGCGGCGTCCACGTGCCTTTCCTCGATTTTTTCGGAATTTTCCCTTTCAGCTATTTCTGCAGCGACCCTCAACAGATCCAACGCTCTCCTTGCATCACCATGCTCCTGCGCGGCCAAGGCAGCACATTTCTCCAAAACACCAGAACCGACGCTGTTTTCCTTGAAGGCGTCTTCGGCCCTTTTCCTTAAAATATCCTGCAGTTGCGCTGCGTTGTAAGGATGGAAAATTAATTCCTCCTCGGAAAGCGAAGACTTCACACGCGGGTCCAGGTCGTTCGTGAAGGAGAGATTGTTGGAAATTCCTATTATGCTTACTTGGGTGTTTTTCAAATCCTCGTTCACTCTCGTGAGATTATACAGGAAATCGTCGCCTATCTTTTCAACCAAAGCATCTATTTCGTCCAAAACCAAAACAACCACACCTCCCTTTTTGTCTAAGTTTTTGAAAAAAAGGTTGTAGACATGATCCGTAGGCAGTCCTGTTACGGGAACAAATTCGCCTAGTTCTCTGGCCAGTTGGGCAATCAATCTATACTGCGTATCAGCCACGTTTCTCATTTTGCAGTTCAAGTAGAACAAACTTACACTACCCTTACCCATTTCCATCAGTTTCTTGGAAACCAAATGCATAACGGCTGTTTTACCGGTTCCAGGCTTGCCGAAAATAAATATATTTGACGGTTTCTCCCCATTAAGGCTTGGTGCTAGTATTGAAGCAAGACTTTCTATTTCTTTGTCCCTATGGGGAAGCTCTTCTGGTTTATAGGAAGTTGTTATAGCTTTCTTATCCTTGAAAATATTTTTTTTATTTGTAAATCCGTTAAAAATAGATTCCAAAGACTTCTGCAAACGAAACCAACCCCCCTTTCTTTCTTATAGAATCTTTATTTATAAATAGGTATCTGCACGTGAAATGAAGGGGTGTCTACTTGCGTGAAATAGAGGAGTGTGAATAAGAGACCCCTTTATTTCTTATGGAACTTTTTTATTATTAATTATTATTTAATATAACAGCGTTATATATTATATTATTGAATTAAATCATATTAAACATAATTTCCACAAGAAACTGAGGTCTCTAGTGTTATACGACAAATATTTATATCTTTTACGACAATAGTTATATTATGAGCGAAAAGGACTTGATAAGAGAAAATTTGATTAAAACAATCTGTGGAGAAATAGTCTTATCTCCCCAACCCGGTTTTGTTATAAAAAAATGGAGAAGCATATTGAAGATTTCGCAAAAGGAGATAGCGGATGAGATGGACGTTACGCCTTCTGTCATATCTGATTATGAGAGCAATAGGAGAACTTCTCCTGGGGTAAGGATAATAAACAATATAGTTAATAGTTTAATAAAAGTTTCCGAAAGAAAGGGAGCGGGGTTTTTAAAGGAGTTTTACACTCTTTCGGGGGAAAATTTCCTTCTATCTAGCATACTTGACATAAGGGAGTTTAAAATACCACTAACAATAAAGGAATTTTGCGACAAAGCAGATTGCATCGTAGTTGGAAGGGAGGATTTGATAAACAACCAGATTTTTGGTTATTCCCTCGTGGATTCCATGAAGGCCATAATCGAACTGACGCCAATGGAACTGGTCAAAATATACGGGCTTACAACAAACAGGGCACTCATATTTTCCAACGTCACCACAGGAAAGTCTTCCATGGTGGCGATAAAGGTAACGAACCTGAAACCGTCGTTGGTCGTGTTTCACGGACCGGAAAAGGTTGATGACACGGCCAAAAGAATAGCTGAAATAGAGGGAATAGTTTTGGCAATAACGAAAACAAAAAACTTGGCAGACCTTAAGAGCACTTTGAAGAGGGAGTTTAAATGAACTACAGGTGGATGATTATAGGAGCAAGCGTAACATCTTTGGGTCTTTATCTCTACCTTTTATACAAAATACCTTTTTCTTGGTTTGTTTCACTCTTGGGTTTATTGTTGTTTTTCTTCGGCTTCGCGGTAAAAAAGCATGATAGATACGCAGAGGGCCGCGCCCCACTAAAGTCAACAATTTGAATCAAGAAAAGATTCCAGTTCCAACCCCTCTTCCAACCTAACGACGTTTTTTTCCACCAGCTTTTCGGGGAAGGCCACAAAAATAGATGAACGATAAAAACCGTAAACCAATAAGGGTCTTGCGCCTATTTTTTCGGATTCTCTTATTATTTTTTCCAGGTCCGCTTTTTTAATATAAAGAAAGTTCTTGTCCTTCTGTGAGGTTTTCTTGGCATCAACAAGAAAGTTTATTGCGCCATCTTTCATAACTATTATGTCATAAGGAGAGGAGGCGGCTTTTCTTTCCGCATTATAGCCGAATTTCCTGAAAAGGTCTCTAACACGGAACTCAAACGCAACACCTTTCCTGTAATTTGTCATGAAATCACGATTTAATTTTAAATAGATGTTTTAATAAATTTAATACAGTGATTGTATGACGGAAATATCTGTGGAAGACGCGATGACAAGAAACATTATAAAAACGGATGTTAATGAAACAGTGATAAACATAGCCAAAAAAATGAACGAAAAGGACATAGGCTCTATGCTGGTTTGCGACAAAGACAAACTGGTGGGCTTGATTACGTCGGAAGACCTTGTCAAAAGGGTTATAATTCCAAATAAAGACCCAGCGAAGCTAAAAGCAAGAGATGTTATGACAACCAAGCTTGTAACCACTTCGATCGATGAAGATTTGATCGAGGCAATAAGGATTATGATAGACAAGGGCATCAAAAGACTGCCTGTCAAAGACGGAAAGAAACTCATTGGAATACTTACAGACGGCGACATACTAAGAATGGCGCCCCATCTCGTGGAAGCTCTGATTGAGAAAAAGGAAACAGACTCCGAAATGGGAGGAGACGTGTGTGAAGTTTGCGGAAACTACAGCGAAGGCCTGAAAAGAATAAACGGACAATGGATTTGTGAGGAATGTTACGAAGCTTCTCCGGAAATATAACGGTGATAAATTGGCAAAAATAATGGTAGAGGATGAATGCGACATCATCCCAAGAATAACCGTGAACAACATACCAAATCCGCAGTCAGTTTATCCCGAAATAAAGGAAATTCTTATTTCTAGATGCAAATTGAACCCCAAGGATATAAACGAAAGGGTTTACGAACATACTAAAGGAGACCCAGAAAAAATACACATATTCCTAGAGGCATGGAAGCAGAAGGACAAGTATACGAGAATACTTTATGAGCTGGAAATAGACATAATACTAAGGCCTGTGAACAAACCCCAGATAAAATATGTTGGAAACCTGGACATAGAAATAAAAGGCACTGTCGAAACAAGCTATCCTCAAAAAACGGCGTTGCAGAAATCAATAGTGTGGGACGCTTTTCGGGCCTTTTATGAGAAGGCTTTGTATGGCGACCTCAGGGAAGAATACATGGAAGATTGTAGGAAATATGTTATAAGATTGAGGGATGGAATACAGGGCTTTTTGGACCTGCTCCCAAAAATGAACTAACTTAACCTAATTTTATCGCTTCAACAGGGCAAATTTCTTTCGCTTCTTTGCAGCAATCCAGATTGCAATCCTTTTTCTTGGCTTTCGATTTTCCATCATCTCCCATTTCAAATCCGTCAGGGCAAATGGAAACGCATGCCCCGCAACCGATGCATTTTTTCTTGTCCACGCTAACTTTCAAAAAATCACCTCTTTAATACATTTCCAATCTGAGTTTCAGGATAACCTTCCGGTATTTCTTTGGTCCACACATGTTCATCCTTAATTTCGCCCTTTATTTTTTCCCCATCACCGACCGCCGAATCAAACAGTTTTGAATCCGAACCTATTTCGCAATTTTCCCCAATTACAGAATTTTTTATTTCCGTATTTTCTCCTATAAATGCATTATCATAAATTACAGAGTTTTTTATCTTCGAATTCTTTCCGACTTTTACATTTTTCCCCAAACAAGATTCGCTTAACTTTCCTTTTACATCACAACCTTCACCAATGACGTTTTTCAGTTTTTTCTTCTTTAAAAGAAATTTGTGAATTTCAAGATAACTGCTTATTCTTCCTATATCCATCCAATAGTCTTTTATCCGGAAACCCAGAAAAATTTTTCCATCTTCTATTACTCTGGGGAAAATTTCTTTCTCCATGGATACAAGCCTTCCGATTTCTATGTAGTCCAGAACTTCCGGTTCAAGCAGATAAGCACCGGCATTTATCAGGTTTGAAGGCGCTTCTTCCGGTCTCGGCTTTTCAACAAATTTCGTTATTCTATCTTTTTTTATATCAACCACACCGAATTCAGAAACGTTTTTCACGGGCCATAACGATATTGTTACAACCCCCTTCTTTTTTTCATGGAATTCGACCATTTTCCCCATATCCAAAGAGGAAATTATATCGCTATTCAAGACAAAGAACTTTCCTGTTATATATTTTTCCGCGAATTTTGTGGCTCCACCAGTTCCCAAGGGTTGTGTTTCTTCATTAACGATTATTTCCTTCCCAAAGTCATTTTCTTTAAAGAAATCTTCAATCTGATTTTTTTTGTAATTCACGGCCAGTATCACCTTATCAACTTTTTTGGGGAGTTGTTCAATAACATAAGAAACCATGGGTTTGTTCAGTATGGGGAGAAGGGATTTTGCCCTAGTATAGGTCAACGGTTTCAACCTTGTGCCGAAACCTCCTGCCAGTATTATCGCTTCCATTCATACCACAATTTATGAAACGTTTAAACAAGCTCAAGTTTTTCGATAATCTTACTATATGCTGGCCTTGTTATAAATATTCCCCCAAGGATTCCTATAATTGTCGTTATGGCAAAGCCTCTCATGACGCCGATTCCTATGATTCCCAGTGGAATCATCGCGGCTATCACAGTCGAGGCGGCTCCGAATACTATGAAGAAAGCCCTCTTTATTTTTTCCTTAATGGAGAAGATTTTTTCTTCTTTACCGGTTTTCATCTCATCCGTGATTATTATCTGGTCGTCCACTCCAGTTCCGACGGAAGCTATTATTCCAGCAATTGCAGCTAGGTCTATTGTCCAGTGTATTACCGATGCAACGCCTAGTACTATCAACATCTCAGAAATGGAGGTCATTATTATTAACAACATTATTTTCCAGTTTTTATACCTAAAAGAAATGACGAGGCTTACGGTGATTAAAGCCACCAAAGCGGCTATCAAAACGCTCCTCATAAACTGGCTCCCCAAAGAAGGCGATATACTGTCTGTTCTAACTACTTCAAGATTCACAGGCAAGGCACCGCTACTCATTATGCTCTGCAACCTTCTCTCGTTTTTTGTGGCTATTTCTTCCGTGGAGCCACCTCCGGTTATCTGCGGTGTGGAATAGGCCTGTCCGGCAAGGCTGGAGCTTATTCTGAGGCTGTCCATGGGAATTTCGTCCAGGAACAAGTATATGCTTTGTTCTAGATATGACTCACCTGTTTTAGAATCTATTACAACAGGTATGTCTTCGGTTATCTTGGCAAATCTTTTTGCCCCCTCATCAGAAACAAGTATCTGGAAAGAAAATTCCCACCCCTCTCCGTATTTTCTTACGAAGGAATGTTGTGGGTCGAAGTAAACGTATTTTATGTCCTCGCTCGTGAAAGTCTTCCCTGCAATTACAGCGCTGTTATTAGTTATGTTCCAGACCTTGAATTCTATATCGTTGAGTTCTAAAGTTTCATTTATCCCAATTTCCTCTTTTCCAAACAATATTTTTCTTTCAAAACTTGTTTCATTGTTAGTTTCGTTTTCTATCTCTCTTTCAACCAACCCCAAAGAATAGCTTTCATTTCCTATTTCTATTTTGCCCGTTCCGTTCTCGAACGCAACAATTCTTGTTATATAACCTTCAAACTTTCCCTGCTTGCTCAGCAAGTCATCTATTTCTTTTTTGCTTGCTCCCGCCATTTCTATCTGCACGTACTTGTTACCTTCCACGTCACTCACGGCCTGGAAATTTATTTCCTTCAGCCCGTAAACGTTCATTCTGGTCTGTAACGTGGAAATAACTCTATCAACCATCAGAGATTTGTCGCTTTCGTTCACGTTTTCATAGTTAGGTTTCAAAATAACCCTAGTCCCGCCAACCAAATCCATACCAAGATTCAAATTGCTGAATCCTACATCGCTGACTTCAAGGCCTAGGTTCCCGTTCACTTCCTTCAGGGTCAGCTGGCCATTATGGAATATTCTTATTGTTCCAGTATAATTTTCAAATTCCATCAAATCGCTGGCTTTTTCTATCGGTTTTTCGTTTACAGATGTTATGGTTTCGCCAGGCATTATATCTTCCACAAGAGGAGAAGTTTTCTCAACATATTTTACAACAACCCCCTTTGCCCAAGGGTTTGGATTTATTGCAATAATGCTGCCCAAAACTACAAAAACTAAAAGCCAAATTCTCCATTCCTTCCATAAACTCATATCATTCCAGCCCCTTCTTTTCCATCCACCATCTTACAATTCCCATGTTCGTTATCCAAGTGTATGGCATGTCTAGTAATAATGCAATTATCAGGATAGTCGCTATATCCCCTATTGCAGTAGCGCCTGAAATGAGATAAAGGGCAAGCAAAGCAACCAAAGTTGTTGTTGTCATTGTAATGCCTGTTTTGAATGCAGCAAAACTTCTGTTTAAAATGGAGTCTTCCTTCCTTTTAATAAGTTTTGTCGTGAGCAGAATATCTGTGTCCACGGAATAACCTATAATAAGCAAAAGGGCGGCAAACGAAGCCAGAGAGAAGCTTGCTCCAATCCAGTTCATTACAGCTATCGTTGAAACTATATCGGAAAACGCGCACAAAATCACGGCAACGGAAGGGACAAAACTCCTGAAAATAAAAAACACGGTGAAAGCCATGAAAATAAATGCTATTATAACTGCGGTCCTGCTTTGGATAAAAAAGCTTTCGCCCAAACTTGCTTCGATTTTCTGGAACGAATAGGACGATACGTCTATTCCATAATTTTTGACTTCTTCCAAAAGCTTTTCCTTTTCCACATTTTCGTTAGCCTTTATAAGAATGCTGTTGCTGCCAACGCTAATCGTCGTCCTTACGCTTACATCGCCAAAAATCGGCTTCAGACGTGCTTCCAATTCTGCGGCATCAACTTTCTGGTTAGTATCAATAGCAAGCTGCGTTCCTCCCTGCAGGTCTATTCCCTTTGCGAAAAACTCTCCTTTTGTTTGATAATTCCAGAGAAGAGAAACTATACATACGACTAGAAGCAGCAGTGACAAAATCATAAGCTTCTTGTACCCGATTTTTTCATACAAACCCGATAATTTCATAACACTCTTATAGGCATAGCGCTATAAAAATATTTAAATCCCTCTAGGGCAACACTTTTAACTCCAGACAACCAAAAATACTTATGCACGATTTTACGGTTTGTGGCGCAGGTCCAGTAGGCTCTTACTTGGCTTGGAAACTGTCTAAAAAAGGCTTTAATGTTCTTCTTTTGGAAGAGCACAAGGAGATAGGAGAACCGCTAGCCTGCTCTGGATTGGTTTCCAGAAATTTGTGGAATTTCATACCTGAAAATAAAAAAATAGTAGAAAGAGAAATAAAGGGAGCTAGGTTACACGTAGGAAGGAAAATACACAAATTTTACTCAAATCCCTTGGTTATAAACAGACCTGCTTTAGACAAGCTACTAGCAGAAAAGGCGGAAAAATCAGGAGCAAAACTGGTCAAGAGCGCAAAGCTTTTCAGCTTTTTGGAAGGAGACGAGCATGTTTCGCTTTACATAAAATCTAAAATTTTTGAAAACATAAAAACAAAAGTTCTTGCAGGCTGCGACGGACCGCTTTCCATTGTCAGAAAGAAAATGGGCCTGCCCTCGCCTAGGTTTCTGCATGGCATATTCTGCTACACGGACGAAAAACCGGATTCATACGTGGACCTTTACTACAAAAAGGCTCCCGGATTTTTTGGATGGAGGATACCGAGGAAAGAATGTGTGGAGTACGGAATCGCTTCTGAAAAAAACGCGAAAAAATACTTTGAAAAATTCTCCAAAAAACTAAAATTTTCCTACGAGAGGGTCTATTCCGGCCTGATACCTTTCGGCCTCCTGCCAAGAATAACGACAAAAAGAGTTTTTCTTTGCGGCGACGCGGCTTCACACACGAAGCCTTATTCGGGTGGAGGAATAATATACGGATTAACGTCCGCGGAAATAGCTTCTTCCGTCATCAAACCAGACGAGCCGAATATGAAAACTTACGAGAAGGAGTGGAGAGAAAGACTGGCAAAGGAAATAAAAACCGGCCTTTGGATAAAAAGATTCTATCACTTGCCGTCCCCGTTTTTAAACATAGCCCTCAGCTCTTTATCCAAAAAACAATATTTGGAAATGGACAGGCCCTCGAGCATATGGTA
>Ga0172362_10002502_pt1 | contig 15943 bp, 17 predicted proteins | sample LakKivs1_kivu2a2_FD_114534 | JGI IMG/M metagenome (GOLD analysis project Ga0172362, IMG submission 114534) | Sediment microbial communities from Lake Kivu, Rwanda - Sediment s1_kivu2a2 | ecosystem: Environmental > Aquatic > Freshwater > Lake > Sediment | place: Rwanda: Western Province, Lake...
CCGGCCTCAAGGACGGCCGCGAACAGGGCCGCCAGGACGGCCTTTCCGAGGGCCGCCGCGACGCCTTCGCCGCCGCGCGCGACGAAATCGCCTCTCTCACCCAGGCCCTCGTCGCCGCCTGCGACGAACTCGGCCGCGCCAAGGACACCCTCTTCAAACAGGCCCAGGTCGACCTCCTCAGGCTGTCGCTGCTTGTCGCAGGGAAAATCGTCGCCAGGGAGATCGACGCCGACAAGCACGTCACAGCGGACAACGTCGCGCGCTGCCTGGCGCTGCTTTCCGAGCGCAAGAATCTCCTCGTCCGCATCCCCGCTTCCTCCGTCGAACTTATAAATGAGTATCTCCCCGAACTCGCCCGGCGCTTCGGGGACCTCTCCTCGGTCAAAATCGTCCCCGACGACACTGTCTCGCCGGGAGGGTGTTTGTTGACCTCCGAGTCCGGCGTCATTGACGCGACCATCGAATCCCAGTTCGGCGAAGTCGAACGCATACTCTTCGGTGACCCCAATGGATAACGGCCTCTTCCAACGCGAGATCGCCCTTGTCGAGGATCACGACACGCTGGTCCTGCGCGGGCGCGTTGACAGGGTTGTCGGCCTCACCGCTGAACTCGCCGACTTCCCCGCCTCCGTCGGCGCCGTCTGTCGCGTCGAATCCGGCCAGGCCTCGGGCACCGAGGGTGAAATCGTCGGCGTCCGCTCCCGCCGGGCCACCATCATGCCGTACGGCGACACGCGCGGTCTCAGGGCCGGCGATTGGGTGCGCTGCGTGACCACCAGCCAGTCGATAAACGTAAGCGCCGACCTCCTCGGCCGCGTCATCGACGGGCGCGGCCGCCCCCGCGACGGCAAGGGGCCCGTCCTCGGCGGCAGAAAAACCGAGATCTACCGCAGGTCTCCTGACCCCCTCAAAAGGACGCGCATAACCAAGCCCCTCGGCACCGGCGTCCGCGTCCTCGACGGCCTTTTGACCATCGGCCGCGGCCAGCGCATCGGCATCTTCAGCGGCGCGGGCGTCGGCAAGAGCATCCTCATGGGCATGATGGCCCGCTTCACCGACGCGGACCTCGCCGTCATTGCCCTGGTCGGCGAGCGCGGCAGGGAAGTCCGCGACTTCATCGAAAAGGACCTCGGCCCCGAAGGCCTCAAACGCAGCATCGTCGTCGTCGCCACCGGCGACGAGCCTGCGCTGCTCCGCGTCAAGGCGGCCCTTGTCGCCACGACCATCGCCGAGTTCTTCCGCGACCAGGGGCTTGATGTCATGCTCATGATGGACTCCGTCACCCGCATGGCCATGGCCCTTCGCGAGATTGGCCTCTCCGCGGGCGAGCCCCCAGCCACCAAGGGCTACCCCCCCAGCGTCTTCGCCACGCTGCCGAGGATCCTCGAACGCTCCGGCTGCGACGAGAAAGGCTCCATCACCGGCATTTACACCGTCCTCGTCGAGGCCGACGACATGAACGAGCCCATCGGCGATGCCTGCCGCGGCATCCTCGACGGACACATCTGGCTCTCGAGGCAGCTTGCCGTTCAGAACCACTACCCGGCCGTCAGTACCCTCGACAGCATCTCCCGGCTCATGATCGATATCGTCGATGAGGACCACACAAACGCCGCCGGCCAGATAAGGGCGATGCTCGCCACCTACAAACAGTCCGAGGAACTCATAAACATCGGCGCCTACGCCCGCGGCTCCAACTCCGACATCGATCTCGCCATCGACATGCTCCCCGAAATCAAGGCGTACCTGCGCCAGGGGATGTTCGAGCGTTCGTCCTTTGCCGAGGCGCGTGATTCCATCGTGGCCCTCGCCGAAAAGGCCCGCGCCCGCGGCCGAGAGCCCCGCGACCCCAAGGGCGAGGCCCGCCAGGAGGGCCGTAAATGAAGAAGTTCGCTTTCTCCCTCGAGCGTATTCTCGAGTACCGCAGGCAGCTCGAATCCGACCGCAAACTCGCCTTCAGCAAGGCCGCCGAGATCTTTCGCCGCCGCGAGGATCAGTTGCGGGCCCTCGCCGCCGAACTGGCCGACTACCGCACCCGCCTCGCGCGCATGGGCGTCGGCAAAATCTCCGCCCGCGAATTCGCCCTCTACAGGTCGTACCTCACCTACCTCGAGGCCCAGGCCGAACGGGCCGTCGTCTGGCTCCACGACGCCGGCCGTGACCTCGAAGCGCGCCGCAGCGAACTCGCCGCCGCCTCCAAGGACACGCAGGTCCTTGAAAAGGTCAAACAGGTCAAACGCGCCGAGTACGATTACCAGGCCAACCGCGAGGAAACCGCCGTGCTCGATGAAATCGGTTCCGCTCGTTTCGTTGCCGGCATGGCCTCTGCAAAAGCGGAGGAACCACGTTGAAGACTCTCGTGCCCAAACTGCTGCAGGTCCTTTCGCTCGTCGCGGCGATGATCTTCGCCTCCCAGATCGTCCTCGCCGTGGTCCTCTATTTCGCGGGCGTCCTGACCTGCCAGAAAGCCGCTGACGTCGTCAAGGTCGTCCAGGGGCGCCTCGTGAGTCCCCCCGAAGAACCCGCCAAGGTCGAGCGCGCCTTGGAGCCCTACGAGATCAAGTCCCAGCAGGAACTCCAGCAGGCCGTCGCCGACTGGCAGGCCTCGAAAAAGCAGCAGGAGGACGCACTCGCCGCCGAACGCCAGGCCATCGAGTCGATGAAGAGGGAGCTCGAAACAGTCCGCCTCGAACTCGACGCAAAGGAAACGCAGCTCCAAAAGCGCACCGCCGACTTCGAGTCCGCCAAGGCCGCCGAGGACGCCGCCGCCAGGGACAAGGGTTTCCAGGACGCCGTCGCCACCTATTCCGCCATGGAAACTAAGGACGTCGCCCAGTTGCTCTACGGCCTCACCGACGACGTCGTCGTGCGTTACATCAAGGCCTTCAAGACCGGCTTCCGGGCCGAGGTTCTGACCCAGATCAAGAAATTCGACGAACAATATGAGCCGGCCGCACCCGGCAAGATCAACCGTGCGGCCAGGCTCCAGGAAATGATACGGGGCGACGCGGCCGCCGTCGCCGCCGCCGGTTGACAATGGCGCCCCGCGGCCGGGCATTGCTGAAAAAAGAAAGGAGGTGAATACATGGCACAAGTGATGATTGTGGACCCTGTGCCGGGCGTTATGCTCCCGGTGCAGACGACTCCGGCGTCTCCGGACGCGCCCGCGGACGCCTTTGCGTCCGTGCTCGAAGAAGCCGGCCTCGCCCTCGCGCTGCTTGGCGAGTCTCCGGCTGAGTCCCTGTTCGCCGGCCAACTCGCGGCCGGGACTCCCGCAGAGCGCGCCGTCGCGCTTGAGAACCTGATCGCCGCAGGCGTCCCCAAGGGCCTGCCGATCGCCCTGGGCGCCAATCTGAAGACCGACGTTGCCGCTGCCGAGGATGCCGACGCCGCCGATCCGAATGCCGACGACTCGGCCCCGGTCGATGCGTCTGGGTTGATCGACTCACTCCTTGCGGCCCTGCAGCCGCTGGCAGCCGTTCCGGTCGAGCCCCAGGTCGAGTCCGTCGTGATGGTCGAAGCGTCGGTCTCTCCAGAGGCTGGCGGCATGGATGCCCCTGTTTCTTCCCCGCGCGAAAGCGTCGATCCGGCTGTATTTGTTCCCAGCCTGAAGACGTTTGAGATGCCGGCACAACCTCCGCAGGCTCAAAGCGCGCCTCAGGACCTTGACCAGCCGCAGCAAGGCGACTCGCAGGCTTCGCCGGTCGCGCCTGCTCGTGATCGAGAGGCGCCGACCGTCGCGTTGGATGACTCCCCTGTCGTCCAGGATAACGCCGGCGTTTCCGGCGACGACACCGCGGGCCGGACCGAAAAGGTCCCGCCTGTCACGGCAAGACCTCTGCCGGAGATTCCGGCGGTCTTGCCTGAGAGGACCGCGCCTGCCGCCGAAACGCAGACGAGCGAAGCCGCGCCGGTCGGACCGCAGCCTGCTGCCGATCCCAAAACGGGCTTGGCGATGCCGGCGGTTCCCGCCGACGCCTTCGTCGAGGAAGTCTCCGTAAGCGCCCCGGCGCCTGCTCCTGAGCCGAAGCGCGTCGCGGGCAAAGAGGGGTCCGCCAAGTATGGTGACTCCGCCCCTTTGTCCCAGCCCGGCGCTTCGAACGTCGAGCGTCCTGCTGTTGCCGACGTTGCGGCGACCTTGGAAACTGTTGCCGCTCAGGCCGTTGCCGGGCAAGCCGTCGCCGACGAACGCAGGCCCGTGCGACTCGAAGCCCCGGTCCAACCGCCCGACGGCGAAGTTAGCGCGGTGCGTCCCCTCGACGCCGAGGTTGCGTCCCGTACCGGCGCGCCCGACGCGCCGCCGCAGCGGGCGCCCCTGGCGCCGGATCAGGAACGCATGATCGCGCGCGTCGCGTCGGCCATCGAACAGGCCGAGCATGCCGGTCGGTCGACGGTTCGCGTCAGGCTCTATCCGCCCGAACTCGGCACTGTCCGGATCGAGGTGTCGAGCCACCGCGGCGTGGTGACCGCGCGCATCGAGGCATCGACGCCCCAAACGCACGGCGCACTGCAGTCGAACCTCGCGGCCCTTCGCTCCGATCTGCGCCAGGCCGGTATCGACGTCCGCAGCGTCGAGGTCCAGCAGCGTAATCCCGGCCTTGCCTTCGGCCTCGAGAACCGCTCCGGCTCCGAAGCGCGCTACAACGCCTCGCCCAACGCGAGGCGCCCTCGCGCCGAAATCGTCGACGACCCCACCGAGCCGGTCGGGGCCTCCGTCGCCGCGTACGAAACGGGTGTCTTGAACCTACTCATTTAGTCTCTTTAAGGAGGTGAGAATCAGTGAACGTGCAAGCGCTGGCAGGCGTCGCCCAGACTCAGCCTACAGTCACGGCGAGCGCTTTCAGCAACGGTCAGTTGGAAAGCGGGGATTTCCTGACCCTGATGATACAGTCGCTGGTCAACCAGGATCCGCTCGACCCCGTTAAGAACGAGGAACTCCTCGCACAGGTTTCCCAGATCAAGAACATGGAAACCCTCGCGAAGCTCGACCAGACGCTCGGGAAGATGACCTTCGAACAGCAGCTTGCAACCGCCGGTTCGCTTATCGGTTGCAGCGTCAAGGGCATCTCTACCGCAGGCGAAAACGCCGAGGGCGTCGTCGTAAAGGTCGCTGCCTCAAACGCGAAGGGCGTAACGCTCGTCACCGACCTCGGGCAGGAAATCCCCGTGGACAAGGTGACTCAGATTGAGGAGGTTCCGTTCGTATGGTAACGCATGTAAACGGCGTAAACGCTCCCGTCGCGCCGCACCAGGCGCCGAAGCCCGCCGCCGCAGCCGCCCCGCGCCCGGATTTCCGGACGCTGCTTCAGGGCGCCCTCCGGCCGGATGCAGAGGTTCGCCTCAGCGCCCACGCGCGCGAACGCTTGCGCGAACGCAACATCGTCCTCAACGACCGTGACCTGGAAAGGATCTCCAGCGCCGCCGACAAGGTGGCTTCCAAGGGTGGCAGGGATGCGCTCGTCGTTATGGACCAGATCGGCCTCATACTCGACGTCCATAGCCGCACGGTGGTCACGGCGGTCGACCGATCGAAACTTCAGGACAACGTGTTCACCAACATCGACAGCGCCGTTTTCGCTTAAAACTTGGGGCCGGTCCTCGTTTGAGGGGGCCCCGGGCCGAGCCGCGTTTCGGCTCGCCCGAGAACAAAGGAGGAAAACATGGGTGTTTCTACAAGCCTATACTCCGGACTCTCCGGCCTGGTAGCGCATCAGCGCCGGATGGACGTGATAGGCAACAACATCGCAAACGTCAATACCACCGGGTTCCGCTCGTCCAGGGTCCTCTTCCGGACCGCCTTCGCGCAGACCCTCTCGATCGGTACTGCGCCCACCGGCAACCTCGGCGGCGTCAACCCCACGCAGATCGGCCTCGGCACCAACGTCGGTAGCACCAGTACCAACTTCAGCCAGGGCTCCATCGAAACCACGGGTGTCCCGTCGGATCTGGCCGTCTCCGGAAACGGTTTCTTCATCGTCCGCGACGGAACCGGCCGCCCCTTCTTCACCCGCGATGGATCCTTCAGCCTCGGTGCCGACCAGATACTCACCAACTCCAAGGGAATGGTCGTCCAGGGATGGACCTCGGATTCCAACTTCCAGATCAACCCCTCGGGCGCCACGGGTTCGATAAACATCCCGCTCGGCTCCATGCGCCTGGCCAAGGCGACCCAGAACATCATCTTGACCGGCAATCTCAATTCCTCGGGTGACGCCGCCTCGCAGGCCAGCCTCCTCGGCACTCAAGCCCTCGTCGACAGCTCCACGGGACTGGCCGCCACCGCCGGTACGCTTCTGACCAACCTCACCGACGGCGGTGGTATCCCCTTCTTCGCGCTGGGCGACGTGATCACCCTCAACGCCTCCAAGGGCGGCAGGGACATCGCGCCGACTACCTTCACGGTCGCCGCCGGTTCCACCCTCGGCGGGGCCAGCCCCGCCACGGGGCTCGGCGCGTGGCTCGAGGCCATCCTCGGCATCAATACCTCCGCGGGCGTCCCGGGTACTCCCGGCGTGACCATTAACGGCGCCACCGGCGCCCTACAGGTCGAGGGCAACTACGGCCTCGCAAACGACATCACCGACCTCGTGCTCTCGTCCTCGGGCGCCGTCCCGAGGCCCTTCACGGTCACCAAAACCCAGTCCGCCGACGGCGAGAGCGCCTACACGCCCTTCTCCGTCTACGACTCCCTCGGCAACGAAGTCGACGTCAACCTGTCCTTCGTACTTGAATCCAAGTCCAGCACCGGCAACACCTGGCGCTGGTACGCCGAGTCCACCGACGACTCCGACCTCTCGCGCGCAGTCGGCAGCGGGACCGTGACCTTCGACACCGAGGGCGGATACCAGATCGATTCCGGTGACCAGTTCATCGTCGATCGCGCCAACACGGGCGCCGTGACTCCGCTGACCATAACGCCCGGCCTCGAACAGATCACGCAGCTGGCCTCAACCGACTCCGAGGTCGCGCTGACCCTCCAGGACGGAGCCGCCGAGGGTACCTTGAATGAATACGCCATCGGCGCCAACGGCATAGTCACCGGCATATTCACTAACGGCCTTGTCGCCAACCTCGCCCAGATAGCCCTGGCGACCTTCTCCAACAACCAGGGCCTCTACGCCATAGGCGACAACCTCTATAGCCCGGGTCCCAACGCCGGCACGCCGCAGGTAGGCGCCCCGGGTTCTTTTGGCTCGGGCACGCTCGTATCGGGCGCCCTTGAGCAGTCCAACGTCGACCTGGCCAACGAGTTCGTCAACCTCATCGTAACACAGACGGGCTACACGGCCAACTCCAGGGTCATCTCCACCTCCAACGACATGCTGGTGGAACTGTTGAACACGATTAGGTAACGATGTGACCGGCCCCGGGGGCGCGGCGTCGCCGCGCCCCCGGCCTCCGGCGTGAGGGTAACTTGATTAAGTTGACGCGTATCAATGGGGAAGAGTTCGTGGTGAACGCCGAGATGATCCAGTACGTCGAGGAAAAGCCCGATACCATCGTCACGCTCCTCAACAAGGAGCGCTTCATCGTCAAAGAGAAAATGGACGAGGTCATCCGGCGGATCATCGAGTACGGCAGAGCCCTGAGGTCGTTCCCGCCCGAAAGGCTGTGAATCGACCGGCTGAAATTGCGAGGCTATTATGGATCTTGCAACGCTTGTGGGACTGATAATGGGCGTGGGCATGCTGAGCTACGCCATGTTTGCCAAGGAGCCCTTTACCACCTTTGCTGATATGCCCTCCGCCGAAATCGTCTTCGGCGGCACTGTCGCCGCTTTGTTGATCAGTTTCCCCCTCAAGAAATTCCTCAACCTCATAAGGGTCACCAAGAACGTCTTCTTCGCCGAGACTCAGTCCGCCCAGAAACTCATCACCGACCTCGTCAAGTACGCCGAGATCGCCCGCCGCGACGGCATCCTCTCCCTCGAAGGCATGACCAGCACCATCCAGGATCGTTTCATAGTCAAGGGCATCCAGATGGCCGTCGACGGCACCGACCCCGAACTCATCGAGCAGATCCTCGAGGGCGAACTCGACAGCCTCGCCGAACGTCACGGCGAGGGCCGCCTCCTCTTCGAAGCCATGGGTAAGTACGGCCCGGCCTTCGGAATGATCGGCACCCTCATAGGCCTCGTCATAATGCTCAAGCACATGGAGGACGCCTCCAAGATCGGAAGCGGCATGGCCGTCGCTTTGATTACAACCCTGTATGGCGCTGTCCTGGCCAACCTGATCGCCCTTCCTATCGCCGACAAACTCCGCCTTCGCAGCAAAGAGGAAATGCTGATGAAGCAGATCATCATAAAGGGGGTGATGTCGATCCAGTCCGGCGACAACCCCAGGATCGTCGAGCAGAAACTCAAAACCTTCCTCCCGCCGTCCTTCAGGGAGGTTGAGGAGCACAAGGAAAAACAGTGAGCGCCTTGCGAAAAGTCGACGCGGGCCCCCAGGGAACACCCGACTGGATGGTCACTTACGGTGACATGATGAGCCTCTTGCTGACGTTTTTCATCATGCTCGTCGCCATAAGCGAGGTCAAAGAGGAAAAGTTTCACAAGGTGTACGAGAGCATTCGAAACTACCTCGGCTACGAGATGGCCGCCGCCACCGAACCCGGCCAGTCCCCCGCCGGCTCCCTCTATGAACTCATCCGCAGGATCCAGAACGAGAGCGGCTCCCCGAGCCCCGAGGGCGCGCCCGTAAATTCAGTCCTCGGTCAGAACCTTATGGTCCAGACCGTCGAGGAGGGCTATAAGCTAACCATCGGCGGCAAGGTGCTCTTCGACGACGGCTCCGCTGAACTCAAAGTCAGCGCCTACGAGCCGCTCGACCGCCTCGTCTCCATCATGAACGGCTATTACAACAAACTCGAAATACGCGGCCATACCGCCGTCGAGCAGTTGCCCCCCGGCAGCCCCTACAAGGACCTTTTCGACCTCGCCTATGCCCGCGCCAAGGCCGTCGCCGAGTACCTCATCAGCCAGAACGTCGACCCGCGCCGCATACGCCTGCAGTCCGGCGGCCCCTACGACCGACCGGACTCGAACCTCTCGTACGAGGGCATGGCCGCCAACCGCAGGGTGGAGGTCATCTTCAGCGAAGAAGTCGTACCCCCGGAAGGTACTGGAGGAGACTGATGGAACAGAGACCCCAGGAATCCGAACCGCAGGAAAAGAAGGAATCCTTCCTGAGCAAGCCCACCATGATCATCGTCGGCGCGTTCCTCTTGCTTAATATCGCCGTCGTTGGGTTCATCCTTGTGCCGAAGTTCTTCAGCTCCAAGGGACCCGACAAGACCGGCGCGCCGTCGAGCCCCCTCGACAAGATCACGCTCATCGAACTCGGCAGGCTCGAAATCACCAAGCCTATCGACACGCTCCAGCAGAACTTCATGCGCTGCTCGGTCACCGTGACCCTCGTCGTCGCCGCGGACCGCGCCGCGGAGATTGAGCCCCGCATTCGGAAGTTCGATGCCCTTTTCAAGGAACAGGCCCGCAAGGCTTTCCAGGATGCCGACCCACGTGACCTCTCGACCGAAAACCTCGCCTCCGTCAAGAACGCGATAAAGACCCGTATGAACGAAACGCTCGGCGAGGAGGACGTCCAGGAAGTCGTGTTCGGCGATTTCAGGCCCTACTAAGCGACCTTTAAGAGGTGCCAGATGTCTGATGACCAAGCCGCCCCGCAAGCCCAGGCCAAAGAGCCGCTGCTGGACCAGAAAGACCTGGATAAACTCGTCCAGAACTCGCAGGCGCCCGACGCGGCGGTTCCCGAAGCGTCCGCCGAGCCCCGTTCGGCCCAGTTTCCCGACCTCTTGGCCGGCGAACCCGCCGCCTCCGCCAGGAGCATCGACCTGCTGATGGACGTCGACCTCGAGGTCAAAATCGAACTCGGCCGTACTCAGATGACCATCGAAGACATCCTCCGCCTGAAAAAGGGCGCGGTCGTCGAACTCGACAAACTCGCCGGCGACCCCGTCGACATCCTCGTCAACGAGCGCCTCGTCGCCCGCGGCGAAATCCTCGTCGTCAACGATAATTTCTGCGTTCGCGTCACCGAAATCATCGACCCCGAAGCGGGCCTGAAGGCCGAGGCAAAAGATGAATAAGAAGTGTACGCGCTCCATTGAAAACGCTTCGCAGCCGACCGGGAAAAACGGGGACTGGCTCGCAATTTCCGTGACTTGTCGGAAATTCGTGCCTGTCCCCAGGTTTTCCCCGCCCAACGAATCCCCGGGGCCGCATCTTCTCACGAGGACGGCGTGCGCGCTGATCATGCTGATTTCTCTCGTCCTCGTCATCGCAGTGCCCGCCCGGGCCGACGTGACGCCTGCGCCTCCCGCCGCCGGGCCCCCCGGCGCAGCCCCCGCGCTCGACTCCGCGGCCATCGAGAACCAGCGCATCCTTGAGTCTCGCCCGTCCCAGCCGAACCCCTCGATCGAACTCGCCCGGCCGCTCGACACGCTCAAGGTCGTGGCCTCCCTTGCCGTCATCATCGTCTTTGTCGTCGCCGCCGTGTGGGCGCTCCGCAGGTTCGCCCCCGGCGCCGTCAAAATGTATTCGTCCGAAAACCTCAAAGTGATCTCGAGGACCTACATAGCGCCCAAGCAGATGGTCTGCCTCATGAAGGCGCCGGGCAAACTGCTCGTCGTGGGTTCCACGCAGACGAGCATCAGTCTCCTCTCGGAGATAACCGATCCCAACCAGATCGAACTCATCCTCGGTTCCGCCGAGGCCGCCTCCGCGCGCGGCGCCTCGGCCGCCTTCAGGGAACTGCTGTCCGGTAGCGCCCGCGGCCGCAGGGGCGGCCGCGTCGCCGAAGAGGATTTGGCCGCCGCCGTCACGAGCGTATCCGAACGCTTCGCTGACCTTACCAGCAAACTCGAGAGGCCCGGTAAGGGCGGCTTCTAAGCTGCGACTTGGAGAGGGGGAAGTGGTGAGCGGATCTGTCCGTTCGCGGTTGTCGGTTTGCCTCGCGTCGTCGCTGGTCGTCGGCCTGCTTCTCGCGCTGCCCTCGTCGGCCTCGGCGCAGGTGATTATCCCCAAAATCCCCGGCGTCGAGCCCGCCTCGAACCCCAGGGAAGTCGCCACCACCCTCGAGGTGCTGGCCATCCTGACGGTCCTCACGCTCGCCCCGGCGCTTCTCATCATGACGACGAGTTTCACGCGCATCATCGTGGTCCTGAGCCTCCTGCGCCAGGCGCTTGCTACCCAGCAGCTCCCCCCCAACCAGGTCCTCATCGGCCTCGCGCTCTTCATGACCTTCGTCGTCATGGGCCCCACCTGGAAAGAGGTCAACGAAAAGGCCCTTGCACCGTATCTCTCGGGTGAAATCAAGGACCCCAAGGTCGCCTTCGATAACGGCGTCAAGCCCGTGCGCGCCTTCATGATCCGGCAGACGCGCCCGGACGACGTCCGCCTGTTCATGCAGTTCGCAAAGATCGAGGTCACCGACAACTCCACCTACGCCCAGGTCCCGACCTCGGTCCTTATGCCCGCCTTCATGATATCCGAATTGAAAACCGCCTTCGAAATGGGCTTTCGCCTCTACCTGCCGTTCCTCGTCATCGACATCGTGATCTCGTCGGTCTTGATATCGATGGGAATGCTGATGTTGCCGCCGGTCCTCATCAGCCTGCCGTTCAAACTGCTTCTCTTCGTCTTGGCCGACGGCTGGCACCTCGTCGTCGGATCGATCATGGCCTCTTTTCTGTAAAGGAGCCCCTCGATGGACCCCGTAGAAGTCGCAAGCGACGTCTCGAGAAACGCCCTCGAGATTACCTTCATGATCTCCCTGCCGCTTCTTCTGACGGGCCTCTTGGTCGGCATCGTCGTGAGCGTCCTGCAGGCCGCGACTCAGGTCCAGGAACAGACCCTGTCGTTTATCCCCAAGATTATCGCGATGATGGCCGCTCTCTATTTCCTTATGCCCGTCCTCATTCGAACGATGGTCGAGTACTCCAAGGACATCTTCCTCGCCATCAAGACCGTTCCCTTTTGACGCTGGGTGGACAAAGTGGACCTTGTGACTTTTTCGACGCGCGAGTTTGTGGCCTTCATCCTGATACTCTTCAGGGTCTCCGGCATCGTGATCTTCGCGCCGGTCCTGGGCTCGGTGATAATCCCCGCCCAGGTCAAGGTCGCGCTCTCAGTCCTCCTGGCGCTCGTGCTCTTGCCCGTCGTCCACCCCGCGGTCCCGGCCGTCCTGACGCTCGGCTACTTCGTCGCCGCCGCCGCTTCCGAATCCGTCGTCGGCATGATCATAGGATTCGCCGCCGGCCTCATCTTCGTCGGCGTCCAACTCGGCGGAATGCAGATCGGCCAGCAGATGGGCACCGAAATCGGAAGCATCTTCAACCCGTTCCTCGAAACCCAGACCTCCCTCATGAGCGAGGTCTTCTTCATCTTCACGATCTTCATCTACCTCGGCATCGGCGGCCACCGCATTATGCTTACCGCCCTCGTCGACAGCTTCAAGACCGTCCCCATCGGCGCCATGGTCCTCTCGCCCCGCAACCTGGACATGTTGATAAGCCTGTTCGGATACCTTTTCGTTATCGCCTTCGCTATATCCGCGCCCGTGGTCCTCGTGCTCTTCCTCGTGACCGTCGCCATGGGCTTCGTCGCCCGCACCGTCCCGCAGATGAATATCCTCATCGTGGGCTTCCCCGTGCGGATCATCGTCGGCCTGGTGGTGATGATCGTTACCCTGCCGGCCGTTGGCTACTTCATCGCAAGGGCCATTGGCGCCGTTATGCAGGGGCTCTCGGCCCTCGTGGCCCAGGGGCATTGACCTATGCCTGAAGCCGACTTCGAAGAGAAAAGCGAACAGGCGACCCCGCGCCGCCGCGAGGAGGCGCGCGAAAAGGGCCAGGTGGCCAAGTCGCACGACCTCTGCGCCGCGCTCACGCTTTTAGGCTCGCTCGTCATCCTCCAGACAACCGGCGATCGTATGCTGCAGACGCTGGCGCTGTTGACCAGAAAGTCCCTCGACTCGCTCCACCTGGGCGTCCTTTCCCAGGATTCGATACGCTCCTATTTCGGCTACGCCGCGGCCTTCACCTTCTCCGCCGTCTCGCCGCTCGTGATCGGAATCCTCGCCGTCGGTATAGCCGGCAACCTCGTCCAGTCCGGCTTCGTCTGGAGCGCCGAACCCCTCAGGCCCGATCTCGCGCGCCTCGACCCGTTCGCCGGGATCGCCCGCCTCGTCTCCAAGCGCGGCTTCGTCCGCCTCCTCGTCAGCATCTTCAAGGTCATCGTCATCGGCGCCGTCGCGTTCGTCACGATCCGCCAGGCCCTGCCCTCCACCGCCGCGATAATCGGCCTCTCGCCCGGCGAGATCGTCTTCTTCGGCTCCTCTCTCGTCCTCAAACTCGGCTACCGCGTCGCCGCCGCCCTCCTCGTCCTTGCGCTCTTCGATTATGGCTTCCAGCGCTGGCAGTACGAGCGCGACCTCATGATGACCAAGCAGGAACTCAAAGAGGAGCTCAAGCGCATGGAGGGCGACCCCCTCACCCGCGAGCGCCGCCGCCGCATGCAGCGCCAGATCGCCATGCAGCGTATGATGGCCAACGTCCCCAAAGCCGACGTCGTGATCACCAACCCCACCGAGCTCGCCATCGCCGTCCGCTACGAGCCCGACGAGATGAACGCCCCGGTCTGCGTCGCCAAGGGCGCCGGCTTCATCGCCGCCAAAATCCGCGAGATCGCCGCCGTCGCCGGCGTCCCCATCGTCGAGAACAAGATCGTCGCGCGCCTGCTCTACAAAAAGGTCGAAGTCGGCGAGGAGATTCCCGTTGAACTCTACCAGGCCGTCGCCGAAATCCTCGCCTACGTCTACAGGATCAAGGGAAAAACGCTGCCCGAAGCGGCGGCGTGAACCAATGAGGTATAGATGACTACTCTTGCGTTGGGCACAAGTGCGGTGGCGAGGGCCTTCGCCCGTTACCGGGGCGTCTTCGTGCCCATCGGCATCGTCTCCCTTCTGGGCGTCCTCCTCTTCCCGCTGCCCTCCGGCATCCTGAGTTTCCTGCTCTTGGTCAACATCACGCTGGCCGTGCTCATATTGTTGACGACGGTCTACGTGCGCGAGCCGCTCGAGTTCGGCGTCTTCCCGAGCGTGCTCCTCATAACGACCTTGTTCCGCCTCGTCCTCAACGTCGCCTCGACGCGCCTCATCCTCTCGCGCGCCTACCTGCTCAAACTCGACGCCGCCGGCTCCGTCATCAAGGCCTTCGGCTCCTTCGTCGCCGGCGACTCGCCGCTGATCGGCTTCGTCATCTTCTCCATCCTCGTCGTGATCCAATTCGTCGTCATCACCAAGGGTGCCACCCGCATATCCGAGGTCGCCGCCAGGTTCACCCTCGACGGCATGCCCGGAAAGCAGATGTCCATCGACGCTGACCTCAACGCCGGCCTCATCGACGAATCCGAGGCCCGCCGCCGCCGCCAGGCCATAACCCGCGAGGCCGACTTCTACGGCGCAATGGACGGCGCCTCCAAATTCGTCCGCGGCGACGCCATCGCCGGCATCGTCATTACCATCATCAACATCCTCGGCGGCCTCATCATCGGCCTCTCCCACCAGATGAGCCTCACCGAGGCCGCCGACATCTATACCAGGCTCACCATCGGCGACGGCCTCGTCAGCCAGATCCCCGCCTTCGTGATCAGCATCTCCGCCGCCCTCTTGGTTACCCGCGCCACCTCGGCCTCCAACCTCGGCGAGGACGTCCTCAACCAGGTCTTCGGCAAGCCCATGGCCCTCGTGATCTCCGCCGCCTTCCTGTTGGCCCTCGCCGTTACCGACCTCCCCAAGATACCTCTTGTCACACTTGCCGCCGCCTGCGGGGGCATCGCCTACGTCATGAACCGCTCCGCCAGGGCCGCAGCCGTCGCCAAAGAGACCACCCAGAAGGCCCAGAAAAAGGAGCCCGAACCCGTCACCGCCCCCCCCTCCCTCGACCCGCTCGAAGTCGAGGTCGGCTACAGCCTCATCCGGATGGTCGACCGCGCCCAGGGGGGCGACCTCCGCGAAAGGGTCCAGGCCATTCGCCGCCAGCTCGCCGAGGAACTCGGCCTCGTCATCCCGCCCATCCGCATCCGCGACAATACCGTCAAACTCGGCGGTAACGAATACGTCATAAAGATAAAGGGCGTCCCCGTGGCCTCGGGTTCTGCCTACCCCGACTACTACCTCGCGATGGATTCGGGCCTCGCGGCCGGCAAACTCCAGGGGATCGAAACCAAGGAGCCCGCCTTCGGGCTCGCCGCTACCTGGATCACCGCCGCCGAACGCGCCCGCGCCGAAAACATGGGCTACACCGTCGTCGACGCCGCCTCCGTTGTCGCCACTCACCTCACCGAGACCGTAAAGGCCCGCGCTGGCGAAATCCTCACCCGGCAGAAGGTCCAGGAAATGCTCGACCAGGTCAAGCAGTCCAGCCCCGCCCTCGTCGACGAACTCGTCCCCAATCTCCTGCGCGTCGGCGACGTGCAGAAGGTCCTCCAGAACCTCCTGCGCGAGCGCGTCTCCATCCGCGACATCGAGACCATCCTCGAAACCCTGGGCGACTACGCCGCGCGCACCAAGGACACTGAGATCCTCACCGAGTACGTCCGCAACGCCCTCGGCCGCTGGATCACCCGCCAGTACGAGGAGAACGGCAAACTCTACGTCGTCACCGTCGCCCCGGCCCTCGAGGACAGGATCAACGCCGCCGTCCAGCATTCCGACGCCGGTTCGTACCTGACTCTTCCCCCCGACGTCGCCCAGCGCGTCACCGCGGCCGCCACCGCCCAGCTTGAGAAACTCCTCGCCGCTGGCCGGCTCCCCATCATCCTCACCGGTCCCCAAATCCGCGCCCAGTTCAGGCGCCTCATGGAGGGCGTCCTGCCCGGCATCGTGGCGCTCGCGTATAACGAGATCTCCCGTGAAGTCGA
>Ga0172362_10002503_pt1 | contig 15939 bp, 31 predicted proteins | sample LakKivs1_kivu2a2_FD_114534 | JGI IMG/M metagenome (GOLD analysis project Ga0172362, IMG submission 114534) | Sediment microbial communities from Lake Kivu, Rwanda - Sediment s1_kivu2a2 | ecosystem: Environmental > Aquatic > Freshwater > Lake > Sediment | place: Rwanda: Western Province, Lake...
CTTCCCATTCGACACACTCACCGGCGCCCTTCTTCACGCCGTCGCAGTAGTCGTGGCAGGTGTCGTGCACCGCCTTGATGCAGGTGGCGTCCCAGTCACCCTTCCAGCTCAGGGGGCACTTGCCAGGAGCGTAGACCTTGAACTGATCGACGCACTTCTGAGTCCACTCGCCGTCGTAGCTCTTCTCGCAGGCGTAGTAGATCCAGCCGTAGACCGGCTCGAGCCAGCACTCCTTGATGAGCTCCCACCAGCACTCGTAGCGCTCTTCCCACCAGCACTCGTAGACGTACTGGAGCTCCCACCAGCATTCATACACATACCTCAATTCCCACCAACATTCATAGACATAGATCGTCTCCCACCAGCACTCGTAGACGTACCGGGTCTCCCACCAGCAGGTGTAGCGCCACTCCCACCAGCAGTTGTAGCACCAGTAACACCAGAAGAAGCTGCAGCAGAAGCCCCAATAGCAGACGTATTCGTAGCGCCAGCCGCAGACGTAGACCTCACGCCATCTCCAGCCACATTTGTAGATTTCTCTCCATCTCCAGCCACAAACATAAAACTCACGCCAGCGCCAGCCGCAGATATACACCTCACGCCAGCGCCAGCCGCAGATGTAGTAGTTGCGCCAACCGCACTTGTAGATCTCGACCCACTTGCAGACCTCTTGGTAGCCGATGATGCCCCAGTAGCTGCACGTCTCCCACTGCTTGTAGGGGCAGCAGGTCTTGTCCCAATCACAGGTCTTCTTGACGTCGGGGTCGCAGTCCTTGGTCAGCCCCTTCTTGTAGGTGAGGCAGGGCTCGACCTCGCAGGTGCCGGTGTACTTCTTCTCGCAGCACTGCGGCTTCTCGTCGCAGATCTTGTCGACGCACTTGGTCTCGCAGCCCTTTACTAATCCGACACCTTTGGTACAGATGTCGTGAGAACAAGAGCCTTGAGATGGATCTTGGCACTTCTGGTTCTGGTGACACTGAGACCCATGCGTGCAAGGTTCTTTTGCAGCGCCGTCTTTGTTGGCTTTATCGATACTTCCGACCGGATCTGCCGACCAGTTCCACGGCCACTTGCAGACCGTACCGTCTGCCTTCCATTTTCCGTCTTCGACCCACTTGCTGCACCGAGGATCGCAGGGATTGTCATCACAAACTTTTTCAGATGTTAATGATAGAGGTTCGCCGTCGTCGGCTGGAACTTTTGTTATTTCATCGCCATCGCTGCACTGGGACCATTCACCATCGATGCATTTCTGTACGCCCACGAAGCAGCTGACGACGCCTTCATGTTGGCCAAGGGTTATGTGACACGAGCGTTGTTCATCTTCTTCGCAACTATCATCTTTAGTTTGTTGTTGAGTATTTTCACCTGGCCCTAAATCAATTTCGGGCGAACTATCTTCTGTCGATTCGGGGTGTGTTACGCACGATAGTAAAGTGCCCAAGGCGAGTAGTAAAAACCACTTTTTCATCTAAATAGATTATACAGATAGTTGGGGGCTTTTTTTTCAAAAATTCTTTTTTTCTAGCAATTATTCATTCATCGTCTTCTATGACGTAATAAATGCCCTCAGAACTTCTTACGATCCAATCATCGACGCGTAAATACAAAGTTATTCCGTCGATAGATATTTCGATAGAAGAGTTTGGTTGACCAGGCATCGCAACTTTCAATCTAAGATTTTTATGCGTTGAGTACCTGGTCAACCATTCGTATAGTTCAGGAAAATTTGTTCCCCTCCATCGAAGAGAGTCTTCTGCTAAGGGGAACATGATAATTCACTTTTTGGATTTATCGTTAGCAAACTCTACATCAGTTTTTACCTTGTATTTTACTTTTTTAGCATCTGCTGCTGCGAAGAACTGGTCTTCTGCAGTATTGCTTAATTTCTTATAGAACGCGTCACGAGGCCGAGCGCCAGACCAGTTGCACATTTTTACGCCACCGTAGATCGATATTGCGCCGAGCGTAGTTTTGCAAGATTTCATTCCCAAGGCCAGATATCTAGTCGCAACATTTGCCGACATAGTTGTACCTTCTTGCGAAGAAGAATTCATTTTCTGATATTCTTCTTTCGTAACAAGACCAGTACGCTGAATTTGCCACGGAGATCTTGCTCGGTGAAGAATATTACCATTCGTTACATGTGCATCGCATTCATAACTACGACACTTTCCGTCATGAACATTCTTGGCAAATTTCGATTCCCAATAACCTTGCGTCACTAACAGTAGAGCAAGGCTTTTCTTGCTGTTCGGCCATGTAGCACTACAATCCGACGTATCATACTTGTCCGCACAAGTTGCCTTGGACGATGCGTCATCAATCGCAGTTGCGATAACTTCCATCCTTGCTGATCTTTCGTCCCAAGTCTCATTATCAGAATAATAAGCAGGTTCTAGAGATAACAGGATTGCTGTGATATATTTGATGAAATTCATGCGACTTATATATTCCTTTCAGAAAGAAGAATACAAATAAAAAAAATCATTTATGATTTTTTGCTCTTCTTTGGTGAGTGTCGATATTAATACGACGATTGTTAGATTTACAAGGGTTACAGTTTAGACGCGACCGTAGTTATCCTCCAACCTGACAACGTCATCAAGCTCACGAGCTGAGACTTCGATAACATCAACAGTATCATCAAGAGCGAACGTCCTGTAAGTCTCGGTCAAAATGAGTTTAAGACACCAGGATTTATCAACTCTCTTTGTATCCATCTGAGGCAGTAATTATTACCTAAAATTTAAAATGACATAAATTTATATGCCCTCAGGATTACTACTCCAATAAATTCGCAACATTGGATTTAGTTCTTCAACGATGTATTCTATAATTTCTTTTTCACTTGAAAAATCTATCTTTTTTCCATTATGATAAAGCGACCATTCACCGACTTTCGTTAGCACATCCATTTTTGAAAAAACCAAGTCAGTGACTCCGTTCATCTGAATCGCCTTCTTAAGTTTGTTCAAGTTCAACCAATCGCACTGTCTCGGTCTTCCCGTCGTTGCGCCGTATTCGTTGCCTAATTCTCTAATCTTTTGAAAAACAATATTTTTCGGTTCAAATTCTTTAGAACCAACATATGTTTCATAAATTTTAGCGGCTCCCCAGATGTGTCTAATTTTTTGAGGAGGCACGCCATTCATTATCGCAGATCCAATCGTGCAATGACTACTCGTTACGTATGGATAATCTCCCCAGTCAATGTCAAGATAAAATCCTTGTGCACCTTCAAAAAGAATTTTACAATCGCTTTTGCCATAAAATTCCTCATAGACATCTACTAAATAGGGTTCTAAAGCAGAAACGTTGGCAGCTCTTATACCTTTTCTATCGTACTTATCACGGTAAGCAGGTCCGTTACCTCTCTTCGTCGTACCGATTTTTGTTTCTCTACTATCTTCTTCGATGTGGGAATCGGTAATAACATGCGCATTAGTAGCGACGCTAACTAATCCTCGCGTCGGTATCCCTGCCTCTTCTAACTCTTGTAATTCCTTAAAAAAATGTTCTACGTTAATAACGCAACCAGGTCCTATAATGCTCTTTATGCCATGAATCACGCCTGCGGGAATACTGTGAGTTACTAATTTTTTATCTTCATGATAAATTGTGTGACCCGCGTTGTTCGAACCATTGAACCTAACGACGTGTGTATAAATTCCGCTTTTAGCTAACTGATTCGATATTTTTCCTTTTCCGCAGTCTCCTTGTTGCATGTCTAAAATAGCATCTGCGAATTTAATCATATTTTCCTTTTCTAATTCCGAGATTCAATAACGCTCTTTTTTTCTCTTCTAGTTCTTCTATTTGTTTTTCCAAATTTTTTTTCATTTCTACGAATGATTTTATACGATGAAGCTCTTCATCTTCTTTTGAAAAAACTTCCTTATCAAGAGACAATTGAAAGATTGCGCTAATTATCGAAACTGCTATCGCCAAAAACGACAACGTTAACAAATTTGCTCCGTAATGATGATACGCTGGTAAGAAGCCAAGAGATACGCCTAAAAATCCTGACAGCTTGGCCATGACCAAGAACGTTAAAGAAACTTTATTTAGCGTAGCCATGTTTCTAAACATTACTACACCTTTTCTCCAAGAATTTTTCGCGCTAGACTCACTGCTGGATTATCATCTCGTACTTGAGCCAATACATCCCATAAAGCACTTTCAAGATTTTTAATTCTTTTTATCATCTTTTTTTGCAATTCTATTGATTCATTTCTACGAGAATTAGCCCATTCTAGTTGACGTTGTAGTTCTCCCAACTGACCAGGGTATTCTCCCCAGGATGGTCCTTCGGCGTCGTGTAGTCCCATAACTTATTAGTTATCCTTTCAACGTTTCGACTTCCATTATTTCATCAGGAAAACATGAGCCGATACCATTAATCGTCGCGATGACGAGACAAAGTTTATCTTTAGTCTGTCCGATGACTAGTCCCAATTGTTCAGGCGTCCATTCTATCCAATTTTCTATCTCAACGGCTAAATCGACTTGTTGAGGAGTCAAATAGATGGTTTCTCTTGTCACGACCAACGCTCCATAGTATGTTTTAGTAACCTTCTTTGACGCCACACAACACTCTACAATCTGTCCCACAAGCTTCACAGGCACAAATTATAAGATCGACCTCTACATCTACGTCGTCGATAAAAGCATCGCTACATCGTGCGTAACAATCGTCGTCACCTTCATACGCTTCACACCAACCTACGCATGCTACCCAGTCTGTGCAATCCGGTAAATCTAAACAATCCACGCTTTGAGCGTAACACTTATCGACGTCTGTCGAACCTAAACATTTTTGACAGTCGGTATCGATATACGCTTCAGTGTAATCTTCGACAGGGTATTCTTCGTACTCGTTCGTGTCATCGTCAAGTTCTTCATGTAAAAGAACGTCGTCGTCAACGCCATGCTTATGTGGATTTTTAATAGTTGTGTATAATCTTTTAATTTCATTGTCACGAAAAATCTTGTAGGTGTTAGTTTCATCGGTCGTCTGAAACACAGGCGCACCGAACAAAAAAACAAAAATTAAAACAGTGCTAAAAATAATAGTTAGTGTCTTTTTCATAAATTTACTCAACTAATCGAAACAACCCAGCCTTCACCAACCCAACCAGAAATACCCGAAGAAGTTAAAACCAGATAAGAACCTTTTTTCCATTCATCCGACAAACGTTCGTTTATCTTCTTGGTTTCTCTAGTTTTTAGAACAATCATTATATCGTTTATAAAAACGCGACCGGCATCTTTTTCATACGAATTTGTTTTATAGGTTGGCCACAAAACTAGAAATTCCTCGCCTGGTTTAATCTTAACAAGTGAACCAGGAAGAAACAACTTTTCTTTCACACAATTATAGTATTCATGAAACCAGAAAATGGTTTATCGCATAATTAAAAAAGAGGTGTTACAAATGGCGATCATAGAAGAATACAACAAACTTTTGGTAGACATCACGACCGAATTTCCAGATTTCGAAATCGTATCGAAGAATGATTCAAAACTAATGAAGATAATCGATATTGCCTTAAAAATAATTACCTTTGGTCAAATGAAAGTGTTCATGACTAGTTTCATAACGACTATGGGAAATAAGATTTATGTACCAAGCGATTGGGATCAATATCCCATTATATCAAAAGCCTCAGTTCTTAGACATGAAAGAATACACATGCGGCAAGCAAAAAAATATGGGCGTTTTATATTTTCAGCGCTATATCTTTTAGCGCCTTTCCCCATCGGCATCGCATATTTTCGCAAAAAATTTGAGCAAGAAGCCTACGAAGAAAGCTTAAAAACGATTTACGAATGGCGTGGATTAAAGATGCTGGAATCTCCTGAGTTGAAAGAAAGAACTTTATATCATTTTACTTCGGCTGAATATTTTTGGATGTGGCCCTTCCGGAAGAACCTCGAATCTTGGTACGACGGCGTGGTGTCGAAGATAAAGTCTGGTAATTAAACACGGCATCTAAAGATAAGCCTACTGTCTTTTTTACCAATTTTTCGTCTTTGAGAATCGCTAATCGAACTGTCTCGCTTGGCGGGCCGAGTTCCTTTACGAACTTAAACCGCGAGGGTCTATTCTTCAACGAATCATCGATCTTCGATATATCGTTAGTTGTCATTGCAAAGATCACCTGACGATAGTCATTATGTACCCCATCAAGACCGTTGATGAAGGCGTCAAATGTAAATTTGACCTGGTCGTTCTTCATGACACATTCGCGACTAACAAAATAATTATCAAAATCCTCCATAAGAACGATGCATCTACGAGGGATTGAAGAGAACAACAAGGCTATGTCGTGATTGGAATATTCAGGATTTAGGTACACTACGTAGATTGGTAACGCGTGTTTTCTCGAAAGATGTTTTATGAATTGAGTCTTTCCATTCCCGGGTGGACCATAAAGTAAAATCCCGGTCTTTGACTTCTTACCATCAACCACTTCCTGTACCTCTGCCTCAATGTCAACGCAATTGTCCAGCATTGTCTTCGATTCAGGATCCGCCTTCAATTCCCCTAGTCTATCTGCGCCACCGTGTGGAGACAGTAACATAACAGGAACCGACTGGTCTTCTAACGTTTTTCTTCGAAATGCCGCCAGGATTTTCCTTCGGTGCCAACGCGGAAAAGTGATGAATGTTGTTTCTTCTTTCCCTTTCCAACCTGCTGTCAGGAGTCTTTCATTTCTATTGATATAAAACCACGCGCCGTATAAAGACACTAAAGCCTCAAAGACGTCAGGGTACCGAGGGTCAGTTACATATTCGTTGGTTATGATCCACTTAAATTTGGCGTCGGTTTCCACTGCAGTAATAAGTCGTTTGCTCATATCGTTATCGACTTTATAAGACCCGAGAACAAGATACTTCAAAGACGCCCAGATAGAAACTGCGATCGTTGAAACGACCCCTAGTATTGCAAATAAATTCATTTAATGATCTCCAAAATACGAGTTTTAAACTTATCTACGATTCCTACGTTTTGTTTTTCTACAAGCTTTACTTCGCCTGTTTTACCGCCACCATGCCACGCGCCCTTGGGACATAACGTAAACCACGTTTTTAATGTGCGTGGATCACTTGCTGGGAACCCTTGCCAAGTTTGTTCTGTTTCTACGAATAAAACGACTCGCGATTCTGTTAGCTTGAGTTCGCTTAATTCGTCTACGCGTTTTTCATAATCGTTTAACCAATCATCGCGGCGGCGGCCAAGACACGTTTTACACTCGACGACGCCGATCAATTTGTCGTTCTTCCAAATTGATACATCGGGTTTTCTATATCCACATTTTAGTTTAACATTTTTTTCCGAAAAGACTTTTACGCTAGAGTCTCTTCCTCTGACGATCGAATCGACCAACATATTCGTAGCTTCAGTAAAGACATCAGCCATAGGCGGCTCTTTCGTCCTCCCCAAGGCGCTAGATAGTGCACGAGCCCGACCCGCTGCCTGATCCATATATTCACAAATAGACGCTTGCATTACGTCGGAGGTAATTACATCGATTGCATAATCATCACATTTCTGCGCATAAGTTAATAACTCAGCAGCAGGTGTTATAGACCAATTTGCGTATGATTTTTTAATTCTTTCGACTAGGCTCATGATCAGTTAAATCGTATCATGTCTAATCATATCTTTGCAATTAAAAATTCTTTAATGAATTTTCGAACCTGTCACGACGGCAGAATCAGGCACATATAGATATTGTTATTAGAAAGAAAATCTAAAAGAAAGAGAAGGTTGTATGAACGTTTGTAAAAGTGTAATGTTGTCACTGCTCATGTTGATCATCGGCGCAGGTTGTTGTACGAGCGTACGACCTTCTTCTGTCGTTAATGTTCGAACTACGAATCAAGAAATACAAACCATAAAACAAATTCAAGATTCTACGGTAGCTTTAGTTATGGGTCCGCAAGGTGAAAAATCTCCATATTGCGCGGGGGTCTGGGTCGATAGTAATCATATATTGACTGCTGCTCATTGTGCAGAAATCGTTGGAAGAACAATTTTTTCTATCGACGAAGAATCAGAATACAATCCCGTCGGCGACATCGCGATTTTTCTAAACAAAAGTGATCTAAGAAATGGAGAAATACCGCAAGATTTTTCGTGGTTGGGTATCGTCAAAAAAATAGATAAAAAACACGATCTCGCTTTGATTCAAAGTATTAGCGAAACGTCCTATCATTCTATCGCATCGCTGGCTCTGACCAACATTGAAGTTGGAGAAACGATCCATACGGCTGGACATCCTGTCGGGTTATTTTGGACATACACGCGAGGCGTCGTAGGCGCTATAAGAGATTCTGAGGGTCCTTTATTGGGTAAACAGCAAATTATGACAAGAGTCGTTCAAGTTTCTGCACCAATTTGGGTAGGTAATTCTGGCGGTGGCGCATTCAATACCGACGGACATTTGATCGGTATTTGTTCTTGGATAACTTTACGAGCACCGAACATAGGATTTTTTATACATAGAGATGAGATAAAAAACTTTTTAGAATCAAGTTGACTTATAAAGTTTCACCAACTTCGGACGTCCTGAAACAGTAAAAGCGAACCATTGTTGCAACGTTTCGTCCCAAGTATTAATAAAACCAGACTCGCCTATTTCCTTTACGACGCAAATCGATAACGTTTCTTTGCCGTTTCGAAATCGACTCACAACGAGCTCAGAACCAACTTGACCAACAAATTTCTGTTCGACGATAGCATCAGGTAATAAATTTACCTTAAATGATCTAGAAAGTTTTCTTCCTACATTTTTATCAACCATGCTTTTTTCTCCATTTCCAGTAAAGCGCTAGCACGCCATCGACTGGTTGATGATTACCTAATTTATCTTTAAAAAAGATTTCCCAAGACCTCGTCGCATAATCACCGATACCGGGTAATTCAGAAATATGTTTCCAATTGCCTGTATCATATACGGTCGTCATTTCGAACAGCCTATCTGTTCTTCTATTTTGAAATCCTAATGGCGCAATCAGTTCGACGACTTCTTCTCGCTGTGCCATTAAAAACTTTTTTGCATTTGGCCACTTATTGAAAAACGCCGGCAATACTTTTTCGATTTGTCTTCTTGAAGTACAATTCAACATCATACACGCGACGAGACACTTCCACTCATCAGGCCATAGATCTTCTTGAATTAGACCAAAAGGTGATCGTTTTGGAATCATGATAACGAATTCGCGTTTAATTTCTCGGATGCAGTTTTTAGATCTTCCAAGCTTTTGATAGGAAAAAATCTTTCCTCACGATTAACTGACACGAAAGTAGTGTCGTACGCTTCCGTAATTTCTTGCAACAATCTTTCATGTTGAATTACTAGTTTACCATTTACATTTTTTTGAACTCTATTCCACGAATTGCCCAATGGTTCAATGTTTAGATCTGCTTTAAAAATAAAAGAATTGGTATTGAGCCACTTGAATTCTGCTACGTCTACACCACGCATTCTATAACCCTCGACTACTTGAACTTGATTTCTATCGACACAAACGAACCCGCCAGAATCGCCAGACGATCTAGCCACTACTTCACAAGAAACGTTCGAATGCGACAATGAATGCCAACCGACCAACAGCGGGTCCAACCCCCCCAGAACGTTGTCTACATTAACGACAAAAACATGCTCACCACCATTTTGGCGAAACTCATTGAGTAAGCCACCGTGAACGAGCGCAGGAAATAAATCACCATGTCCACAAGGGTATAAATCAGGCTTACCATCGACAATCACTAAATCATTATTGGGATGAAGACGATATGACTCAAATTGCTCTATAAACTTAACCCTGGATTGATCTATACCAATTTGAGATTTTACGTGATCAACGATAATCTGTTTCATCGAAGGACTAACGACAATCCAAATTGGACCATTGCCTACAGATTGAAACAACTTTATCGTTAGCAGAGATAATCCCAAATTAGGTAAACGTAACATCGCCTTTGGTTCGCCAATACGTGTACCTGCTCCACCAGCCAAAATACAAAAAGCGACTTTGCCTTGTTGCAGTTTTAAATTTCCTTCTTCTACGCAAATATCAACCAACGGTTCCGCTTTGATCAATTCGTCCCGAGGTTGTCTTGGACGATCGACAGATTGATCTTGCGGCCTTAGAATTAATTCTAGCAAATTAGACTCTGTTAATCCTCCTGGACGATTAACTATTTTTCTAATATCTTCTGGGAAAGAATCGAGCGTACGTAAGTACCGTTCGATGAATGCTTCGCTAGACTTCATTACATGCTATTTTATAGCTAAATAAGAAAAATTACAAATATCCTAGCTTTTCAAAAATCCCTGAATAGTAATCTTTATAGTGCCCTGATAAAAAATATCGCATCGAACACCAGCCGACCTTACCTTCGTTCGACTCTTTGAGTTTTCCTTCGTATGAATCAGCAATGAAAAGTGAGACTTCGTTGCCCAAGAAAGACCTTACATCGATCAGGTGTAGGTTATCTGCGATCAATCCGGTCTCTTCCCACAGTTCCCTAAGCGCTGCGTCCTCCTGAATCTCCCCTTCTTCAACTCGACCGCCAGGAAATCCGATCTTCAAGTTATCTTCATGATCAACTACACAAAGAAACTTGCCGTCGATCCGTCTAATCAATATTCGAACAGTGACAAGTTTGGAAGATTGTTCTGCTTCCGCGTCAGATAAAACATTAGTTCTAGATGAAACAACAAAACGATCCGATCTAATATTCCCCGGAGCGTCGTAACGCCTAGAGCCTGCCATCGAATAATCGCCGATTACTTCATCTAAAATCTTGTTTCGATTTTGCCGGCCTCGAAATACGCGAGCCATATTTTATATCCAGTCTACGTTTAACTTGTTCGATGGCTTTTTTGACATCGGGGTTTCTTCTTAAAACTTGGGCATATTCGTCAGCAGCGAATCTGTATATTTCTCTTTTTTCGGAAGATGGAAATCTTTCCCGAATGAGATCTTCCACTTCTTCGATCCATCCAGCCACAACCTTCGATAATACAGTCGACGAAGATTCACCAGTTAATTCTTGAGAATATTGTTCAACTCTGCTTTTCAAAGCGTCTGGAAGAACTGCGTCTAATTTTGCACCGATCCATTCGTCAGCAGAATCTCCGAGCTTATCCATTTGACGACTCATAAAATCTGCGAACCAAGATCGAGGTCCCCAATCCGAAGCGTACGTGCCAAAGTTTCGACCAAGATCAAGCGCAACATCGCTGAAACCTAGTTCGGTCACAAGAGATTCCTTAATGTATTTTCTCAGCAAGCGCTGTTCTTTCAGATTCCGATTAGACATGATGTTTAAATATACATATCGAATCGATATTATCCCCACAGGTGTTCGAAAGAGTCGACGTACTTTTTCCAAGAATCATCACGCGTGATTGACTTGAATCCGAACGAATCGAAAATTGTCTTTACAGAATGCCAATCCTTTTCTGCTGACGAAGACGTCATGTCCATAGCTTCGACGTCGGTCCACTTGCGAAAAGAAATCAACTCGTAATTGCGTTCAAACTGTCTAGCGTTTTCTACATCGGACAAAAATTCCGATAACCTGTCGGGATCGCTAGCAATATCTGAGGCGCTTTTGTCGCCGATCCCCGGAATACCGGGGATGTTGTCTGACTTATCGCCGCGCAAGGATTTCCAAGTGACGTAATCGTAATCGCCGGGCGCTGTCAGAAATTCTTTTTTAATTGGATTCCAGACTTTTACGTGAGAATATTCTTGAATTAATTGAGTAAAATCTGAGTCGTTGGACACCACGGTCCATGGAATCGCTGTCGAACTATATTCGATCAGATTATAGATTGTGTCGTCACATTCAGAGGTAGGGTGCCGAACCACTGACACGGGAAAACAATTCGACAACAAATCTACGATCTGCTTTTTCTGGTCGAAGAAACGCTGCAATTCGATGTACTTTGGATCGTCCTCAGCGACCTTGCGAGTCGCCTTGTACTCGGGCAAGAGTTCGTATCGCTTCACGGGTCGACCTTCGAGAACGACGTAGACGCGGTTGGGTTTGAACTCGTCGACGAGAGCCTTGAACTGCCGAAAGAAGTTGAAGACGACTGGCGCAGGTCCTGCTTGAAATCCGCTACGAGCCCGGTGGGCTTGGTTCATAAAATCGATACAGAGGATTGACATGTTCTTATTACACCTTCGCGTACTTCTTGATTGCACCCTTGGTGACGCGCTCCTCGGGCGGCACGAAATTCATCTCGAGGAGATCGAAGAAGTCCTGCTCCTCGGAAATCCACAATTGTTCGCCGGTGGGCATCGTCGGCATGCAGTCCGTCATTCGACCGCCGCCTGATAATTTCTTGAAGCGACCGAAGATACCAGGTACGAAACCATGAAAAGCGTTGCCATCAGGCGAAGCGCCCGAACCGGTCCGCATCATGAAGAGGCCACCCCAGTTCTGCGGCGTCCCAAGGAAGACGTCGAGATTCATGCCTTCGGCCAGGCGAACGCGCAGATACTTGGCCTCGACCTTAGGTGTCCATGGCACGGCACCGGGAACGCCTGGCTTGATGTGCTGACCGAGTTCGTCGAGGAGATCGATGAGTCGAGCTCTGTCGCCAGGGATGCCGCAAATTTCGATATCGCCGACGACTTCTTTTCGACGGCGAATTGAGCCGGCCACCTCGACCCGATCCATCGCCGCCGAGATGTGCTGGCGGACTTTATTCGCGATTGTTTCTGCTTCTACGAGGTCGATCTTGCCAATACCCATAGTCCAATCCTATCACACCGATCGGCAATATTGCACCGGTTATTCGTCGACTTCAGCAATGAATTTTTTCTTCCGCGATTCTTCGAGTTCCTTCTCGAACTTCTTGCGGCGTTCGACGTCGAATTCAAGATGTCTTTTGTGACGTTCCTCGGCCTCGATGACCCAATCCGGAGTTTCAACGTTGATTTTTGTCATTGAAGACGCGATGAGGAGACCGGCAAAAAAACCAATAATTGCAAAAACGACATCTATTGGATGAATTTTTTTGATTAAATTAAATGCCCGCATCGCTGACCTTGTAACCTGGTTTGCCTAGGGCAACGTCCGAAATATATTCGGCGGACCTATCTTTAGGTTGTTTCGCAGAGATGTGTACCTCTTCAAGGAAGAACCTCTGGATATTAATGACGCTGATCGTCTCAGCGATCAACTCCGCGTCCGTATTCGTAGATTTTCTCAAGCGAAAAATGAGATCGTCGATGTATTTCTTGTCCACATTCTTCTTCCTTTCAAAGCAATGGCAACCACGCGCTGCGTTGCTCATACGATTTGTAGAGCCAACAACCCCGAGTATAGACGTAGGCGTATTGATACCCGCCACCGTTGTCGATCGAGTACAAGTCGTCGTATTCTGAAATAACCAACTCTTCGCCACGATCGCGGTGATACGCCGTCGTCCATTGGTGACTCGTAGCTGCGTCGAGGTCATCGAAGGCGTGTTTGTCTCCAAGATGAGCTCGAAGGGCCGAGATCGAACCGAGGGCGACCAGCGAGCGGATCTTGTCCTCGTCTCGATAGTGAGTCTTCAACTCGTAACCTACACCGTCGGGATATCCGTCGTAGTGACAATAGATGCCCTTGATCTTGCCAGTCGTTTCGTCTTCGATACCGATGAATGAATGAGTCGACACTTTCTTTTTCCTCAATTATGCTGTTCTATAAACCTTAACGAGAGAGTCACTGACGACGATGAAACGATAGTTAACCTTGTCTACCGCATAGCCTCGTCGATTGTAACGCCGGACGTGCTCGTAACGATAAGACCCGACAGGCTGGCCCGTGCTTTTTTCGAATCGCACGAGCCTCGGCTTGCCACCTTTGCGCAGATTCCTCAATGAAGATTTCTCTAGTTCGGCGAAGATCTGTCCGCCGACAACCTGCTCGTGCTCTTTTTGTCTGCGACTGGCAGCTTCTTCGGGCGATTCGACCGTGAGGGTAATGCGCTGCGGCGTCAGGCTCTCGAGCATCTCTGCTACCATTATCAGAGAATTCATCAAGTTTTCTCGCGTCTTCATCAGGGACAAATCGACGTCCGTACCTGAAGTCCCAAAAGAAATTCTACGACGATAATCGCGATAAGTACCACCATCGACATTTCGAGGTGAATCTGTTACGTAGGTAAACTTGAGAGAACAAGAGAAGTTGTTAGAGTCCCAGGCAGAGCGTGTCGGATCAAGATTGAAATCGAAGCCCACTCCGTCAGAATTGTCGAAATTCACAGGAATTCTTTCCCGGTTCCAGGGGCTCATGTTGCTCATGATGCCGTGCGATGTAACGACAGCCACGACGGTCTCTAGAACTTGTTTTAACTGTGTTCGATCCATAACCTAAATTATACCATGAAACGATGTAGCTTTTCACTTGATCTGAAACATGATCATGCGAGGAGCGCCATTGATTGTGGCGAGTCCCTCGACGAGGTGTCGTGGCTTGCGATACCACGTATTCCACTCGATTCCTCTCCGCCGAGTGACCGTGACGACCGTATCGACGTCCAGTCTAGTCCCACCGACAGAAGAGTAGATTCGCGATTCGCCGTCGGAAGTTATCGAGTTGCCGAGCGCGATATCGTACTGAATCAACTCTTGCATCTCGGCCTCCGTTCGTCGATACCAGTAGTGGGTGCCGGCGGTGAGGAGGGTCGTGTCTAGGGCCTTCATTTTAACCTCGATTTTGTCTGGATGTCGAAGAACACACGCCACTTTCGGCGATTCTTGTGCTTCTTTTCGGGCGTCGAATTTCCCCATCCAAGCTCGATCGCTGCTTTCTTCTCTTCCTTGCGAGAGCCTACCCGGGCGAACCTGCGGGCCGCCTGACGCCAGAGCTTTCGAAACTTACGTTTCATCTTCCTGGCCTCGCCCGGCGGGAGCTGATCCAACGCTCGATTTACGTCGAAGTCTGGCATCAGACCACCGTTTCCGTGTCCGAGCGGCACGATGTTCGCCTCGAGACACGCAATCATCATTTTCACTTTGTCGAGTTCGTTCACGTAACTTCGACCTCAAAAGAGGATGGTTACTGGGGCGGTAGGAGTCCCGACCCGTTCACCTGCTAATAATATAGGACTTCCTCGGTGGTGGCTCTCCTCGTCCACCCATTTATATCTCGGCCCGTTAGGAACCGATGACTTGCGTCCACCGCCACAAGCCATAGTCTTATCTTACATCGTCGGTAGGAAACATTTCATTTTTTTCGTGTCAAAAAAATCACGACAACGTACATGATTGTAAAATACAGCATGAAAGAATCCACGCTGAACGATGCCAGGCCCACCATACCACCTACTGCCCAAAAAAATCCGCCAAACGTAAAAGCTATAATCGGTGCGATCATTGTCCATCGCATCAACTGTGGATAAAGACAAGTAAGCCCGATGAAGAGGGCAACGAACCAAAGAGGCATGTTACCACTTCTCCTTTAGCCATTCGATGGCTAGCCAGACGTACTCGTCCCTGTAGTAAGGATCCAATCCAGCGGCTTGCAGCCCCTGGAAAAGGTCATGTTTGTACAAGGCGAGCTGATTTGCGAAGTGCTGGCCCTTCCGCTTTCCGCGAGTAGGCTCCATCGCGATATATAAAAATTCATCAAAAGTCATACGCGTCTTCATACTCCTTGGTTAAAACTTGTCCGCCGCGATCCAAGCCACGTCGCCCTTCGCGTTCTTCACGCCGGCTCGGGCGTTCCACTTGCCGCGGTACTTCGAGCAGCCGGTCCAGAAGACCTGACCAGTGAAACCTTCGACCGTGACCATGGTTCCCTTGGCCGGGATCCGGGCCAGGAGCGCCTCGGCCGCCTTGCGCAGGGCCTCGTCCTTCGCTTCCTTCGCAGCCAGCTTGGCAGCCAGCTTGGCCTCTTCGGCCTTGCGGGCCGCC
>Ga0172362_10002504_pt1 | contig 15936 bp, 15 predicted proteins | sample LakKivs1_kivu2a2_FD_114534 | JGI IMG/M metagenome (GOLD analysis project Ga0172362, IMG submission 114534) | Sediment microbial communities from Lake Kivu, Rwanda - Sediment s1_kivu2a2 | ecosystem: Environmental > Aquatic > Freshwater > Lake > Sediment | place: Rwanda: Western Province, Lake...
GATCTCCTCTCCGCACGTCGTTTTACACAGCTTATGAGCTCTCAGATGCTGTCGGCTTGGGTGAGATTTTTATATGGCAGGACGATACCTCCTTGGGTAAGGTTTTTAAATGGCTTGACAGGTGCCGGGCCGGTTTGCCACGCCGGTTGAAAGCAGGGTAAAATAACCGGAGACGGTCTCCGGGAGGGCAGCGTGAAAAACAGGGAAATCGCCGGGATTTTCAACAGCATCGCTGACGCCCTGGAGATAAAGGGCGAGATCGATTTCAAGGTCCTGGCTTACAGGAAAGCCGCCAGGACAATCGAAGGCCTGACCGAGGACATCGATAAACTGGCCCGGGAGAACAAGCTCGATTCCATCCCGGGAATCGGCCAGGGCATGAGGGAAAAAATCACCGAATACCTCAAGACCGGGAAGATGTCCAAACAAGCCGAAGCTCTCAGCGGTATTCCCGAAACTCTGCTCGAGCTTCTCGGGATACAGGGTCTGGGCGGCAAGACTATCCATGTGATCAACAAGGAACTCGGAGTAAAAAGCATCGAAGATCTGAAAAAAGTGGTCGACGACGGCTCTCTGGCCGGCCTGCGGGGTTTCGGAGACAAAAAGGCCGCCAACATAAAAAAGGCCATCGAAACCAGGGAAAGCTACACGGCCAGGATATCGATTTATGAAGCCAGCATCATAGCCGACGCTCTGGTCGATTTCGTAAAATCGCTTCCCTCGGTATCCAGGGTATCGGTCGCCGGTTCTTTGCGCCGCATGAAAGAAACGGTCGGTGACATTGACATACTCTGCTCGAGCAGCAAGGGACCGGAGGTTGTCCAAGCTTTCACCCGCCACCCCGGAGCCATCCAGGTTCTGGCCGAAGGCGAAACCAAGGGTTCGATCCTGGCCAAAATTGAATCGGCCCAGAGACAGGTCGATCTCAGGGTCGTCTCCGAAGAGGAATACGGCGCCGCACTTTTATACTTCACGGGCTCCAAGGAGCACAATGTCAAACTGAGAAGCCTGGCCAAAGACCGCGGCCTGAAGATCTCCGAGTACGGAGTTTTCCGGGGCAATAAGAGGATCGCCGGACGCTCCGAACAAGATTGTTACCGGGCCCTGGACATGCCCTGGATTCCGGTCGAAATGAGAGAGGACCGGGGTGAGATCGAACTCGCTCTATCGGGGAAATTGCCGGTTCTCGTCGAACTCGAAGACATAAAAGGCGACCTCCACGTTCACAGCCGGGCCAGCGACGGGACCATGTCCCTCGAGGAAATCATCGAGGCCGGGCGCCAGGCCGCTTATTCTTATATCGCAATCTGCGATCACTCGGTATCGGCCGGATACGCCCACGGGCTGGACGCCAAGAGACTGGCCGCCCAGGGGGCGGAAATCGACTCTCTGAACCGCTCCCAAAAAAAGTTCAGGCTGCTCAAGGGAACCGAAGTCGACATACTCCCCGACGGCAAGCTGGATTTCCCCGATGAGGTTCTGGCCGGGCTCGACTTCGTGGTCGCGGCCATACATTCCGCATTCAGAAAAAATGTCACCGCCAGAATATCCGCCGCCTGCCGGAATCCGTATATCAGGACCATAGCCCACCCGACCGGGCGGCTAATTTCCGGCCGAAGCGGATATGAGGTCGACGTCGAGGCCATCATAGAAGCGGCCGCCGCAACCGGGACCGCCCTGGAGCTGAATTCGTATTACGACCGGCTCGACTTAAACGAATTGAACCTGAAGAAAGCCAAAGAACGGGGCGTAAAAATCACCATAGGCACCGATACCCACTACCCGGGCGGACTGGGGATGATCCGGTTCGGGCTCGGTATCGCCCGCCGGGCCTGGCTCGAAAAGGGCGATATAGTCAATTGCCTGGCCGCCGAAAAAATCCAGGCCTCGAAAAAAAACCTCCCTAAAAAATAGGCGCGCCCGATCAGCCTTTCATCACCGCGACGGGAACGAGTCTGGCTACCAGACGCCCGAGTCCGGTTTCATCGGACACTCTGACCACCTCGTCGACGTCCTTGTACGCGGCCGATGCCTCCTCGGCCACGCCTTTCCAGCTCGTCGAACGAAGCTCGATCCCTTTGCCGGCCAGTTCGTCCCGGATTCGCTCACCGCGGAACCGGCGGAGCGCCTCATGACGGGACATGACCCGGCCGGCTCCGTGAGCCGTCGAGCTGAAACTTCTGGCTTCGGATTCTTTGGTTCCGGCCAGCACATAGGAAGCAGTGCCCATACTGCCCGGGATCAAAACCGGCTGGCCGACCGCCCTGTAAACGGCCGGAATTTCGGGCCGGCCCGGGCCGAAGCTCCGGGTCGCTCCCTTGCGGTGGACGCAAAGGAGTTTTTCCCGGCCTTCCAGCACGTGCTTTTCGACCTTGGCCACGTTATGGCAGACATCGTAGACCTGGCGCATCCCCTCCGAGGAGCCGGCGATCCGGACGAAGGCCTGCCTGATCCAGTGAGCGATCATTTGCCGGTTGGCAAAAGCGTAATTGACGGCCGCGCACATCGATCTGTAGTAGCGCCGGCCCATCTCGGATTTGAACGGAGCGTTGACCAGTTCCCGGTCGGGCAGTCCCTTAACTCCGAACTCATTTTCCATGAGCTCTATGTAGTCGGTCGCTACCTGGTGGCCGAAGCCCCGGCTGCCGCAGTGGACCATGACCAGAATCTGACCGCGCTCGTCGATCCCGAAAGCACCGGCGGCCTGGCGGTCGAAGATTTTATCCACCTTCTGGATCTCGAGGAAGTGATTGCCGGAGCCGAGCGTCCCGAGCTGGGGCAGGCCGCGCTCCAGGGCCCGCCCGGAAATACCGTCAGTCGAAGCTTCCTTCATCCGGCCGTTTTCCTCGGTCCGCTCCAGATCCTCAGCGGTGCCGTAACCGTTCTCGACCGCCCATTCGGCCCCTTTGGTCAGGATCTCCTTTAAAACCTTCTGGCTCAGCTTGACGATTCCGCTTTTGCCCATGCCGGCCGGGACTTCCTTGAACAGCTCCTCAAGCAACTCCCTGCGTTTGGACTCTATGTCCTTTTCATAGTAATCGGTGCGGATGAGTCTGATACCGCAGTTGATGTCGTAACCGACTCCGCCGGGTGAAATTATTCCCTCGTCCAGATCGAAGGCGGCCACGCCTCCTATCGGAAATCCGTATCCCTGATGGGCGTCGGGCATGACGTAGGCCAGCCTCTGGATGCCGGGCAGCCAGGCCACATTCGCAGCCTGGGTCAGGGTTTTGTCTTTTTTGATCGCTTCGAGAAGGGCGGCCGAAGAGTAAATAACGGCCGGGACCTTCATGCCACCCTGCCTTGGTATCTCCCAGATATTATCGTCTATCCTTTTCAATTCCATGGCCGTATCATGAGTCGACGACCGCCTCGACCTTGAAGCCGCCGTCTTCCTTTATATATATTTCGTTATATGTCGCGGCTTTGACTTCACCGGATAGCTCATAGCCGCCGGAACGGTCGTCACCTCTGAGCCGGGCTTTGAGGGCCAGGCCGGTGTCCGTCTCATCGATCAAAAGTTCTTCGACCGAGCCGAGTAAAAATCCCCGGGTGTCGGCCAGGAAAATAATCTCGTTCAGGAATTTTACGAGCAGTTGTTCTCTGTCCCGGGCCCGGACTTGGAGCTCAATCGTTTTTCGGGACGGGATTTTCGCCCAATCCCACATCAAAGAGGCCAGGGCCACGGCAGCGTTGCCGTAGGCCTCTTCGAGAGTCAGGCCGAAAGCCCGGAACTTGGAGTCGGCCGTATGGGGCAGGATCTCGTACCTTTTTTCCATACGGTTCATGGCCTACTCGAAAATTCCGGGGATTTTCGTTCCGCAAACCGGGCATTTGGAATCAATGATCTTATTCTCGAGGACCTGGAAAACGCGGCGGCGGATCAGAACCGTTCCGCAGTTCGGGCAAACCGTGTCTTCACTCTCTCCGGAGACGTTGCCGATATAGACATAATGCAAGCCCTCCTCCCGGCCGATCTCGGCCGCCCGCTTTAAAGTTCCGAGAGGCGTCGGGCCCGAGGAAGTGAATTTGTAATCCGGATGGAACCGGCTGATGTGCCAGGGAATATCGACGTCCACGGAGGCAATGAAGCGGGCCGTGTCGCGGAGCTCTTCCTGGCTGTCGTTCAAATCCGGAATGACCAGGGTTGTGACCTCAAGCCAGATTCCGGCTGCTTTTACCAGCTTGATGGCATCGAGGACCGGCTGGAGATGCGCGCCCGTTTCTTTCCGGTAAGTCGAATCGCGGAAGAATTTAAGGTCTATATTGGCCGCGTTGAGGAAGCCTTTGGCCACCTCGATGGCCTCGGGAGTCAGATAACCGTTGGTGACGAAATTGTTGAGTAAACCCGCCTTCTTGGCCAGAAGGGCCGTATCGTGGGCGTATTCGAAGAATATCGTCGGCTCGGTATAGGTGTAGGAAATGCTGCGGCAGCCGTAGTCGAGTGAGATGCTGACGATTTCTTCAGGCGGCAGCTTCTCGCCGGTTATGCCGCCTCTTTTGTCCCGCGGCACCTGGGATATCTGCCAGTTCTGACAAAACGAGCAGCGAAAATTGCAGCCGACCGTGGCCAGCGAAAAGGACCGGCTCCCGGGCAGGACATGGAAGAGAGGTTTTTTCTCTATGGGATCGATATGGGCGGCCACGGCTTCGCCGTAAACAAGAGTGACGAGAGCGCCGTCCCGGTTTTCCCGGACCAGGCATATTCCGGGCTTACCGGGAGGTATGACGCAACGGTGGGCGCACAGTAAGCATCTGACCCGGCCCTGGCCGATCGGCTCCCAGAGCATGGCATCATGAACCATTTCCGCTCCGCGAGGCCATAAAAATCCCGGCTGACGGGCAAAGCCGCCGCAGAAAACATTCCGGGCAACGGGGATTCCGGGCCGTGCAGACGGCTCGTCCGTGGTCGACCATCATGTAATTGAAATCGAGCCAGTCTTTCTTCGGTACGACGGCCATCAAATCCCTCTCAATCTTGTCGGCGTCCTTCTCCGCCGACAGACCCAGCCGGCCGGAAACTCTTTTAACGTGCGTATCGACGGCTATGCCCTCCGCCTTGTCGAAGGCCGATGAAAGGACGATATTGGCGGTTTTACGGGCCACCCCCGGCAATTTCACGAGATCTTCCATGGTCTCAGGAACTTTACCGCCGAAATCCGAAGTTATCTTTTTCGCCGCCGAAATTATGTTTCTTGCTTTCATCCTGAAGAAACCGGCCGACCTTATCATCCGTTCAAGTTCGGCGGTTTCGGCCCTGGCCAGATCGCCGGCCGTCGGATATCTGGCGAAAAGCCCCGGGGTTATCATGTTGACCCGTTGGTCGGTACACTGGGCGGACAGGATGGTCGCCACGAGGATCTGAAGAGGGTTGGAAAACTCAAGGGCGGTCCGGCTTTTAGGGTAATGCCTGCGCAGCAACTTGACAATCTCGACCGCTCTCTTTCCGTCTTTTTCCATACCCTTGCTCTCCTGGCCCGCTTATTCGCCGAGCTCGGACCTGAGCTGGATCACCCGGAGGACATCGGGCCGGCAGATGACTCCGACCAGGCGTCCGGCTTCCATGACCGGGATCTGATGCACGTCGCGACTCACGAGGCGTGACAGAATCGAGCTGCCGTCGTCCAGGCTCGAAACGTACTCCATTCTATCCCTGGGGGTCATGATTTCTTCGACCTTCGTATAGGGCCATTTTTCTCTGGGCAGTTTTTTTACGTCTTCAAGACAGACTATGCCCCGAAGCTCTTCGCCGGCGGTGACCAGAAAGACTCGCTCCTTGCTTTTCATCATGTAATCATCCACGAGATCCTGCACGATGACGCCCGGCGACACGGTTTTGAACTCCTTGTTCATTATATCGCCGGCTCTCAGCCCTTCCAAGGCCGCCTTGATTCTTATTTGCTCGTAACCCTTGACGGCCGCATTATGCAGGAACCAGCCGATTAGAACCAGCCATAAACCGCCGAAATCAGACCGCAGGAAGCGGATGATGCCGATGAAAATCATCAAGAAAGCCATGACCTGGCCGGATATGGAAGCTATCCTGGTCGCCTTCTTCAGGTTGCCCGTTATTTTCCAGACGATCGAACGCAGCACCCGGCCGCCGTCCATCGGGAAACCCGGAAGAAGATTAAAAATCCCCAACACCAAATTGATCAGGGCCAGGTAACGGGCCGAAGCATGGAGCGGTGTGGAAACCGTTTCGAGCGCCGCTTGAAGCCCGTAAAAAAAGCCGGCCAAGACGAAACTGGCCGCCGGGCCGGCCACGGCCATCGAAAATTCTTTCAGCGGCTTCTCGGGCTCACCGCTGATTTGGGCCACCCCGCCCAGGATGAAAAGAGTGATGCTCCGGACTTCTTCCCCGTTCTTTATGGCCACCACTGAGTGCGCAAGTTCATGAACGAGGACCGAAACGAAGACGACGAGGCTGGTCAGAAAACCGAAAAGCCAATAAAGAGGAACCGACCAGCCCGGGTATTCCTGCGGGAAATAAGCCCAGGCCAGAGACCAGGTGAACAGAACAAAAATAACGATCCAACTGGAATCGATGTTTATATCGATGCCCAATATTTTGGCGACGCGCCACGCGGATCTCATCGGCCTTCCACCCTAAGGAACTCACTCAGGGCCCGATGTGGAAAAGATCCTGCCCCAGGTGAAAATCCTCGACGTTGTAATATTCTGGGAATTTCTCCAAGAGGTCGATTTCGGCCTTGATCATGGCCTGGTGGCTTCTTTCGACCCGGCCGAGATAAGCCAGAATATGCCGGCTTTCTTCATCTTTGATGCCCTTGGCCGCATCCATGTAAAAGTCTTCAGCCGTTTTCTCGGCCTTCAGAGCCGTCTGGAACAAATCAACGACCGGGGATTCGTTGGACAGAGTCCCTGAGATTTCCGGCAAGGCCGCTCCGGGCGGGAAAATGTTCGGCTTATCGGGAAATTTTTTGGCGAAAAGCCGCTCCAGCATTACTTTGTGCCGGCCTTCTTCGCGGATGAGAAAATCCAGTTTGTCAATGAGCAGTTCGTTTTTGACCCTTTTCCGGATTCCGGCATAAAAGCCGGCGGCATCCTCCTCGGATCGAACGGCGACCGAAAGGATTTCCCAGGCGTTCATTTTTTTCATATTTTTCATGTCCATACTCCTTTCGTCCTTCTTCCTTCCGCCTTCACGGAAAAAGCCGCCGAAAAGAATTCCTACAAACTCCTTCCAGATTGTACCGCGCCCCCCGGCACGTGTAAATAGCGCGGCTCTCTTCAGGATACTGCCAACATGGCCTCGATGGACCGCCGGGCCCGGACGGCCACATCTTCGGGAATCGTCACGCGGTGGACTTCCTCTTCGAGCGCAGTCAGGACCTTCTCGACCGTGGTCTTTTTCATGTCGAAACAGATGGCATCTTCCCTGGCGGGCAGGAAGCGGACCGTGGGATTTTCTTTCAGCAAACGGTGGATTATGCCGTTCTCGGTCCCGATTATGACTTCCCGGCTCGATGTCCTGCCGGCCTCGGCCACCATGCCGCCGGTCGACAGGACTTTGTCGGCCTTAGCCGTGACCTCGGGCCGGCACTCCGGATGGACCCAGATCTCGGCCTCAGGATGAGCGGCTTTCTTGCCGATGAAGTCCGCCGGCTCGAACCGGTCATGGACATAACAGTATCCGTCCCAGGCAATGGCCTTAACCCCGGTTTTCCCGGCTACATAAGCGGCCAGATTCCTGTCGGGCACGAACAGGACTTCTTTCTCGCCCAGAGAGGCGACAACTTTCGCGGCGTTGGCGGAAGTGCAGCATATGTCGCTTTCAGCCTTGACCTCGGCGGTGGTATTGACATAACAGACCACCTTGAGCCCGGGGTATTTTCCCTTCCACAGCTTGAGGTCCCGTCCGGTTATCATATCGGCCATCGGGCAGCCGGCTTCCCTCTCGGGCAAAAGAACGGTTTTCGCCGGGGCCAGGACGGCCGCCGTCTCGGCCATGAATTGAACTCCGCAAAAGACGATAAGCTCGGAATCAAGGCCTGCGGCCTTGCGGCTCAGCTCGAGGGAATCGCCCGTGAAATCGGCCAGATCCTGAACTTCCGGCAACTGATAATTGTGGGCCAGAATGACGGCGTTCTTTTTTCTTTTCAGCTCGCTGATCCTGGCCAGCATGGAAGTCTGCTCCATCTCAATTGATCCATTCTTTGTGGATTATCAAGTCAATCCGGCTCGTCGTCTTCATGCCCGGCCGCCTCGCTGGCTTCATCCTCCGGTGGCAGAGGTTCGCCTTTTTTCTTTTTGTAGTCCCTGATCGCCTCATGGAGGGCGTCGGCTCCGAGATTCGAACAGTGCATCTTGTTCTTGGGCAGGCCGCCCAGCTCCCGGGCCACGAGCTCATTGGTGATGGCCATGGCTTCAGCCAGGTTTTTGCCTTTGGCCATTTCGCTGACCATGCTGGAGACGGCGATAGCCGCGCCGCAGCCGAAAGTCTGGAACTTGATGTCTTCCAGGCGGTCGTCCTTAACCTTAATATAGAAAGTCATCATGTCTCCGCAGACGGGATTGCCCACCTGGCCGACGCCGTCGGCTTCGTCAATGGTCCCGACGTTACGCGGATTCAGAAAATGGTCCATCACTTTATCCGTATACACGTTTCTAACTCCTGCTTTTCAAGAATTCCGTGTAGAGAGGCGACATGGCCCTCAACCGCTCTACGATCGGCGGAAAAATGCCGAGTAAATAATCCAGATCCTCACGGCTGGCGCCGGCCTGCAAAGTGAAGACGACCGATCCCTGGGCGGTGGCGTGGTCGAGGCCCATGGCCAGGAGAACGTGAGAGGCCCGCAACGATTTCGAGGAACAGGCCGAACCGCTGGCCGCGGCCACTCCTTTCGCGTCCAGACTCAATACCATGGCTTCTCCCTCGACGAACCGGACGCAGAAGCTGGCATGATGGGGCAATCTGGCCCGCCTCGCCCCCGTGACCACCACATGACCGGTGCGCTCCGGGAGTTCGTCAATAAGACGGTCGCGAAGGGCCGCGAGCGGGGCGGTTCTGCTTTCCATGTCCCCGGCCGCGATCTCGGCGGCTTGGCCCAGGCCGACTATACCGGCCACGTTCTCGGTTCCGGCCCGGCGGCCGGCTTCCTGGACGCCGCCGTCGATGAGAGGCAAAACTTTGATTCCTTTTCTGATGAAGAGGGCTCCGGTCCCCTTGGGACCGTAAAACTGGTCTCCGGCCAAACTCAGGGCATCGACCTGCCATCGGGCCGCATCGACGGGAATGTTTCCGGCAGCGGCCACGGCGTCGGTGTGAAACAAAACGTCGCGTGACCGGCAGACGGCCGCGATATCTTCCACAGGCTGGACCGTTCCCACCTCATTGTTGGCGGTCATCACCGAGACGAGAACCGTCGCCGGCGTAATGGCCGACTCGACTGCCTGGGGATCGACCCGGCCTTCGGAATCGACCGGGACGGTCGTGATTTTAAAGCCCAGTTTTTCGAGCCATTTGGCCGAATTGATGACCGAGACGTGTTCGACGGCCGAAATCACCAGATGATCGCCTTTCGACCTCCTAGCCAGGGCAAGTCCTTTGAGGGCCATATTATTGGCCTCGGAGCCGGACGCGGTGAAGTGAATTTCGCCCGGTTCGACCCCGACGAGCGAGGCCACCTGGGCTCTGGCTCTTCCCACGGCTTCCAGAGCCAGTCCTCCCTCGGTGTAAGGGCTCTGCGGGTTACCGAAATTGTCCTTGAAATAAGGGATCATGGCTTCGAGCACGTCGGGATGGACCGGGCTCGCTGCCGCCCGATCGAAATAAACTCGCCTCATTCGGACTGCCTTTCAAGAAATCTAATAAGGCCGGGCCGGAACGGCCGGCCGCGGCCGTCTCAGACCGATTCCACTTGTTTGACCTCGGGAATTTCCTTTTTCAGCAATCTCTCGATGCCCATGCGCAGTGTCAATTGAGACATCGGACAACCGGCACAAGCCCCTTTCAGCCTGACCTTGACTATGCCGTCCTCGGTTACCGAAACGAGCTCGACGTCGCCGCCGTCGGCCTGAAGCGACGGTCTTATTTTCTTCAACACCTCTTCGACTTTTTCTTTCATTTGCTGTCTCCTGCCGGAATATTAATAATATAGCCTTCTTTGGAACTATTTTCCAGGATTCAGCCCCTATTTAATAATAAGCTCATGGCCGGCTATAGTCAAGTAAATCTATAGGAATACTAAAATATTGCCCACCCCCCGGCCTCGAAACGGAAAATCGTAGTCCTGGCAACGCGGCCAGCCGGCCGCCGTCCGGGATCCGGCTATCGTTTTAATGTTCCTATCCTGGACAAAATCCCGACAACCTGTTCGTTGCCGCTTTTCCTTATGATCGTACTTTCCCTTTCGACCCCGGTCGAAATGATCGAGACTTCGGTCTCCACGAGATCTTCGATAAGTTTCACGTAGTCCCTGAAAGCTCGAGGCAAGTCTTCGAAACTCTTTTCTTTCCCGATGGTATCCGGCCATCCCGGGCAGCTTTTGTAAACGGGTTCGACTTTTTCCAGAAACCACGGATCGGTCGAAAAACCGTCGACAACCCGGCCTTGGTACTTGTAACCGGTCGCGACCATTACTTCCTTAAAGCCGCCGAGCACGTCCGGCTTGGTCAGGGCCAGGCTGTTTACGCCATTGAGCCGGCAGGCATAACGGACCGCCACGGCATCGAACCAGCCGCAACGCCTGGGCCGGCCGGTAGTGGCTCCGAACTCATCGCCTTTGACCGAGAGCAGCCGGCCGCGCTCATCGGAAATCTCGGTCGGGAACGGCCCGGCACCTACTCTGGTCGCATAGGCTTTCGTAATTCCCAGGACCACATGGGCCAGGCGCGGATCGACTCCGAGCCCCGTGCCTAACCCTCCGGCGGTCGGATTGGAAGAAGTGACATAGGGATAAGTTCCGTGGTCGATGTCGAGAAGGGTTCCCTGGGCGCTTTCAAAAAGCACCGTCCGGCCGGCTTTCGTGCCCTCTATGATCACGGCCGAAGCATCCTTTATATAAGGGCCGATTTTCTCCGCCCAGCCGAGATATTCTTCGAGGACGGCCGCCGGATCGATCTCCGGCTTGCCGAAGGCCGCCAGCAAACGGTTCTTGAGGGCCAGGTTGTCTTTGATTTTTTCAGCGAGTACCTCCGGTTCGAGCAGGTCGGCCGCTCTTATACCCCAGCGGGCCGTCTTGTCCTCATAAGCGGGCCCGATCCCCCGGCAGGTGGTGCCGATCTTTTTCCCGCCCCGGTTCTCTTCAGCGATCGTTTCGATCACGGGGTGCCAGGGCATGATCAGGTGGGCGTACCGGCTGAGAACCAGCCTGTCAGGCCCAACCTCGATTCCCCGGGCGGCCAGGCTTTCCATCTCCTCGACCAGGGCTCTTGGCGAGACCACGAGACCGTTGCCGATGACGCAAATCTTGCCCGGCTGAAGAATGCCGGAAGGGATGATGTGCAATACCGTCTTCCTGCCGCCCGCGTAGACCGTGTGCCCCGCGTTGTGACCTCCTTGATAACGGGCGATGATGTCGAAACCCGGAGACAGCAAATCCACGATTTTACCTTTACCTTCATCCCCCCATTGCATGCCCATGGCCAGCAAATTGCTCATTTTTCCTTCCTCGATAAAAGATGATTTGGGCCCGGCCGCGTCAAAAAGCTAAGGCGGCCTGAATCCGGAATCCGTCGTTTTTGATCTTCGGTTCTTCTTTGTTCCAGGCGTATTCGAATTTGAGAAAAAATGCCGGGCTCAGCACGAATCGCAACCCGAGCGTCCACCGGCTTTCGTCCGTGGCGATCCCGTCGCCGTGGAAAGAATCATTGTACTTCATTTTCTGGTAACTGGCTACGGGCTGGAATTTGCGGTAACTCATCACCGTCCAGACGGAGAAACCTTCCGTCTCTCCCCTTTCATATGGATCCGGATTGGCGATCAGGCCTTTGGTGTATTCTCCGTGGATTTCCCATTGACTCGTGACTACGGCCAGATCGAGGCCCTCGAGCTTCAACTTTCTTTCGCCCAGATCGTCGAAATCGCCTTCGTAATAGGAGGCCCCGACGGAAATGGCTTCGCTCAACAACAGGGCCAGCCGGCCGCCCATGGCTTTGCCGTCATTGTTGTCCTCGAACTGCTGACCTTCCGAAATGTAGTCCGATTCCCGGAGCCCGTTACCCAGGTAGAAAGCGTAAGAAATTATGCTGAGGCGGCCGTCGACGAGCAAGCCGATGTCACGCCACGCCGCCGGATACAGATAGCGAAGGTTGAGAGGCGTCTCTATGAGCGGCTGTTCGTGAGGCCTGTCCGAAACGTTCCAACTGCCGAACGGGACAGAGTATAAGCCGGCCTTGACCGCCAGCTTATCAGACGGCAGGAAACCGACCCAGGCCTGCCTTATTCCGAACTCGGCATCTTTGGTGTAGGTCATCTCGGCCATGAAACCGAACTTCTCCGCGAGTATCCCGGAAGCGTAGAACCCGCCCAGAATGCGGTTGAAAGTCCCGACCGGAAAATCTCCTTCTGCCTCCGATTTGGCGAAATCGACGGCCAGATAGCCGCCGTATTTCAATTGAGCCGAGAGAGACCGGGGTGACAGAACGACCGTCATCACGGCCGACAAAGCCAGAGCAGAAACGGCCGATCGCCGGACTCTCATTGCAACACCGAAAAATCGAAATCTTCCTCGAGAAGCTCTTTCTTCCAGTTTCCGACATCGGCTTTGTTCATGACCAGCCTCGTTATTTCCAATGAGCTTTTCCTGTCCCCCATCCAGATCGCCCCGGCCAGCCGGCCGGCTTTCAGAACCAGTTTCCTGTAAGTGCTTTTCTCCTCTGATTCATTGACCAGAATCTCGTAACCGGGTTCTTCGGTATCGAACAATCCGGCCGAAGTCACGTACGTGCCGGCTACTTTCAAGGTGTTGGACGGCACCGTGCCGCTATAAGGCTTCTCGATCTTGAGCATGTTGTACGCCGCCGCCCGGCTCTGCTCGAAAGAGGCGGGGATTATCCCGTAAACACGGCCGCGGTGTTCCGTGCAATCGCCGGCGGCGAAGATATCCGGAACGTTGGTCCGCAGTAAATCGTCGACCAGGATGCCTTTCTTGACTTCAATCCCCGCCCCGGAGGCCAAGCCGGTTTCCGGAACCACTCCGGCGGCGATGATTATCATGCCGGTCTTCAACTCCTGGCCATGCTCGAACCTTAGTCCGGACGCGGAGCTTTCTCCCAGGATAGTTTCGGTTTTGGTCCCCAGTTTTACGGTTATCCCCAGCGATTCGATCCGCTTTTTGAGCATCAGAGAACCCCGGTTGTCGAGCTGGCGCGGCAGAAGCCGGTCGAAAAACTCGATGACCGTCACCCGGCCGCCACGGGCCGACAGGGCCCGGGCGATTTCCAGGCCGAGCAATCCCCCGCCCAGGACGGTCACCGACTCCGCCGACGGCAGGTAGTCGAGAATGGCCAGGGCATCGTCCAAAGTCCTCAGGACGAAAACACCCTTGAGGTCGCGGCCCTGGATGCCGGGCACAAAAGACCTGGCGCCGGTGGCCAGAAGAAGAACATCGTACGGAACGGACTGGCCGTCCGCTAACTTTATGCTCTTTTCGGCCGGGGCTATTCCGCTGACGACCGTTCCCCTGTTCACCGTTATCCGCTGCCTTTCGGCCCAACCGCCGGTAAAGGTAAAGAGCTTCTCGTAAGGCAGGCTGCCTTCCATGAACTCGATCAGGTTCGGCCTCGGATAATACTCATATTTCTCCTCGTCGAAAACGGTAATTTCCACGTTCCCGTCGAGTTCTCTCGAAGTCTTGGCAGCTATCGTGCCTGCCAGACCGCCGCCGATGATTACTATTTTCATATTTCCCCCGATAACCTGCCGGCTTCAGGCAATTCTCTGGAAAAATTCTTTGCCCACGCCGCACTGCGGGCAGACCCATGAATCGGGCAAGTCTTCGAAACTCGTCCCGTCCGGAATGCCGTTGTCCGGATCTCCCAGCCCGGAATCATAAACATAACCGCAAGCCTGACATTCCCATTTATCCATGGTGACCTCCGCAATTATCGAATTCCGGTCTCAAACCCATCGCATTATAAGTCATTTCCCGGGCAAATCAAACCGTTTTGGCCTCAGCCAGAGCGGCCAGTTTCCGGCTGAGAACCGAATTCCGGTGAACGGGCTTGTCGTTCTTGATGGCGATATACAGGGCTTTGTAAGAGCCGATGATAATGCTCAATTTCTTGGCCCGGGTCAAGGCGGTGTAAAAAAGATTCCTCTGAAGCATAAGGAAATGCTGGGTAAGCAAGGGCATGATCACCGCCTGATATTCGCTGCCCTGGGCCTTGTGAACCGAAACCGCATAAGCCGGCGTTATGTCGGCCAGTTCGTCTTTTTCATAAGACACCGTCTTCCCGTAGTAATCGACGAATACCCGGAATTTCGGCCTGTCGATGTGCACGACGTTGCCCATATCGCCGTTGAAGACTTCTTTTTCGTAGTCGTTACGGAGCTGCATGACCTTATCCCTGAGCCTGAATTCCTTCGAACCGGTTTTCAACGGTTCTTTCTGGGGATTGAGCCTTTTCTGCAATTCCTGGTTGAGGTTGTCGACTCCTACCACTCCCCGGTACATCGGACTCAAAACCTGGATGTCCGTCGAAAGCGAGCTGACGCCGAGGCGTTCCGGAATGCTCACTGAGCTGAGTTTCATGATGATTCCGAAAACCCTGTTTTCGTCTTCCTGATGGATGAAGTAGAAGTCGGAATCGGTGGCTCCCCGGACGGGATAAATCAGGGACTGCCCCTGGTTGACCCGGTGGGCGTTGACCACGATCAGACTGCCCGCTTCCTGCCGGAAGATTTCTTCCAGGCGGACGACCTCGACGGTTCCCGACTCGATGATGTCGTTCAGCAACGTCCCCGGGCCAACGGAAGGAAGCTGATCCTTGTCCCCGACCAGGATCAGTCTCATCGAATCCGGAACGGCTTTCAGGAAGTTATGCATCAACGGCACATCGACCATGGAGAACTCATCGATGATTACCGCCTCGGCCCGCAGCGGATTCCGCTCGTTCTTTTTGAATTTGGCTTCCTTGGGGCTGAACTCGAGCACCCTGTGAATCGTCTTCGCTTCCCTGCCCGTCGCTTCCGACAGGCGCTTGGCAGCCCGCCCGGTCGGGGCGGCCAGGACGACCTGCCTATCCCACTTTTTGAACAACTCGACTATGGCCCTTATTATGGTCGTTTTCCCGGTTCCCGGCCCGCCGGTGATGACCAGTATCTTCCTCTCAAAACTCTGCTTGATGGCCCGTCTTTGCAATCCGGAGAATTCCAGGTTCATTTCCTGTTCGACGTCGGACAGGGCCTTCTCAAGATCGAATTCGGGTTTTCCGCAAGCGAAGCGGCTGAGCCGGTGGATGCGCCCGGCGATATCTTCCTGGGCCGCGTGCAGGAAAGGCAGGTAAAGAGCCAGATCCCCGTTCGAGTCTTCGATGACGATCCGGCCTTTCTTGGAGAGCGTTTCTATTTCTTTCCCGATCTCTCCGCCATCGACGCCGAGATCGGACGAGCATCTCGATTTGACTTCCGAGGCCAGCGAAAAGACGTGCCCTTGCTCGTTGTCCTTTTCGAGGATGTAAAGTATGTAAGCCTTGATTCTCTCCGGCGAAGACGGCTCAAGCCCAAGTTTCAGAGCTATCTGATCGGCCGTCTTGAAGCCGATTCCCCAGATGTCAAAGCAAAGCTGGTACGGATTGGCCTTCAGGACGCCGAAAGAGCGATCCCCGTACTGACGGTAGATTTTGGTCGCCAGATTAGTGGATATATCGTGATCCTGCAGGAACATGATCAGGTCCCGGACTTCCCGGTGCTCCCGCCAGGACGCGACGATCTCGGCCAGCTTGACGTCGCCTACTCCTTCGACCTGC
>Ga0172362_10002505_pt1 | contig 15923 bp, 9 predicted proteins | sample LakKivs1_kivu2a2_FD_114534 | JGI IMG/M metagenome (GOLD analysis project Ga0172362, IMG submission 114534) | Sediment microbial communities from Lake Kivu, Rwanda - Sediment s1_kivu2a2 | ecosystem: Environmental > Aquatic > Freshwater > Lake > Sediment | place: Rwanda: Western Province, Lake...
CTTCTCCATAGTCTTGCATAGCGACGTTAGGAGCTTGGCTGCGGATTGACCTTATCCATTAGCTTTTTACTATACCTCTTGTGATTAACAAGAGCCATTTAGATATTTCTACCTAAACTTAGTACTAATGGCCTACTTTATATGCGTGTAAAACATTTTCACCTCTTATTTTACACGCATTAGACCTTAACTTCCCCGAAGTTATGGCCACAGGTTGTCCCCGCAATTTGGGAATGTTGCCCACCACACCGTGGACTAACCAATCTTTTGGATTGATTCTTGCCGGCAAAATGTTTACCGACCCTTAAACCACCATCTCGAGCCCTACCTACACTGGGCTGTCTTACCAACTGACTATACGGTCCTGACGAACGCGAATGCACTTTATCTGCAACCATATGCTTAAGTCTGTGGTAATATGTAGGTCCGATGAAAATAGCTGATTCAATTTGTTCACCAGTTTTTCCATCGTATAGAATTTCAAGACCACTTCTTTGAAATCCACATACTTTCTCGAGTATTTCAGCAATATCATTAGGATTCATTCTTGAGAACGGAGTTCCATCAATCTGATATCCATTCATTGCTGCTGTCTTACCCATAACCAACTCTATCAACTGTCCAATCGTCTTTCTCTTAGGCAAACCAATCGGATTAATAATAAAATCTGGCACAATACCATTCTTAGTAAAAGGCATATCCTCCTGCGATACCAAGATACCACAAGTACTTTTATTTGCATAACGAGAATTTCCACACCACACTGGTATGCCACTACGTCGCACATAAATTATACCATCTCCAGAAACTTCACAGCAATATACTTTTCCAGTATAGTGAACAAATTTGTCATTTTGCTTATTACCATTCAACTTCTTGTGACTATTAAAAATAGGCTTATTCTGTTTAGAAATTCTTGTAAGAGTGTAAGCATCTGATGTAGATACAATTTTAACATTTCCTTCCTTATCTTTTCCTTCATAACCAGCTTCAGATTTAAGAAGATAATTAGAACTATATCCAGCATGCAAACACAATCTCTGAAAATCATCTCTAAGTTTCTTACTTGATGTTCCATAAACTTTTGAACCAGTCTTTGTAGTATAACCATCTCCAAGAAGCATCCCGTCAAGTAAAATATTACATTGCTCCCTATCCAAAAACCATACCCACTCAGGTAAAAATTTATTAACAGCTCCAACTGAATACTCATCCATAAATTTTGATAATGTTACACTATAAACCTTCCAATAAGCATCTTTATGCTCATTTCTTCCTTCCCTATTCTCATCAGATTTTGTCCATTTCAATCCAAGTATTTCTCCAACTTCAGTCAGTTTTTCCTTAACACGGTTTTTCATCGCACAAAACTGAATATATCTTGCCTTACCATAACTAAATCCTTCAGCAATCCAAATACCAAAGAAAGATAGCCAAGCATTAATTTCAAAATTAAATTCTATATCTCCTTTTTTATCCCTAATCTGGAAATGAGTTACCTTTCCATTTTCAACCTTCAACTCCCTCGGAGCATTAACCATATCAGGCTCCCACTCCTCACAATTCTTCAACATTTTCCACCTCTTTCCATAACACTCCTCCGCCAATTTAATTCCAAACTTCTTTCCCTCTCTGTCAGCCACATACATCCTATGATTTTTTGTAACCTTCAAATTAATCTGATTACTCTCAATCTCATAAACCTCCTCATCACAATCATAACTCATAACATTCAAAGGCTTAACATATACCAAACTCTTTCCATTCTGCAATGAAGCTACCTTATCATCTAACGTAATATTCTCAATATCAATCCAACCTCTTTCAGTCAAAACCTGATGGTCTGGCGTAAAACACGCAAATTTATCACCAACTTCTGGCATCCTTTCACTTCTCACCCTCACTCTCCCAAACTTAAACCCTTCTCCATCCTTATTTATATAAACCTTATCCACCACTCCACTATCTCCTCCCTTAACAAAAGTGCTCGCATCTCTATACTTAATATCATCATCACTTGTCGTCTTCAATGGAATACACTTTCCAATAATAGCCTCTCCACCCTCCACTCTCGTCCCCTCCTTCACAAATCCATTCTCCTCCAACTTTCCATAACTCGCACCCTCCTTCATACCAGCAGTCCTCGGCGTTCCATTAGGATTATACCTTACCGGCTTACAAAACTTCTCCTCCTCCAAAGTGCTCTGATTCTTCTGCTCCTTACCCTCATACGTCCTAAAATATGAAGTCACAAACATACCTCTCTCCAAAGATGAACGATTCACTATCACACTATCCTCCTGATTATAACCAGTATAACAAGCAATCGCCACAATAATATTCTGTCCATTAGGAACCTTACTCAAATTTATATAATCAGCATAATCAGTCGCAACCAAAGGCTTCTGCGGATAATACAAAACATGACCACTACTATCAAACCTATTCTCAAATGTAGTCGAAAAAATTCCAATTCCCTGCTTAGACTGCGCACAATAATAAATAACACGAGGAGCCTGCTGATGATCAGTCAATGGAGCAACTGAAGCAACAATTCCAAAAATAAGATTAGGACTTATCTCACAATGCGTATAATTATAAAACTTATCATTCTCCTTCTTATTATTATCCAAATCATCCTTATTAAGCGCTACCATACAAGTATTCTCCTCAGCCACATCCAAATATTCCACACTAAACGCCCCCTTCGCATCAGTCAATAAATCATCCCATACATACTCATTCTTATTCAATTTACTCAATGTATCTGCAGTAATAAGCAACTTATTATTCTCGACAACAAGAAGCGGTCTTACCAATCTACCACCTTCAGTAGAAATCAATATCTCATTTATCTCAACATTCCATACAATACTCGTATAAATATTAATCAATCCTTGTCTTCTCAATTTTCTCAATTCCTGATACAATTCATTAGGTTTATCATAAATTCCTACCCAATCTCCATTCACAAAAATCTTAGCCTTTCCATATATCACCTGCGATGATATATCCTCCAATCTCTCAATTCCTAAATTATCCAAATAATTTCTCACCGGCTCAGTGCTACTGGCAACAGTAACAACAGTCATTAAAGCCAAATTCTTTACAATACCAATCGGCGCTCCTTCTGGAGTTTCACCTGGACATATACGTCCCCATTGCGTGCTATGAAGACGACGCGGCTGATCAGATTTCAATGTCTTAGACATCGGAGCCTGAACCTTCCTTAAATCAGAAAGAAAACTCAAATAACTAAGACGATTAAGCATACGAGCTATTCCTTTTTTGTTGTCCTTGCTTTGTAAGCCCCAATTTCCAGTAGATAAACCATATTTCATTCCACTCTCAATATCACTCTTCTTAATTTTTCTTCCAAGTGTTGAAGCAATCTCATTCCAACGATGTCTCTGCAATTCCTGCTTACACTTATTCTCAACATCCCTCATCATCTTCTTAAAATGCGTTCTGAATAAAAATGCCATATTCTCTCCAGTAGTATCCACCCTCTTATTCAAAAAAGAATCTCTGTCCGCATACTCCTCATTCAAAAATGAATTCAATAATCGATAAGTCATATAACCAAGAAAATAAGCCTTCTTAACCGGACTCTTTCCAAGATGTGGCAAAAATTCCTCAATAATCGTATTCCTTGTCTGCCACAACTTATAAGATGAACTCTGAAATGTTGTCGGCTTAATTCCAGTCTGCAATATAATATACTTACTACAATACTCCAAAGCAGTCTGCTCATCACGAATAGGAGAAGCTTCATCAATAGATGGACGAATTAACTCAAGATAAGGTGCAACCTCAGAATCACTCAAACTATATAAAATAGATTCAATAATTTGCTTATCTGAAACAATTCCTAATGCTCTGAATACAACAAATAACGGTAACTCTTGCCTCATTCCCTGAATTTTTACTTTAATTGTTCTTCCAATTGTTCCTTCTTTTGCAGTAAGTTTTACTTCAGCATTTTTAACATTGAATGGATTGCTTTCACTTACACTTCTTATCTCACACTTGTGAGAAAATTTACTCTGCCCCTTACCCTGCTGAAAACAATAAACAATATTCTCAGCTTGCCTCTCCTGCGCCACAACAACTTTTTCTTGACCATTTACAATAAAATAACCACCATAATCATATTTATCTTCACCCATCTCCGGTAATGTATTGTTTGAAACTTCATCTAAAACACAATACTTCGATTGAAGCATAAGAGGAATCTTTCCAATAGGATGCTGTAATAAAGGAGTAAATTCTGTTGGCTTTTCCTGCCCATTTGGCTGATGCTCAACTAATTTGTGATAAATATCAACTTTAATTGTAAGACTGTAAGTTAATTTTTGTAATCTCGCATCATTTGGATACATTTGTCTTAAAATGCTCTGGTCATCTTGAACAATCGGTTTTGAAATGTAAATTTTTCCAAATTTAATATGATACTCATACTTGTTTTTCCCTAATTCTTTGTCATAATCGGCGTAGATAATATTTTTTGGGTTTGCGTTGTATTCATCCAGAATTTCGTATAATTTGTTCTCAATAAAATTGTCGTAGCCATCAATTTGATGTTTTACTAATTTTTTCTGATTAAGGAAATAAGAATTCACAATTATTTTTCCAGAATCATCTGCATTTTGTATTTGTGAAACGAGAGTGGTACTCATTATAATATATATAGATAATCCTTTTTAAGTATTATGTTTTTAAATTTCAATTTTTTAGGAAAAAAGTTGAAAATTTTCAGGTATTTTTTAGAAATTTATTTATACAAAATCTAAACAATTTAAAAAGAAAATTTTTATATAGTAATAGAAATGAGTAATAATAATTCAGGGAATTCGGGTAAGGATAATGGGAAAAGAAATCGTGACAATGAAAAAAATATAGTAAGTTCTAAGACTTCTAAAAATAATTCAACTGATTCTACAAGAAGAGATAAATATATTAAATCTGGTGGAGGAGGTGATGATGATGGAAGTGATGAAGAATTTGTTGATTTTGTTGTTGGCTCTTATCACAATAAACAACGCCAACGTTCACGTTGGGACCAACCTCCTGTAGATGATACTTGGGAGAAAGTAAAGATTACAAAACAGATTGATACAATTGATGATTTGATTGAGTTGGGTAAGATGTATAAGCCAGAGGAGAAGAAGAAGTATAATATTGATATGGTGAGTTTGAATAAGTTGGTTGATCCATTGGTTGACTTGAAAAGAATGGTAGGAATGCCTAAGTTGAAGAAAGCTATATTAGATCAAGTTATTTATTTCTTACAGGATTTTGATGAGAAAAATACACATATGATGCATACTATTATTGAGGGACCACCAGGTTCAGGTAAGACTGAAGTTGCGAAGATATTGGGAAAGATTTATGCGAGGTTAGGTTTTTTGAAGAAAGACAAGGTGACATCTGTGAGGAGAAGTGATTTGATTGGACAGTATTTGGGACAGACTGCTATTAAGACGCAGAAGGCGATAGATAGTGCGAAGGGAGGAGTATTATTGATTGATGAGGCTTATAGTTTGGGAAATCCGGAGGGTAGGGATAGTTATAGTAAGGAGTGTATTGATACGATTAATCAGAATTTGAGTGAGGGAAAGGGAGATTTTATATGTATTATTGTTGGGTATAAGAAGGCATTGAAGGAGAGTTTTTTTGCGTATAATGCTGGATTGGAGAGGAGATTTCCTTTTAGGTATACTATAGATGAGTATAATCATAGTGATTTGATGAATATATTTAAGAAGTTGTTGGTAGATTATAAGTGGGAGTTTGTGGTGGAGGAGAAGAAGTTGGATAAATTTTTTGAGGAGAATAGGAAGATATTTGAGTTTAATGGAGGAGATTTGGAGACTTTGATACAGTGTTCTAAGATTGCGCATTCAAGGAGAGTATTTATGTTGGATGATACAGAGAAGAAGAAGTTATCTATAGATGATTTGAAGAGTGGATTGAAGACGATGATGGAGAATGAGGAGGTTGCGAATAGGAAGAATAAGAATGAGGTGGATATAATACAGCATTTATATAATTAAATTTTGTGATAATATTATAATGAGCATTAATGTTTATTATAAGAATGATAAATTTGAGTATTTACCGATAAAGAATAAGGGTTTTAGTATATATACTTCAGATATAGTATTATTATTGGATAATTCAGATAACAATATTGTTGTAAAATATGGTGGAAATGATATAAATTTGAGTGTTGATATAGTAAATAATTTTAATATAATGAATTTATATTTTTATTTGAGATTGCTTATGGATTTTAATTTAATTGGGGGTTTAGATAGTGTTAATCTTGCTTTTATAGTATTTATTTTATATTTATCACAATTTAAATTTTTATATACGCCATTGGGAGTTGCATATGAGGATGAGTTAATTAAAATTAGTAAGGTTCAGAGTAATACAGAATATCAGAGTGTTGGTTCAGAAAAGTTGAGAGAAATTTTTTTCAGTAATTATTTTTTGAATATTAGGGATAATTTATTTTTGTATTTTAAGAATGGTAAGATATTATTTTTATTGGAGATTGATTTAAATTTATTTAATTATTTAGTAAAATCGTGTAAGGGGATAATATCATATTTATGTAATAGTTTATATGAAAATAGAGCAAAAATTGTAGGTTTTCAAAATTGGGAAGATATTTTTAGAGAAAATATAAAAAAATATGGAATTAAATCAATTGATGAAAATGATATAAATAATTTTTTATACATGATAAATCATTCTTTTATTAATAATAAATCTATAAATATAGCTGATAATTATGTTGAAGTTTGTAAAGGTAATGAATGTTTAATGAATATGATATTGGATGAAAGAAATATTACTAAAAAAGATTTTGTGGATTCGATTGTTAAAAAAGTAGGTAATAGTAATTCTATAAGAAGGCAGGTTCAGGATAATTTATATTATAATAATAAAAAAATAGTAAGGGCGATATCTGAATTATATGGAAAGAATATAATTGTATTTAATGATAATGTGACAGATTGTATTAAAAAAATAAATATTGGGAGTAAAATTGGATGTTTTGATAATCGTTTAACTAATTATAATAGTAAGATATATGAAAATGTGTATTTGTATTATGGTAGAGAGATAATGATATTGGGAGTTGAGGGAGTTAATATTGAAAAAATGATTAATAAGAGTCAGACAGAAATTCAATTTTTTCCAAAGATTGTTGAAGAGGTAATGAATAATGGAAGTGTAATAAAAAAGAAAGGTGAATTAATGATGCAGATAAGAACGTATAATAAGATTATAACTATAGAGAAAATTCCAAAAAAATTATATAATATTAGTATAGTTGATAGTATAACAGGGAAAGAAGAATTTAATAATATTAAATTGGATGGATTAATTGATATTTTGAGGAGGAATGGTATAGATTTTGATATGATATTGACTCCTTCTATGCAGAAATATTTTGAATATAGGCCGAAATAAAATCTATTGAATTATAATGAGTATTTCAATAGGTATTGGTGGTAAAAGTTATGAGTATATTCCTGTAAAAGATTCTAATAATTTTATGGTATTAAAATCTGAGCCATCTTTTAATGAGATTGGTGAGGGAGAATTATTGGGTATTAGTGTTAATTTTTTTGGGAATAGATTGGATATAAAAAATAGTTTTAATTTATCTAAGAAGGATTCTATAACTGATTTAACTTTATATTTTGGTTTAATAAGTTTAATAAATAGTAGTGTTTATACTTTTGAGATTTTATTATTTTGGGTAGTATTATGGAGTTTGCATGTAAATGTATTAAGTGTGAATAAAAATATTGAATTGGATAATTTTATAAAAAGTAACAAAACAATTGTTAATAATGTTCAAAGAAGTGTTGAGAAATTTCGTTATTTATTGTTAGGTGAGAATAGTGGAAGAGTTTTTTATATTTACTTGGTATTTAATGGTGATAAGGTAGTATTACCTTTGTTGGTGAGTGTTGATAGTGTTTTTAGGGATTATATGAGGAGGAGGATAAATATGTTGATTGGGAAATTTAGGGGTATTTTGATGGGGAATAGAGTTAATATATTGGAGGTAAAGAATTTGTTGATGGGTTATTTTAGGGGAGGTGGTAATAGATTGGGGAATGAGATAGATAATAGGTTAAGGAATTATGGGTTGGAGAATAATGTGATGTTAAAACCGAATAAATTCCCGGTGAGTGGTATAAATAATCCTAAAAATAATATATGTTATGCGAATTCATTAATGCATATGTTATATCATTTAACAAATTTTAGGAATTTTTTGTTGAAAAATTTTCATGAAATGGGAGGATTGGGTGTTATAAATGATATTTATGGTTTATTTGTAAAATTGGGTAGTAGTACAAGTCAGTATATAGATTGTAGTGAGATAAATAAGATAAAGGATTTAATATTAAGTAATAAAGAGAGGGATAAGTGGCAGGATCCTGCAGATTTTTTGAATAAATTATTTAATTATATAAGTGGGAATACTAATCATTTTATAAAAAATTTATTGAATTTTATTTTGATTGGATATAAGGGTGGAAGAAATGATTATATAATGGGTTTAAATAGTTATGATGGAAATAGTATTCAGGAAATTATTAATAAAAATGTTGTTGATGTTGTAAAATTTGGAGGTTATTTATTAATAAATTTATATAGGGGTGATTTAAGGGAGGTGATAATTAATAGAGAGATTACTATTAATAAGATGGGAAGATATATATTGGATGGGGTAATTATATATATTAGTGCTCATTATATTTATATTTCTTGTAATGAGGGGGGAGAATTTGATTATTTTTATGATGATAAAAATGTGAGGAAATATGCGAATATTAATAAAAGAGTTTTTGATGTTAATAAAAGGGCTGTCATTATTGCTTATAGGAAAATTTAGATATCTTCTATATCAACATCTTCATCTTCTGATTCAGATTCAGGCATTGTGTAATCTCTTTTTTGAACCATATCATCACTTTCTTCATCATCTCCATCTTCATCATCATTATTATAGTATTCAATATTAGTTGAGCCAGTATCTGTAAATGTAGAGTCGGTAATTTCGTTCATTCTGATAAGTTTTCGGACTTGATCTGATAGGTAAAATTGGATGATATCGTAGGTATCTTGAACAAAAGTTTCTCCGTCAGTATTTCTAAAATCGCGAGATGATACTAAAATAATATCATCTTTTTTCATATTATGCCATCCTTTGAGGCTACCTCTTGCTCTTCCGGTGGTTTCTTCGGTAGAGCCGTGAAGTGTAATAAGGAATCTTCTATCGCCTAATTTTTTGATTATTTTAGCGTAGAATTGATTTTCTTGAGCAGTTTCGAAGTTTGGTGTTTGGAAGCTATTTTTTTTAGCTTTTTTAAATCCTTTTCCTCCTTTTTTGTTAGTTGGCATTTTTTAATTAATATTAGAATATATTTTTTAAACCAATTTTTCTGGTTATTACAAGTATAAATATAAGAAGAACAGAGAAGAATAATATTTTTGACCACATATTAGTTTGTTCTTTTGGTAAAAATTCTCTGTTAGCAAAATTTTCTATAATTTTATCGCATGCTCCGTAATATTGTGTATCTATACCTAATGTAGAGGATATGCAATCATTTTTATAAGTTTTTCCGTCACTACCGCAGATTGGTTCGTATTTATCGGGACATTCTTTGTTTGAGCCAGTTGGAGTAAATTTTCCGCAGATTAGGTCATTAAGTTGGGAGCCACTTTTTTTGTTTACGTATATTTGATTTTCGTTGTTGATGGTATTATAAAATTTTTTGTTGATGGCTTGGCAGTATCCGTTGGAGCAGTCTTGAGTTGGGGGGCAGTTGGCTTTTGTTTTGCAGGAGGCTCCTTTTTGTGTTCCGTATTCGTATGGGTCTCCTGTTTGTTTTGGGCTAAGTTCGCAGTTGGTAAGGGTTTTGTTGAGATTATTTTGGCAGAATGTGGTATCATCGTTTTCTTCGCATATAAATTTTTTGGGGACTGTGGTTCCGGGGCAGCAACCATTTTTTGATTTTATGCATTCATCGTGTGAGTATGTTTCGCAGTTATCGCCGGTGGTATTTACTTTTGGTGTTTCTCCGTCAGGGCAGCAGCCGTATTGTGTTTTGGTGCAGTCGTTAAAGTCAATAAATTTTTCGATTGGGCAGTTGCTTCCCCATGAATCTTCTTTTTGAATGTTTGGGTTGTGGAGGCAGGGGCCGTAATTTTTGTCGTTAAAGTCGGGTATGTCAGGGTAGCATGTGCCGGGTTTGCATAATTCATTTTGTTCTTTATTACCGGAGCAGGTGGAAGCGAGTTTATTATATTTTATCATATTATCTATTATTGTTTTTAGGGGTTTTTGTCTCCATGATTTGATATCATTTTCTTTTAGATTTGATTTGCATCCTATTTTACTCCATATTTTTTGATATTCTTGTAGGCTCATTGTTTCTGGGTCGGGTAATCCTCCTATGTAGCAGAAATCGTTAGAGAATGTCATATCTCTATTTGTAGTCCAGATAGTATCTCCATCTGCTCTAATTTTCATTTCAGCAATATTAAATGCGATATCAAGGTAGTATATAGGTAGCATTTGTCCGTTATATTTTATATATTTATTTTTGGGGTAATCTAAGCATTCTGATTGTCCGTTGATAAGTATGCAGCCTGAGATTGGGTAGTATTTACCTTCATTGTAATCTTTTCCGACGTTATTGTATTGTAGGTTATATTTTACTGGAACTGAGTTGGTTGGGACTGGAGTTTTTTCGAATGGGTTGATAAAGTTGAGGGGTTTGAGGTATTCATATCCGGGGAAATCTTTGCAGCGTTGGTAGTAATCATATACATTCGCTCTTTCACCTTTTTGTGGATTTGAGCCTGCATTTCTATCATAAAGTGCTTTAAGCCATCCTACTGTTTGTTCGTCATTATAGGTGTTAAGGCCTCCGTAGTTGTATGCTCCGCCTGTTTCAGGTGGAGCGTTGCAAGTAAAGTTGCCGGATGGGGTGTAATCTTTGAAGATGCAGTAGTTTGGGTTTTTTCGGTTGCATTTTGCGATTTCTGCTGGTGAGTTGTTATCAAATTCGGGAGGTCTTTCTTTATAGGTTCCGCGGTAGAAGATGCTGTCAGATGAATTAACTCCGTATAGTCTATCATTATTGATGGATACGTATTTAAGTCTGCCGGGAACATTTTTCCAGTTTGGATTGGATTCAATTTTTGAGTCGGCGCACCATATTTGGTCGCCTGAATTAACTCCGCAGACTACGTTATCGTTAAGTTCGACTTGTTTGAGGCCGCCTGGAATATTTTGCCATTGTGCGTTGCGATAATTTTTGGCGTACCAGATTTGGTTTTGTGGGTTGGTGCCGTATAGTCTTCCGTTGTTTATTGAGACGTGGTTGAGGCCTCCAGGGACGTTAAACCAGTTTGGATTGGATTCGATATTTGAGTCGGCGCACCATATTCCGTTGCCGGAGTTTACGCCGCATACTACGTTGCCGTCTAATTCAACTTGTTTGAGGCTTCCTGGGATGCCTCTCCATCTTGGATTTTTGTAGTCTTGGGTGAACCATATTTGGTCGTTAGAATTAACTCCGTATAGTCTGCCTTTATTTACGCTGACATGTTTAAGTTTTCCGTCAATTCTTCTCCAGTTTGGGTTGGATTCAATGTTTTGGTCGGCGCAGTAGATATCGTCGGCGCTATTAACTCCGCAGACAACATTATTATCTAATGAGACTTGTTTGAGTCCGCCAGGGACTTGAGTCCAGTCGTATTGGTTTGCGAAATTTTCTTGTAAATTTTCTTGAACTTGATTCCATTCTTGTGTGAGGTCTGATTGGTTGGTGAATGATTCGGTGGTGCTGCCTGGGGTGACGCAAACTTTTTTGGTATTAGCTTCAGGTTCTAAGTTGTTAAAGTATGGTTTTCTGAGGTTATTTTTTTTTGGTTTTATGTCTATTGCGTTACCTTTTTTGATTTTTGAGTTAGTGTATTCTTTGTCGGTTAGTGAGTCTCTTAGTTTTTTTGTTCCAACATCTTTGTAGTATTTGCATTGAGCTCTGCCGTCTGTTCCGAGTGTATATGATACTCCGCCGCAATCAGTGCTATCTTTGCACCATTTTTCGCAATCTTCTGGGAAATCGAATGCGGTTGGTCCGGGTTTGTTTGTGAGTTCTTGTGAGTTGATTTGAGTGTTTTTGTATTCTTTATATTCGGAGGTGTATGGTAGGTATGGGTTGGCGGGGTTAGGTTCTCCGTTGGCGGTTGGTAGGCCCATAAAGTCGGTGGAGAAGGGTGTATTTTCTGTGATGCGTTTGTTGCATTCTTCATCGTTTGGAGGGCAGGTAAGGCGGATGTTATTGTTTAGTCGTAATTTTCCGATTTCATCGTTGCATGGTTCTTTGGGGATGCATTTTGGGGGTAGGCAGAGTGTTGGGGGAGGTTTGTAGTCGGGTTTTTCGTGAGATTTTCTTGGTTTATTTTTTTCGCCATTTTTTCCGACGATATATGATGTTTCGCATTTGTTGGTGGCTGGTATAAATTCGCAGAAGTAATCTTTTTCTCTTCCGTCTTTTGAGTATTCTTTGTAGTATTCTTCTAAAGAGTTTGGTGCATCAAATCTATTTTGAGTAATTTCATTATTTTTGTTATAAATTTTAGATTTATTCTTGCGGTATGTGTTGGTAATTTTGCTGTATTGTTTGCAGACGTTATTGGATTGGGAGAATGATACAGTATTGCAGTTTTCATCGTATGCGCAGGCGGTTAGGCATTCTTTTTGGGATATATTTGGTTCGGAGATTGTGCGGATTGGGTTTGATTTTGGGAAGTAGTTGTATGGTTGTTCGATGAAGTTGTCGTTGATATCGCAGGATTGTGAGTTTTCGAGTAGGTCATTTTTGCGGAATACTTTTGTTGGGAATTCTTGTGGCATTGATTGGGGTGTAGTTTCGGTATCTTTAAAGAGTTTGCAGACGTTATCTGGTTTTGATATTTCTAAATGTTTGCAGATTGGGTTATTTTGGCAGTCTGTAGCGCAGGTTTTTGAGTCTGCGTTGATTGTTTTGAGGACTTCACCGTTGGCGCCGAGGTTTTCTTGTTGGGTGTAGTTGATTAGTGGGTCGGCGATGGAGGGGTAGAGGGTTTGGTGTATGTTATTGGGGTTTAGTCCTTGACATTTTTCGTTTTGTTCGGTATTTGATTGGGTAATATTTAATCTTTCTGAGCAGGGGATTGCGGGTATGTTATAGTAGTTATTAATCATTTTTGTTTATTCTATTATATAAGAGAAAAATAATAAAAATAAATTCGGGATATATATTAATAATGATTGATAATAATTATGAGTTGATATTGGGTATATATTTGGCGATTTTGCTTTTCTTTTTTGGGTATTATGCGATGGGTGAGAAGAGAGTTGAGATGATGAATAATACGTCTCTAAATTATATATTTATTGTTTTCTTTTTGATAATGTTTTTCTTGTTGGGTTATTTATTTCAGAACATAATAATATCGCTGAGAGAGACGAGGGTAAGACAGACAAATAATATAATTACGCCAGTTGATATTAAAAAATAAATATGCTAAATTTTAGTAATACTTTTTTTTCTTTAGAAAAAAAGTATTTTATTATATTAATATGAATGAAAAAATGTTACTTGGAATTTTAATTACAATATTTATCTTATTTTTTATATTAAATCGCATAGCAGGGTCACCAGTCGGAATTAAATGGGGTATTCAACCATTAGAACCAATTACAACTGAAGCAGGTATTGGAAGTATTTTAGCAGGAACCTTTTTTGGCGTTGTTAGACAAGTTATTCTAAAATATCCAACCAACTTCAATTCAACTCTAATCATTATGATTTGTTTTTTTATATGGTACACTCTAACTAAAAGTTTAGCTCTTTTTATAAATAATAGTTCAAAAGCTTATGTAGAAGGAAGTAATGTTGAAGAAACAGATGACGTAAAAGTAAAAGACTTAAATGAATTTCAAACAAATTTAGCTAAATCAAATAAACTACCACCACTTTACGGTGTTCTTGTTTCATCCATAATTCTACTATTTGGTATTATTCTTGTAGTGGCATTTTACTCACAAAGAAATGATGGAAATGATAAACATATCGTAAATTATAACATAATAATAACTTGTATGGTTATTTTAGCAGGATTTTTTACATTCATTACTGGTAAAAAGATTGATGTAGAAACAAAAATTAGAATAGTTGCTTATACTATATCATTTGCAATAATATTCGGAATATTTGCTCCAATATTTTTATTCAAAAGCTTCTCCTTCGGTAATCTCATTATAAGTTCTCTAACATTCTTCGTATGGCTAACCCTATCCTACTCTTTCTCCAATTTCCTCACAGAAAAAGAAAAATACATCAATAGAGTCTAATCCTCACTCAACTCAATAAATTTTTGATACAACCTCTTAGTCGGTATCAAATAATTCTTGTAACTCATCAATAAAGCCAACGACTTATTTATCGTAACATCACTTATATCACACTTGTCCACTATATCCTTCTTCTCAATATTTAACTGATAAATACTTGATACCAAGAATATAGAACCAACAGCAATAGAAATCGGCGTATTTTTAATTACTATTCCAAATTCCTGTGCCATATGCGCAACATAACATACAATATTCCTATAAATATCTGGCATTCCTAATGATGTGCAGATACGTTTAATTTCATCTTCAGCAGATACCGGTTTCATTTTAGCATAATATTCTGGTTCTTTTTCAAACAATTGTTCTCTGTAAAAATTACATCCTTTCGTAAATTTCTTCTTTGTTACTGAAAAACTTTCACTCAACTTTTCTTTATCAACCTGATTTCCACGCCTCTCCGACGCAAAATATACACAAGCTGCCATATTACTCTGCTTCTTCTTGCCCCTCTTATTCTCATCCTCACTTATCTTCTTATAGACATTCTTAGCATGTTCTTTCACCACCTCCGGACATAAATCCTCAGCACTGGTATCAATAAACTGAAAATTTTTCAACAATTTCCTCTCATCATAATCCATAGTATTATACTTATGTATTCTCCTATAATTCTGATAACCCCATCCTCCAATCAAAGTAGATAATGACGCCTTCATAAAATGCTCATTAATAGGCATACCAACCCTCGATGGGTCTCCCTGTCTTCTAACATCATCACATGATATTGAACGCCATTCTTGTGAAGAATCAAGTATCTCTCCATTGTCTCTGGCACATTTAGTGCAAATATATTTTCCTTCTTCGGAATCAGCAATACACTCAAATTCTAAACAAAATTTACACTTATTAATAATCGATTGCTTTGGATAATAAGTAGAAGATAACTGATAAGACTCATCAAATGATTTTAACATTTCTTGAAATTTTCTTGAATCCAAATCACCCAATTTCTGCATTAAAGATCCGTGACTAAACTCTGCCATTTTATTATTATTCATATTCTGCGCTTTTAGAAATCAATTTTTATAATATTTGTGAAATTGTTTTTAAGCCGTTTTAATTTTCTAAAATATAAGTAGGGATGGATATAGATGATACATTTAATAAGAATATACCTTTTATATTATTCGTTGGAGTTTATTTTGGTTTTCAGATATTTTCGCAGATATATAATTATAATTTAAGTATTCCGGCGAGTAGAAATAGTATTCAGAATTTTATTGCTGCATTAGTTTTATATGGTTTAGTAATTTATTATGGTAATCCTAAGTTAAATATTACAAAATATTCAGTTATTTGTTTTATTGTTTCTTTTGTAGTAGTTTTTGTTTATAGTGCGGCTAAAAGAGGATTGGATGAAATGTCAGAAAAAGATAAAAGATTGGGTGCAGATTCAAAAATGAAAGGATTA
>Ga0172362_10002506_pt1 | contig 15923 bp, 26 predicted proteins | sample LakKivs1_kivu2a2_FD_114534 | JGI IMG/M metagenome (GOLD analysis project Ga0172362, IMG submission 114534) | Sediment microbial communities from Lake Kivu, Rwanda - Sediment s1_kivu2a2 | ecosystem: Environmental > Aquatic > Freshwater > Lake > Sediment | place: Rwanda: Western Province, Lake...
ACCGGGAAAGAGGAAAAATCGAGTTTACAGGAGGTGATGCCTGACTATCCTGAAGCTCCGCCAAGAAGGTACTACCGTTTGACGAAAAGGGGAAGGGAAGCCCCCAACCATCAGTGGTCAAACCCGCAATTGACACTTTACCCTGAGCGGGGATTGGAATACTTCAGGGAGAAAAGAAAGGAGCGGAAATACATAAAAAAAGCGCCGACCAAGCGTCATAAAGCTGAAAGCTAGCCTGAGCAGGACATCAAAAAAGAGGCCAAATTTTGTTCGACCCTCTTTGATTTCGCCCTCATCGGCTAGAACTCAAACAGTGCTGGCTGCTCCGCCTTTCTTCTGGCTGCCTCCTCTGCTCTCTTGTGCTTCCTCTCAGCTTGCCCTTTCTCCTGTCTTGCCTGTGTGCGCTTCTGGTACAGCCAATCTTTGAAGCGCTTCAACTCCGCCATCTGATAGTCACTCAGCGACTCCACGGCAATGTCAGCAGGCATCTCGCTTTTGCCCCACCGCCGATAGGTCTTGGTGGCAATGAAGAGGTAGATTTGCCCCCAGTCATGGTCCATAGGTTGAGTCAGCGACGCTGTATAGAGATAGGCGCAGGCTTCGGCGTCGGTCCCGGTCATCTCTTCCCCCTTAAACGCTCTCATGTTCATCTCAAGCCTTTCCAGGGTAATAGCATTCTTCAACCACTCGGGGAGAGTGTCTCCCCATCCTCCTGGAAAAACAATTATCGGGTCAGTAAAGACGCCCACGATATCTGAGATACCCTTCTCGACTTGCTTCTCGTTTGCCATCTTGCCACCTCCTTTTCATTCATAGTTTTGCCATTTGCCAGTCCTGCTCATCGGCGATAGTTTCAATGGCATGCCTTATTATTTCGTCCGTGTCCACATAGCGACTGGTGGTGATAGTTTCCATCACCTCAGCTATGCGTTGAGGCGTTACCTCATATCCGTATTCCTCTAACGCTTCCTTGACTTCAGACCCGGTGATTTTGATGACTATTTCCATCTTTCAGCTCCTTTCGGTTACTTTACCCAGACAGTCCGGGCACACTCCGCTTCGTGCTGGGTAGTCCTGGGGCGGATAGAGCAACAACCAGCCTGCCGGTGGCAGGTAGCCTCTAACCCAGGCATTTAACACAGGGTAGAGGCGCTCAACTTTGACTGTGGCTGTTTTGCCACACCCCAGACACAGGAAAACTAGCTCCCGCTTCATCGTTCAAGATTTGCCCTTTCAAAAACCACTGAAAATCAATGGTTTACCAGCTGAAGTGCAGGGTTAGGCAGCTGTCCTCGTCCCAGGGAAGAGTCTCAATCCAGTCTGCCAAGATTGCCTCGGCTAGCTCGTTGCCTTCGGCAAACTCTTTGGCGCTGGTTTCCATGTCGCTTCGCTGGTAGAAGCCGAGGGCGTTACCCTCGCCGACACAGCTAGCCTCACAGGCGAGTTTCTTGATGAACTCATAGGCTAATCCCTGCGGGCGAGGCAGCGACTCAATCTCCACCTTGCCAATGTCAAACCCCATCTTAATCACCCCCTTTCGATGCCTTACTACATGCCCGGTGCTAGCAAGTCCTTTGCCTCGGGGGTATCGAGCCAGTGATTGAGACAATCCTCATCACACCAGGCGCCGAGGATGGCGTTTGGTATATTCCTCTGGTCAAGCAGAACTATGCAGCCCCAGCCCATAAGAGGATCATACCGGTATTCCTGGTTACAGCTATTGCACTGTAAATCTGGAATTGCCCCGCTGAGCGTTATTTGAACTCGACCCATGTCTTACCTCCCTTCTGTTAAGCCCTTAAATGATGGGAATCTCAGTTTGCCGTCGCTCCCCTTTTCAAGATATTGCACTTCAACCTTGAAGACCGGCCTCGTCCAGAAGAGGACTGGCTTCCCCGGGTCAGCTTCAAGAGAGGCAGAGCCCCTCTTAGCTTCCCCCAAGAGCTTAAGGATTTCCCACTGCTCTTTCTCGGTAAAGCCGCTGCCAACACTGCCGACATAGACCAGCCTTCCCTCAGCCTCTTCAGCGAGTATGAGCGAGCCAAAGGTTGACTCCCTGGCACTCTCGCCGGCGGTTACCCCGCAGACCAGGAAGGTCCCCGTCTGGAAGTTCTTGATCTTGAGCCAGACGTTCCCCCTCCAGCCAGGGACGTAGATTCCTCTGGGGGACTTAGCCATAATGCCCTCCAGCTTCTGTGCCCGGCTCAGGACGTGGAGGGCTTCGCCAGCACCTACCTGATAGGGCAGGATACGCCCCTTCTCGCCGTCTCGGAAAACCGAGGCGAGCCGCTCCTTCCGCTCAAGCTGGAAGCTTCTCATCGTGCTCTCTCCATCGATTTCCAGGACGTCGAAGGCATAGTAGACGGCCGGGTATTCCCTGGCCGCCATCCTGATGTCAAATGCCCTTACCTTGTGGACTCGTCTCTGTATCGCCTTAAAATCCTCACAGATAATCTCCCCATCGAGGATGCAGGGGCGTCCGGCCTGCTTGTGCAGGTCTTTTAGCTCAGGGAAGAGAGCAGTCAGGTTATTCCCACTCCTTCCCTGGAGCCTGGTATCATCGCTGAGGAAGGTGATACACCTCACCCCATCCAGCTTGAGCTCATAGAGCCAGTCATCAGGATAGTGCCGCCCTGAGCCTGATTGGGCAAACATTGGTTCAATAATGGTTATCTCCTTTCCTTGTCCCCTCTCCTCGAAAGGAGAGGGGACAATCTAGAATCTAGGCTCTCACCTTAGCGATATTCAGCGACGCCAGGAGAGCCTCAGCAACATCGCCGACGGGTGCTTCTTCGACCTTCGGCATCTCGATCACTTCCCCGGCGGCCTTGGCCTCAATCAGCCGTTCCAGGGCCTGGCGGTACTCATCGTGATACTTGCCGAGTTCAAAAGCAGGATTGGCCATCGCTTTGACCAGGGCAACCGCCAGCTCAATCTCCCTCTCGGAGACGGCGTAGTCCTTAGGGTGGAACTCCTCGTAAGGCCGCAGCTGCTCGGCGTAGAGCAGGGTTTGCAGAGCAATCACTCCATCAAAGGGCCGGAGCAGGCACAGGTGTTCCCTCTCCCGGTAGGCAAGCTTGCCGACTGCCGCCAGGCCGGTCTTCTCCATAGCCAGCATCATCAGCTTATAGGCTTTGTCTCCAGCTGTGTCGGCCTTGAGGAAATAGGGCTTGCCCCAGCAGCGGAAGTCAACCTGTCCCGGGTCAATGAACTCAACCACCTCGATTGCCTTGACTGAGCGCAGGGGTAGACTCTGAAAATCCGCTTCAGTGAGCGGAACAAAGCGGTCCCCCATCTCGTAGCCCTTGACTATCTCGGCGGCTTCGAGCTTCCGGTCGCAGACCGGGCAGAATCGGGGCATCGATATCCGGCTGCCGCAGGGCTGGTGATACTGGTGGAGGTTTATCCTGTCATCCTCGACCGCGCCGTAGAGCTTGGCGGGAATAGAGACCATGCCGAAGTTGACTGCACCCCTCCAGATGCTTCTAGCTGCCATCTTTTTCACCTCCTTTCTTGGGCAGACTTCCTTTCCCGGCTGCCCAAAGGCCGGGCGTTAGTTACTGGTTATGGTTTTCTTGAACTCGCCGATGGCGACTATCTCCTCCGGCCTCAAATCATCAAAGCTGATATATGTAGTCATCCCTATGTGATTGACGACCAGCTTGCCGTCTCTCACGTAGTCCCTGCCGTGATAGACAGCCAAGAGGAACTTCCTGTTTACCCGTTTCTTCATAGCTACTACCTCGCAAATTGAAAGGGGGGCTGGCTACCGAAGCCGGCCCCCCTTTGGGCTCAGGCTACCACTGGACAAACATGGGCATGATGATTACCAGGGGAGATGTGCCGTAGTGAAAGACGACGGGCTCCTGCTGGCTCTTGACGCCCATGGTCACCAGCCCTTGTTTGCCCCGGAGATACTCGAGCAGGTAGCTGATATTGATAGCCACCCTGCCCGGCTCCTGGGCTTCCACGGGAACGGTCGTCTCAACCTGGTTTTCCTCGCTCTTGGCGGACACCGTCATGGCGACTTCCGACCAGGAGAGGCGGAGGATTCCCTTGCTGTCGCTGGCTGCATCCTGAACGCGGCGCACCGCTCTTTCAAACTCGGGCGCCAGCACCCGCACCTCAGGTCGGACATCGCTGGGAATGAGCTGCCGCCAGTTGGGCGGCGAGCCGGCGATAAGCTTGATGACCAGGGTAGCTCGTCCCAGACGCACTATAAGCATCCCATCACCCAGGCCAAGCTCCAGTTGCCTCCTGGAAGTGATCAGCTCCACCAGGGAACTGCCAGTCGGTGCTCGCGGGGTCTTGTCCCACACGTGCCCGAGAAGCTGAATAGAGCGGGCGGGGATGACCACGCTGTCCACGCCGTCTACCGGGAAGGCTATGGGCAGGGGCTGGTAGACCATCCTGAATCCGTCTCCAGCCATGGCCTCCAGCCTTTCACCAAAGTAAACGGTTACCCCGGTGAGCACCGGGCGGTTTTCTGCAGTGGCACAGTAATCGGCCATCGAGGAAAGAGCCGCGACCAGCGTATCACCGTCTACTGACCGCTGTGCCTTGCTCTCGACCTTGGGTGAAGGCGGGTAGTCTTTAGGTGAAGGTGCCTCGTAGGAGGCTTTCCCGCCGGACCAGGCAAGGTTGAGGCTTTTGCCCTTTTGCTCAAGGGTTAGCGTCTCGTTACCCGGGACACGCTTGAGCAGGTCAGCCACCTTGCGGCAGGGAACCAGGCACTGCCCGTCCGCCTCGGGCAGCTCCAGAGCGACCGCCGTCTCAAGGTCGGTAGCTTCGGCTCTGCCGTCTTTAAGCAGGACGTTAGTCAGCACACTGAGGGTTGGCTTCTTGGGGACGACCGGTTGGAGAAGGTTCAGTGCTTCCCTGAGCCTGACAACTTTGATTTCCATCTTTATCACCTCCTTTCTGGCCTGCCTAATTCATCGCCGGGAGGCCAATCCCGGCGGACCCGCCCGAAGGCGGGTTTCGGCTTCAGCCTGAGTTCAGCCTGAAGGCTAGAACATCGGCGGCTGGGCTGTGCTTGCTGCCTGACGTGATGCCGAGCGCGGCGCTGGCTGCGCCGGCGGTGCCTGAGATGGCAGCGGGGTCTCGCATTTCGGATATCGGGGGTTCGATTCCCACCTTTGTCGGGCTTCCGCTACCAGCCCGGGCACCCTCTCCAGGGCGAGCCCCAGGTCTCCCTCAAAGGTAAGGAAGATAGGGTCGCAATCTGGAGACTGGACCCCTATCGACCCTCTGTTCTCTTTGAGGGCGACGACCACCTTGATCTCCTCACTCATGGTTCACCTCGTATAGTAGATTTTGTTATTTCATCCCATCGACCTTGGGTTATAGTAATTACCTGGAGAAGCTGGGGCAGCGGATGGTTCACTGAGGGTAATGCCTCGCAAGGGAGATTGCTGCCCCGACTTCGTAAGGGACCACGAATTAGCAGGTTGTGGTACGGCCACGCATGACCAACGAGGCAGTGGGCTTACGAAGGACAGGGGAACCAGCTTCTTACTACAGTCGTTGGAGGTGACCAAATGATTTTTATCGGCGTAGACATTGGCAAAAGAGTGAACGAAGCCAGCTTCATGGGGCAGGATGGGCGAGAGGTCAGAAAACACATGCGCTTCCCCAACAATCTTTCCGGAGTCTCTAGCTTTATCGATGTCTTGCATCATCAGGGACAACCGTGCATAATCGCATTGGAAGCATCCAGCCATTACTGGCTCGGAATGCACAAGGTGGTAAGAGATGCCGGTTTCCCGGTAGTAGTCGTTAACCCTTTGCAGACTACTGCCTATCGCTCTACCTCTGTGCGCAAGGTCAAAAACGACCGCCGGGATTCCTTCGTCATCGCTGATTTCTTGCGTATCGGGCGTATCATGGCAAATTATGTTCCGGATGAAACCATCCTGAAACTGAGAGAGCTCACCCGCTTTCGTTTCGACCTCATTGACCAGATTGGTGATGCCAAGCGAAAGGTCTTGGCTACCCTGGACCGCATCTTCCCGGAGTTTCCCGAGCTCTTCGGCGATGCTTTTGCTAAGAGTGCTCGAGAGCTGCTCAAAAATGCTACTACTGCTGCTGACTTTGTCTCCTTTGACCTCTCTGAATTGGTAAGCATCCTCAGGTCTAATAGCCACGGACGCCTTGGGCAAGCCAGAGCAGAAGAAATCAAGAAAGCCGCCCAGAACTCCCTCGGGCTTGCTTGCCTGGGTGAGGTAGCTCTGGTCAAGCTGCACACTCTCCTGGCACAGATAGAATTTCTGGAGTCTCAGGTTGTTGAGGTTGAGAAAGCCATCGGAAAAGCAATGGAAGGCATTAAGGAACATCTCACCGACATCAAGGGGATTGGTCCAGTACTGGCAGCTACCATCTTTGCTGAAATCGGTGATATAAGCCGGTTCTCCCGCCTGGAGAGCTTGGTAGCCTATGCTGGTATTGACCCGTCTGTCTTTGAGTCTGGAGAGTTCACTGGGAAGAGGCAGCACATGTCCAAGAGAGGCTCCCCCTACCTTAGACGGGCTCTCTGGCTCGCTGCCCACAGTGCCAGACTCTGGAATAAAGACCTTGACGAGTATTTGCGTCGGAAACTTGCTGAGGGCAAACCCTACAATGTCGCTATGGGAGCCCTTTGCCATAAACTCCTCTCCCGAATCTATGTTGTTCTTAAGGAGAATCGACCCTATGAAGTCAAGTAAGTCCCCTTCTGAATTCACAGCTTTATTTACCTCCTTGACTTTTCATAGCAGGTCTCCTTTCGAGCTTTCTCCTTTTTATTCCAGTTATCTTCTCCACAATCTCGGGTGCTGCCAGAACGGGGGAAAGCGTCCCGGCATCGAGGTCGAGGTAAAGCTGCATCCACGAGCAGACGCCCTCAATCAGCCTTCTGACTACTTCCAGCACCAGGGATGCCATCGCCTGGTTGATTGTCGGCCCCTGCTCCCCAGCGAGGACGGCTGATGAGCAGTCCCGACGCTCCGGCACCTGGATGAGAAGCTCTGGCCTCTGAATCGTAGGCAGGGGAAGGGCAAGGCATATCCCTTCGCCAAATGACGACGAGAGTGATCTGAGGGGGGCGTTGCCGATAATCACCTGACCATAGTTTTCCCCGTTGCCGGAGTCTATCCACCAGCAAGACGCTGGCCTAACTTTGGCGGCTATGTCCCGCCGGGCAAAACCGTTATCGACGCAGCCGATGACCAGCCCTGGAGTCTTGGGCTCAGCCAGGGCTACAGGAAAGGTGCTGTAGGCAACCGGCCGACTATATTCCCGAGCTAGCCTTGTTGCCAGGGCTTCACTCTTGAACTTCCCCAGGTCACTCTGCTTGAAGTTGGAGCGCCCCAGGTTTCTTTCCTCAACACGGTCGTGGTCGATAAGCACAAGCCCTGCTTGCGGTGGCAGAAGACGGCAGAGTCCCTCGGCGACAAAGCCGCCGGTGCCGCCGCAGCCGACCACTGTTACCGTGAAGCTGTGCCGGGCAAAGCTGTTATCTAGCTTAAACATGCCCTTCCTCTACTAATCGGTATCCATGCTTTCGGCAGTTTCTTTTGAGTGCCTTATAGCACTCATCACACACAAAGACCGTTTCTCTATCGCCGCAGGCGTTATACAGGATATGGACTTTGTGTCTGGCTTCTCCCTTGAAACAGCCCAGTCCCTCATGCCTGACGTAGCCTCTGGAGACGTCGTAGTCGCAATAGTCCATTTCTTTACCCCCTATCCGAAGACCTCTTCTACCCGAACCGGGGCGAAGTAGCCGTAGACTCCCACACGTAGCTCTACCTCGGGGAACATAGTCTCCAGCCTGCCGACTACCATGTATAGCCTTAGCCCCTGCTCGTCCTGGTTGTCGGTCATGCTGAAGAATGCCCTCATTGTCCCGTGGCTGTGGATATCAAGGGCGGTGTCAGCCAGCCGCTCGTATTCCACTCCACTTGAGCCGCATTCCTGTGGCGGTATCCTGAGATGGTATTCGCCTTCCCAGAGCACCGCTAAGTAGCGCTCGTGGTAGGGGTCAGCGGCAAGGACAGAGAGCGCCAGGTCATAGAGCCTCCGTGGTATCTTTCCCCGGTGCAGCTCTACCTTCTCCTCAAGAGGCAGGAGCCCCCTTACCCGAGCCTCGGCGATATGCACTGTGGCTTCCAGAAGAGGGCTTCTTGCCCGGACAAAGAGCCCGTTCCCTGCCAGGATGTAGTCATAGAAAAGGCCCAGCTCTCCTTCCGGGCCCCTCTCTGTATTCACCAGATACCCTACCGGTCTCATCTCAGGATGTCCTCCACCTTCCCCAGAGGAACCAGGTCCCTCAGGGGATAGCGCCTCTTGCCGTCCAGCTCCTCCCAGAGCCGAAGCAGGTCGTTGGGGTATTTCTTCGACCGGCCCTGGTGATCCGCCGTGGCGGTGAAGAAGCTGGCGAAGAAGGATTCCGGTATTTCCCCTATCTCTTCAGGATATTTGTGGCTGCCGGGGCAGCTCCGGCCGTCACGAAAGAGGTTGAACAGGGGAGCGTGATAGACAGTATCCTGCAGTGTCCTCGGCCTCCTCTTGGCGGCATACACCTGAGGCGGTCTCACCGGTGAGCAGATAAAGATAAGCCCAGGCATGGGAAGACGAAACCGCCTCGGCGGCTTGAACGGCTCCACTTCTAGGGCGGCTGACCATACCTGGGGTGGCTGCCATAAGGCTATACGAGGCCCATCCCGCCCCTGCCCCCACCACAGCGCTCCTTCGGGCAGCAGCCCCGATGTAAGGGGCACTTCCCGCAGCAAGGCCAGGGCGACATCCCTGGCGTGAACCATCCGGGTGCTGATAACTCCCTCTTCAATGAGGTGCATGACAACAGCATCCTCATAGAAGTCCAGGCGCAGCTTAAGCTCATCGGGCGGTATATCAAGCGCCTCGGGCAGCGCCCACTGGTAGGCTTTTGGCTCTTTTGTCAACATCCTTCACCTCCACCTGATGGCCGCACTGGAGGCAGGTGAAACCGGGAGACTCGCTATAGAGGTCTCCCCCACAGCGAGGGCATCCCTTCAGGATCCACCTAACCCTCGTCTCGGCTTTCATTTCCTCTCTTTTCCAGTATGAAGTTAAGTAAGTCCTCAAAATGCCTGGGCGGGTCCTCTTCCAGCCACAAAGCCAGATTGCTGACCTTCTCCTGGATTTCATCCGCCCCCAGCCAATCTCGGGTAAGCTGCTCTACCGCCTCTCTGTCCCACTCAAGGAGATCGAAGGGCGTCTGCCACAGCTCATCATACGAAGTGTCAAGAAAGAAATTGCCCGTGTCCCACTCCAAAATGTCTGCCCAGTCGGCAAGTGCCTCGTAAGGAGTACCCTTGAGCAGACGGTGGATTTCCTCTCGAGAGAGACCGCCTTGCGGGACACGCTCAAGAAGCTCAACGCTCACGTGCTCGGTGCAGAGCTCCCCGATGGCTATCCGGGCCTCATCCTCCCTCTGGGGTGCTGCTGCAAGGTAGCTCATAAGCTGGTAGCCGGGGCGGAAGTCCGCCATGTAGTGGTAGTCCTCCCAGGAGATGCCCAGGGGAATCACCGGAATGTGGCGGGTGAGGTCTGCGTAGCCTTCGCCAAAGCCCTCAAGGGACATCCTGTCCAGAGGGAAGTAGCGGTCCTCAAAATGGGTGGCAAAGGCAGCCATCTGGCGAGTGGGGGTAGGTTGCATGAGGATCTCATGCTCCCGCTCCGGCAGGAACTCCCTCACCAGGGAGACGAAGGACTGATACTCCTCGGCGTCCTCAAAAAGGGCGACTAAGACGCTCAGGGATGGCGGCCCGAGGTTTCTCAGCTTTCCCCCCAGCACCGTCAGCGGGCTATCTCTCTCAGGCATCGCACCGCCTCCTTCGTCGCTTGGGCGTAACCCTGCGCCTCTTTAATGGCGTCCTCGGTTTGCTTGCGGTAGAAGGCTGCCTTCTCAAAGTCAATCGTGCCATCCTCCCCAACCAGCTCTCGGGCGAGCTGAAGTAACCGCAGGCGAAACTCCGGCACTTCCTTCAGGGCACAAATTAAGTCGCTGCTCTTCATCCCTTGGTTCCGACTCTTCTCACCAGTTGGTAGAGAGTATCCTCACCACGGCTTGACTCCTTGACCTCAGCGTTGGCGAGCTCGGGGAAGAAGTCGGTCATCATCCGCTTGACCTCGTCCACGCTTAAATTGGAGTCCGGGTCGGGAAACTCCCGCCCATCATAGATAAACACCCTGGCCATCTTGCACCTCCTTTCTGTTTCATTCCTATGGTCGTTAATAGTCGTCCGGGAAGAGCACAGTGGTAGCAGAACGGTCAGCCTCAGTGATAATCCAGATTTTGGGCAGTCTGTGGTGCTGATAGACCGAGAAGAGCCTCAGACCACCCTGCCTCAAGGCAGTTTCGTTCTCCTCTTTGTCTTCCCTGGAGAGATTTCCCCAGTCTCCCCTGGCGTGCCGTTTGAGGCTGCTCTGGACAAACTGGGCAAACTCGCCATTTGCTGCTGTCCATTCGTAGACATCCCGGGTGAGCACAATTTGCCCCATTGGAAACTTGCCCATCTTCTTACTCCCAGAATTCCTCGCCGAGCAGGAAATCGGCATCCTCCAGTTCCGAGGCGAGACCATCCAGGTCATCGCCCAGGATTTCGTGGAGGGCAGCCGTTGCCTCTGCCCGGAATGGGCGCTTTTCAATCGGCTTCCCGAAACATGACGGGCAGCCCTCGCCTGTCCAGAAGCGGTGGCGCTCCGTCTCGGTCATGTCGCCGTGCTCAACACCATAAACGTCCCACGGCTCACCGCACCGTTTGCAGTAAACATCCATCGGCACTCCTCCTATTTAATGAATATCTGGGGAAGGCTATCCCGATATTGGTCGAGCTTGATGTTGAGATACTGAGAGACACCTATTTTGAGTGTTTGGGCTTCTTCTCTCACCCGCTCTATCCCGATTTGGCGCCCCATTTGGTCAAACATGTCCATCCGGCGCACCTTAACCAAGGGTGTTCCCCAGCTTACCCAGAAAGTATTCACCTGTGTCGGTATTGACCCAGCCGATGACATCGACACCCTCTCCTTTGACCTCACACATCTGGTCAAAGACCCGCTTGGTCATCGTCAGGGCTTTGAACTCCAGGATATTCTCTTCCTTGAGTAGCTCCTCCATGCTCACCTCCTTTCGGCAAAATAAAAAGGGCACATCTGTGCCCTTTGCACGACCCTCCTTCATAAGGAGTGGGGGATTAAGGGGAGCGAGGTTCGTGCAAAAGTCCTGAAAACCCTGGGTGTGGTGTTACTTTTGGCTTCTCTTTTCAGTCTTTGCCTTCAGCAATTGCCTTTCTGCCAAGCACAGCCTAACCAGAAGGCTATCCACATCGCCCTGTGCTGTGGCAGCTCTTTGGCGACATCATCCAGTATCCGGGCAAGGCAGTCCTCATCCTCCTTACTCGGAGGCGTGACTAGCCTTGTTTGCTCTATAAGGCTTCTGGCTAGGTTGCGAGTGTCCTCTTCCTTGAGGATTTGTACAATCTCTTCCTCTATGTTCATCGCCTTCTCCTTTCAGGACACAAAGAATGGGGTTGGAGTTCTGCCTTTCCAATCCCCTTTCACCCCAATAAGTGCGCAAGCCCTGTTTTGAGCTATTTAGTTGACTCTTCTTTCCAGATGACCACAGTCTTGATTTCAAACTCCAGTCCACAGGATTGGCACTTGCCCCAGTCTGGAGCTTGGCTGTAGTCTACGTCTTCGCTATCGCATTTAGGACAGGTGATAATATCGCCTTCCGCATACTCTTTCCGCTTCTCCATTGGTTTAGCTCCTTTCTAGCTATTCAATTAGTCCTTGCGGTAAAAATAAAAGGGCTACCCAAATTGGGTAGCCCGCTAAAAGGGGGGTAAAAGACAAAAGACACCCCCCATTATGGGAAGTGCCTTTTGTTTTTCGCCCCAGTGGTCTAGGTAGTGCCTGACCGCTTTATTTATGCTTGCCCTGACATCATCCGATACCTTGCCATACCGTAACGCCTTACGCCTTTTGGACTTGCTTACCTCTTTCAGGCTGTCAGCCAAGTCAATATAGAGATTGACGAAGCTGGAAGCAAGCCTTACTTTGGCAAAGGGCTTGAAGGTCAGTCCGCTTATACCCAGTCCCAGAAGGTAGTATTGAGGTTGCTCGGCAAAGAAAATATCCTTGCCTATGGCGTTAAATCTACCTCTCGATGGTTCTCGCCTCTCGCCCAAGCTGTGAAGTATCCGCCTCTCGGCTTGCCATTCGGCGTTTCTCTGTGCTCTGTCATCGGCTATCCAGTAGGCTATCAAGTCCTCAATAAACGCCTCGTAGTGGTGCTCTGGTATCCGACAGGGCTTATGCCTAAAGACACAGAAGCCTTGACTGCGGTTAAACAGGTTAATCAGGTGGGCTTTGCGGTCGGGCGTCAGCCACTTCGGGCTTTGGCTTTGCTCTGCCATATCCCCCCCTTTCCTTTAGCCTAGTTCGGTATGCCTGTCGCCTTGTAACTTTAGGCAGTTGCCCCGACTTTTTCTCTGGTCTTGTGTTTTGCCTCTGCCACAGTTTCCGCTTTGGCTTCGGCTTTGACTTCCCCCTTGCCTTCGGCTTCGGCTATCGCTTGCTCCATCGCTTCGGCTAGGGCTTGCTCTAGGTTTTGCTTATCCTTACGGATGATAGGCTCACCCGCTTTCCTTGCCACTTCAACCTGTGCCTTGTAGCCGTCTGGATTTTCAGCAATAACGCCGTTAGCATAGTTGATAAGTCCAGCGGTAAAGTTCTCTCTTACCAGTCGGATATTGTCCGATAGGTCTTTGGCTACCTTTGTTACAGGTCGCCCAGTCTTGGAGAACTTGACCGAGCCATCGGCTTGGTAGGCAAGGCGTAGCGGTGCTCCGAGTGCGTCAGGCGATATGTGGGTATCGCCCATTGTGTTGGTGGCGGTAAAGAATGGAAGCCATACCATCTCTAGGTCTATGCTCCACACTCTACGCCCCGTAGGTTTACGCCCATTGGGCATAAGTAACGCCTTGATGTAGTTTGGTGTCTCCACTGTTGCCTCCTTTCCTTATTATTAGGCGACAGGCACACCAAACTAGGCTAAAGATGATTATGCTTGACAGACCGTCAGGCTTTCAGCTTCCCCTATGGCTAGGATTAGCCTAATCGCTTGGCTGTGTCTTTGCGTTAGCCTTGCCATAAGGCTAACTGCCAAGATTTGTTAAGGTGCTCTCGTTTTCTAATTCAATCGTAAAACAAAAGCATCTTTTGTTGTATGTGATAACCTAGCAGATATATGGTTAATCCGGGGAGGGGGCTGTAGTAAGATAAAGACAAAAATTAGGAAGGAGCTACCATGAGTTATAAGGTTAAGCGGGAGGTCAGGGATGGCAGGGTGATTCGCCTTTACCTGGGTATCCCCGAGGTGGATGCCTACCTTGATTTTCTGAAATACCGCTGCCGGTTAAATACTTGGATAAGCTACGCCCACGACCTCCAGACCTTTGTTAACGCCGTAGAAAAGCCTCTCGTCCTGGTTAAGCCGAGGGATATTTTCGCCTTCATTAAGCAGCAACGGGAGACGCCTTTACGCAGAAAGCGTGGCAAGGAGCTGGTTCCTTTATCGCCAGGCCTTTCACCACGTACCATCAAGCGCCGACTGGCCGCCATATCCGGCTTTTACAGCTACCTGATGGTTCTCGGAGATACCCCTTTGAAAGCCAACCCGGTTCCGCATGGCCTGGTTACCAGAGGCGCCTTGCTGGGCCATCCGGTGCCCCGGCGCAATGGCGGAGGGGTCACCCCGCTGGTCAGAGTACCCGACACGCTTCCGCAACCGCTTGAGGCAGAGACAGTCAACCAGTTTCTCGGCTCCCTGCGCACCCACCGGGACAAAGCTATGCTGCTCCTGATGCTTCTCGGCGGCCTGAGGAAGTCGGAGGTTATTGGTCTGAATCTGGAAGACCTCGACTTTGCCCGGCGCACTGTCCTGGTAAGGGAAGGCAAGGGTGGACACCAGCGCGTGGCATCGGTCGCCCCCAGTGCCCTGACGGTCCTGCTGCGCTATCTAAACGAAGAAAGGCCACGCACTTCCTCCATCAGGGTATTTCTGGTGCTCAAAGGCCCTCGGACAGGGCAGCCTTTGACCGTAGGGGCTCTGGACAACATCATCAAGTACCACCGCCGCCAGGCCGGCACCCCGGAGGTCCAGTGCCACCGGCTGCGCCATACCTGTCTTACCAGGTTGCGCCAGGCAGGCATGTCCCTCGAAGCCTTGCAGGCACAGGCCGGGCACCGGAGCATCATGTCCACCAGGGTATATCTCCACCTTTGTCCCAAGGAGCTTCAGGAGTAATACCTGCGCCTATCTGACTCACTCTTTGTGCCTCAGGATGAGAAGGAGGCGATTCATGAGTAGCGTGCTGACTGCTCCGGTGGCTATTGTAGCCCCCAAACCGGGCGATAGATTGAGCCTCGAACAGGATTATGACCTTGTCTCACGCCATGCCTGCCTTATTGCTGAATACGAAGATTACATGGCAGCGGCCGGGTACTCCACCGGCTACTATGCGCTCAAGGAAAGAAGAAGCGCCGCGCGGAGCTTTCTGCGGCACTTCCCTGACCCCAACAGGTGGCTTGAGCTTCCTGTCGAGCAGCAGTTACGCTCTCCTCCTCCACACCGCACCTTTGTCCATTACCTGTTTTTGCGTCACCTGCTCCCTATGCCCGCACCGTATATCCTGGCTGGCTATCATCAGATGTGCGAAATGGCCATCCGTCTTATGGAGCGAGAGACATACCACCGCTATCAGGCAATGGCCAAACGCCTGGGATACCGCGAGTCCGACATCCGGAGGCAGTTTCAGTGCCTTGTCTATTTGATGGCATGGGCGCAGAAGCCCATGGATGCGATTACATCAGCCGACCTGGCTGGCTTTACTGAGGCACTAAAGGCTGCTTATGCAGCACCAAACCACAAGCGCAAGGTATCGCACCTGAGAGACGGACTACCCGTACATTGGAGCTATCAACTGGTGGAAATGCCGAAGGTGCTCTTTTATCTGGGTATCTTGCCCTCCCGTCTTCCACGCCGGGCGCGGCAAAAGACCTTTGATGAGCGCTGGGCCGGCGTTCCGGAGCCAGTCCGGGCTACCCTGCGGAGATATCTGGGGCAGCTGGCCCTGGTCTTTCAGCCCCGCTCCATGGTCCATGAAGAGGCCCGCCTGCACCGTTTCTTTGCCTGGCTGGCCCGGGCGATGCCGGATGTAACCAGTGTCAGCCAAATCAAGCGCTGTCACATCGAAGCCTTCAAGGAATACCTGCGCTGGCTGCCACCGCACCCGAGGTTTCACCGTCCACCAGGAGCCACGCTCAAGCCGGAGACGGTGGCCCACACTCTGCGGTCACTGGGCAACTTCTTCTGCCGCATCGCTGAGTGGGAGTGGGAAGAGGCGCCAAATACTAACCTTATCTTTCAACGGGATATTCCGCCTACTGATGCTCCGAGACCACGCTTCCTAGATGAAAAGGATGCTGCTCGCTTCCTTGCTGTTGCCCGGAGCCATCCTGACCTGTTTACCCGGCTCTGTGGCGTGACGCTTCTCCGCACCGGCCTGCGTAAAAGCGAGTTCCTGAATCTCACCACTGATTGCATCGTGCAGATAGGGAATAGCCACTGGCTCCGTGTGCCCCTGGTAAAGTTTCGCCACGAACGCTATGTCCCGCTGCACCCCGAGGTCAAACAGTTGCTTGAGGAATGGATATCTCAACGGCCGGCGCTAAAGCCGATGGACTTCATCTTCACGAGGCATGGTGAACGTATGAGCCGGGAGCGGGTGGACAAAGCCGTCTGGCGCATCGCTGCAGAAGCTGGCATCACCAGCAAGGTCACTCCTCACCGGCTGCGCCACACCCTAGCCACACTGGCCATCAACCGCGGCATG
>Ga0172362_10002508_pt1 | contig 15910 bp, 9 predicted proteins | sample LakKivs1_kivu2a2_FD_114534 | JGI IMG/M metagenome (GOLD analysis project Ga0172362, IMG submission 114534) | Sediment microbial communities from Lake Kivu, Rwanda - Sediment s1_kivu2a2 | ecosystem: Environmental > Aquatic > Freshwater > Lake > Sediment | place: Rwanda: Western Province, Lake...
ACCGCGACCATACCATCCGCTATTATCGGGTGGCGGCTCCAGAACGACTGGGGCGTACTTACATTGAGAATCCACCGTATACGCAGGCCGCTTTCGATACTTTGGTCAGCAGTAATCCGTTATTGCAAGCTTTCGGCTCCTATTCGGATTATCTCGCTGATTACTGGAAAAACGCCTACAAGAACGCCTATGTGGAAAACATGGGCTTCACCATTGACGGGAAAAATTATATTAATTCCGACATCAATAAAAACCGCGACGCCGCCCGGACGCCCAAAGTCGGCGGTCTATTTATTCAGGACAAGATCGAGATGACTGATCTGATCCTGAATGTCGGTTTGCGTTATGATTACATCTCGCCCAACAATTTGGGCTTTCGCGATAAAACGCGCATCGTGCTGGATACGGATGGCTTGATTGCAGAGCAGGTATATATGGATGAGGATGGGATCTATTCATCACCCATCAAAACCTACGATCCGAACGGCTCGGCGGTTGATACGGTCGGACGCACGCAGATGGCAGTAGTAAAGGATTATCACATCATCAGTCCGCGTATTGGCTTGGCCTTCCCGGTGACCGACCAGACCGTCTTCCATGCGCAGTATGGTAAATACGTCCAGCAACCCCAGCTCAACCGCATGTTCATCAGTTTTCTGCGCTTTGCTTCCAATTTAGAGCAGGGCAACTTTACGATTTCCGGTAACCCCGATTTGGAACCCGTCAAAACGACTTCCTATGAAATGGGCTTCAAACAACAACTGGGGATGAACGCGAGCATTGACATGACCGCTTTCTACAAACAGATGGCCGGTTATGTCCAGGTCCGCAATGTTGCCGGCGCGCGTCCGGTGGTCTACGCCACCTACGTCAATGGTGATTATGGTACGGTCAAGGGGCTGTCGTTTTCATTCAATCTGCGCCGTACTGGTTACGTGCAGGCGATGGTCAACTATACTCTGCAATATGCCGGCGGTACGGGTTCCACCGCGACCAGCCAGTACAAAATCGCCTGGCAGAGCGGCAACTACCCGACGTTTGTCAGTCCGCTGGACTTCGACCAGCGTCACACCGGTTCGATCAACCTGGATTTTCGGACGACTGAAAAGGATAAGATTGGCAAAGCCGGTGTGAACCTGCTGTTCACTTTCGGCAGTGGTCGGCGCTATACACCTACGGTGAAACAGAGTACGGTTTTCCCTTCGACTTCAGATATCCCGACCGCGGCCCTCAATTCCGGAGTCATGCCGTTTATCTATGAGCTCAACTTGAAAATTGATAAGAGCTTTACGATCAAGAATAACGATGTGACGGTCTATCTGTGGATTGATAATTTACTGAACACTAAAAATGTCAGAACTGTCTATACCGGCACCGGCCTACCCGATTATGACGGTTGGTTTGATAAGGATGATGGGAAAACCTGGAAAGCCAATCCGGCTAACCATGTTGACCTGTACAATATGCGCCAGGCGAGTCCGTTTAACTTCGAAACGCCGCGCACGGTCCGGTTAGGGGTCAAATTTGACCTTGGGCAATGAAAGTGAGGACAGTAATGAACATGAAAAAATATCTTGGTTTAGCTACCGTTGTACTTCTGGCAGGGATAATCAGTGCCACCTGGGCCTCTGCCCCTCAGACACGTGGTAAAATGTTTTTAAAACCCGGTACGCTCGAATATATCCTGTTCGACGCGAACCAGATTCGCTGTTGGACCGGCAATAACGGGGAAATCGTCAGTCACAACGTGACCGGAGATGCCGGTTTGGAATGGCCGAAAGGCTCCGGGCGCACAGCGGTTTACCAATCCGGGCTCTGGTTGGCGGGTAAAGTGGATGGCCAGGTGCGCTCCGCCGCTTCGGAATACACCTCCGAGTTCCAACCCGGACGTATCATCTATGATACGGGGACCAAGGTCGGTTATGCCGATAATCCCAACAGTCCGCGCTACCAGGTCTGGTCAATCAACAAAGGCGATTCACCCGACGAGACTTCTCCGAAGTATAATAGGGAATACAAGTTATGGCCGGTTAAGGACGGTGCGCCCGCCCATGACGGTGAATATTTTACCGATGCCAATGGCAATGGTGTTTACGATGACGGCGAAACGTTCGAGGATTTTAGCGGGGACGGCGTCTACCAGGGACCGGATGGTCAGCTGGTAGAAAAGCAGGATCCGCCGCTGTTTTATGGCGATCAAACGCACTGGAGCGTATTCAATGATTACAGCGCCGCCATCCACGCCAAATTGTGGAATACCGAACCCTTGGGCGTCGAAATTCAGACCACAGTCTTCGGCTTCGACCGCGCCGATCCATTAGGCAACGTCATGTTTATCAAGTGGCTGTTGATCAATAAAAGCGGTAAAACCATTCAGGATGCTTACGTCTCGATGTGGTCGGATGCCGATCTGGGTGACGCCAATGATGATTACGTCGGTTGCGATACTAACCTCAGCGTCGGCTATTTCTATAACGGCATTGCGGTCGACGCCGATTACGGCAGTACCCCCCCGGCGGTAGGCTATGACTTCTTCCAGGGACCTATTGTCCCTTCCCCGGGCGATACCGCATTGATTTCCGGGCAACTGCTACCGGGTTATCGTAACCTGCCGATGACCTCCTTCGTGAAATACATCAATGGTCACGCGGTCTATTACGATCCCGAAACGGCCGAGGAAGCTTACAACTACATGTCCGGTCTGACAGCCACCGGCGCACCGTGGAAAGATCCGCAGGGACGAATTGTTACAGTCCTGCATCCCGGAGACCCCATCACGCGGACCGGTGATACCGAATTCGACGGCGGTGAACCACCTGGCGACCGACGCTTTTTAATGAATTCCGGTCCATTCACCATGGCGACCTGGAGCGATGTTAACGGCGATAGTATTCCGCAGGTGGGCGAACCGGGTGTACAGGAAATCGTGGGAGCGATCGTTATCGCCGCCGGCACCAATAATCTGAATTCGATTGCCGCCATGAAGTTCTTTGATGAATATGCGCAAAACGCCTATAACACCCAGTTCAACCTGCCCACTCCGCCCGCTCCTGTGGTGCAGGTCAGTGAACTTGACAAGCAGATCATTTTGTCCTGGGAACAGGACGCCGACCTGATCGAGAACTACAAGTATCTCGGATATGAATTCGAGGGCTATAATGTCTATCAGGGCGAGTCGCCCAATGGTCCCTGGAAACTGGTTAAAACCTTCGACATTAGCAACGCCGTGGGCGTAATCATGGATCGCGGACTCGATATCGAAACCGGTTTAATCTTAGAGGGACCGGTTGCCTTTGGCGGTGACAATGGTGTCAGCCGTTTGATTGACATTCGTTCGGATGCCATTCGCGGCAACAGCGCTTTGATCAATGGACGCACCTATTACTTTGCCGTGACCACCTACGCTTACAATCCGTCCGCCGCTCCCAAAGTAGTGGAAAGCTCCAAGAAATCCATCCTGGTTCGACCGCATGAACCGGCCTTGGGACAGAAATTGCCGACCAGCACCGGGGACGCCCTGCCGGTCGAGCATACGGCCGGCGTCGGCGAAGCAACTGTGACCGCCGAGGTCGTCAATCCACTGGATTTGAATGGCAATACTTTTGCGGTGACTTTTAATTACGATTCCGTTGCGAAGCAGGGTTCCTGGAATCTGCTGGAAAGAGACGCGTCCGGAACGCTGGTGGACACCCTGATCAAAAACGAGACAGAATTGACCTCCTATACCTCAAAACCGATCAAAGGCTTCCAGTTTAACGTCAAAGATGTTAGCTTCGAGTCGCCGATCCTCTACTATAAATGGGCGCAGACCAGCAATGTTATCCCGACCCTGGTAGATTCCGTTGACTACCCGCCCTATACCGATGGAGTGGACACGATTGCCAACATCGGTGGCCAGCCGGTCAAGATCGATACTTTGGTCGGCGAGACCAAGTACTGGCAATTCTGGTCGCGCTACAATGTTTCGGGAGTGTACTGGTTCCGCCTGAAAAGAACTGTCAAGCACGATGTGATGGTCGAGGGCAACGCCAAGAATATCGGGGGCAGTAATGCCCTGATGACCACGGTAAAAGGTTTCGGCGATGTCAATAATTGCGGCATCACCGATCCCGTGCTGTTACGCTCGGATATTGAACTGCGTTTTACTACGGCCGGTCAAAAGGCGGTCTACTATCGCAAAAAAGATAAGTACGCTTTTGCGAAAGCCTTCGTGGGCACCGTACCGTTCGAGGTCTGGGATGTGGAACGCAACAAACAGATATGTTTAGCCGTGGTGGACAATAACAGTGATAGTCTGATAGGTGACGCAACGGCTCAAACCCTGCAGAACGACTGGGTGGTGTTTGTGTATCAGGATTACTCTGCCGCCCAGGATTCGATTTATCCTTTGATCCCGAAAGATTGGAACACCGGGGCTTTCGCCGGGCGCTATAATAAACATACCGGCTGGCTGATTTACCTTAGTAGTGCCTCCATCTATTCGGTCGGTGACACGGTGCGGCTCTACTTCCTGAATCCGGTCGAAGCAGGGGTGGACGAGTATGCCTGGGAAGCCACACCGCTGACTACCAATCTGACCAAGAAAGAAAAGCAAAGTCAGCTGAAAAAAATCAATGTTTTCCCCAATCCCTATTTTGCCTATAACGTTGAGGAAAAACAGCCGATCGAGCGGTTTGTGACTATCACCCATTTGCCGGAACAGGATGTGACAATCCGTGTCTTCAGTCTGGCAGGCCAGTTGGTGACCAGGATTGATCACAATACTTCAGCGTTCGCCGGTACCAGTTTCGAGCGCTGGGATTTGCGCAACCAGTATGGTATTCCGGTGGCCAGCGGGATGTATATCATCCATGTGAATGTCAAAGGTGTGGGTGATAAGGTCTTGAAAATCGCGGTCTTTCAGCCGGAAGAACGCCTGGATGTCTATTAGGTCATGAAAGCGAGGATTACTACGATGAAGAAAATAATGCCATATCTGACCTTTATCTTGGTGGTGTTAAGCCTGTTGAGTAGTGTCACCCTATTGGAGGCCGGCAGTTCCCGGCGCAGGGGGACATCGGGAGCTCAGGAATTACTGATTCCGGTCGGCTCCACCGGACCGGCGTTAGGCGGCTCCTTTACTGCGATTATCCGGGGCATTGAAGCCGCGGAATGGAATCCGGCCGGCGTAGCAGATATACCGGGCAGTGGCGAAGCCATCATTTCGCGCATGAATTACATTGCGGATATCAATGTCAATTATGCGGCGGTAATGTCGAAATTCGGACGCCTTGGCGCTTTCGGCGCGACGTTGAAATCAATTGATTTCGGCGATATTCCCATCACGACCACCACTTCACCGGATGGCACGGGTGAGTATTACTCCCCGCGCTATATGACGCTGGGTATGGTCTATTCCCGGGTGATGACCGACCGTATTCGCTTTGGCGTGAAAATGAATGTGATCTCCGAACAAGTCATGCGCACCTCGGCTACCGGGGTCGGCGTGGATGCCGGCGTGCAATATTCCACCGGCCCGGGCGGTTTCCAGATGGGTGCGGTCCTGCGCAACCTCGGTCCGGACATGCTGTTCAACGGTCCTGATTTAGAGCAGAACATCACCCCGCCAAATACCGAACCGGGCACGCGGCAGGAACCCTGGCGTGTCCCGCTGGCTTCCTTCGAACTCCCGACCCAGATGGAATTGGGGATTTCGTACGGTGTACTGAAAACCGATTTGGTCAAGCTGACGGTGGGCGGTTCTTTTTTAAACGACAATTTTTCCTTTGATCAGTATCGGGTCGGAGTCGAGGCCGAGCTCATGAAGATGTTCTATCTGCGCGGCTCCTATGCCATTGCCGAGGATCCTGAAAATAATAAATTCGTTGCGTTGAGTGACGATTTCATGTGGGGCCCCGGATTGGGCGCAGGGGTCAAGCTCTCCGTCGGCGGCAACGCGCGCATCATGTTGGATTATGCCCTGCGGCCGACTAAATATTTTGACAACAACCAATGGATAAGTGTCCGCTTTGGATTCTGATTCGCTGGCGGATACTAATTAATGAGTGAGAACAAGTTCAACTTAAACAAGGGAGGTCTTAATGACTAACAAAAGGTTGTTACTAATTGTTGCAGTTCTTCTGATCGCCTGCGTGGGATTGTCCGCGGCGGTGACTGGCACATTCTCGGAAAGAAAGAACGAGATTTTGCCGGTCAAGAAGAATCTGAACCTGACCGCACCGGTGCTCGAGAAAGCCCGCGGAGTGGTCTACCCGCTCGGCACGCCAGATACCCTGATCTGGACCGATGGTGGTAACACCAACTTCGGCGGCTGGACGGACGATTACTTTGCGGAGTATTTCGTTCCCGAGACCGATGGTAAACTGCATTCCATCACCTTTGATATGTCCGATTTGCCGGACGAAAACGGTGGTGGTATGGCAGTATGGGTGTACAGTTCCAAGTACGCCTGGCCGGAAATCAATACCCAGGCAATCAAGGATGGGTTTACCAAGGGTTGCCATTTAGGGTACTACCAGACGGGAACCGGCAAGGAAGCTTTCGGAACTCCTGCAGAATGGGTCAAGGGCTCGATCAACATCTACGCCACGGGCGCGATCGCTGATAAGATCTATGATCCATTGGGCGAACAGCTGACCCCCTTCATCGGGGCCATGACGGTTTCCCTGCCACCCAATGCGAATGATGGTGGTTTCGTGACCGTTGATCTGGATGCTTCGCAGGATACCTATGAATTTGAAAAAGGCGAGACCCTGATGGTGCTGATCCGCTTCAACGGTTTCCCGACCGGGGGCGATGGTACGGCCTATCGGATGGGTTTCCTGTCCCGCGCGATTGCCTTCGAACCACAACCCGGGTTGAAGTTCTACGCCCAGACGGCTAATGCCGAGGGACGTGATGCCAATGCCGCCACGGATGACTGGGGCTGGCACATCCGCAGTTATATCTGGGATTGGCGTCTGAATGTCGAATGGACGGGTGATCGTCCGCCGGTAATCGCGAGCGTCACTGACAAACCAGCTTATCTGGTCACGACCCCGATCACCATCGAAGCTGAGATCACTGATGATAATCCCAGCGGCGGCACTGCCGGTGTGGCTTCCGCCACGCTGCATTACAGCATTGATGGCGCCGATTATGTAGATGTGACAATGACCCATGGCACGGGCAATGCCTGGTCAGCTCAGGTGCCGGGACAGGTACCGGGCACTACGGTGGATTATTACATTACCGCCGTGGATGTTTTGGGCAATGCCAAGGATTCCTGGGACTATACCTATATCATCTACGAAGCCGTCAATCCAACCCTTTTTGTGTTCGATGCTGACCACCTGCCAATCGGCACCGCCAAGACCTATTACTGGTACGGCGCGGATCCCGATCACAAGTTCACCTACGACACCTGGCAGGCCGATTACGGCCCCTTGTCAGTGGATTTGTTGAACAACTATCAGGTGGTAGTGCATGTGATGGGCGGTGGCCCGGTCAATCAGCCGGATGACCTCGGAGCGATTTACAAAGCCTGGATGGATGGGGCAACCGCCACCACGCCGCGTAAGCTCTTCATCTCCGGACAGGATTACGGTTTTATATCGGCTTTTAAAGATACGACTTTCCCGGCCGGTACGTTTGAAAATGATTATCTCGGCATCGAAAAGCTCGGGCGGCAGGATGTCAACTACGACGAAACCCCGGCTTCTTATCAAACGCCTTATCGGGTGGATCCGGTCGCCAGTTCCCTGTCAGCCGATTACCATGCTTTCCAAGGTGACAGTGTGGTCCTGTTCTATGATCCTTATAACGAACTGGGTTTCTCGAACTGGATTGATAACCTGACACCCGCCACCGGTTCCGTGGTGGATTTCACCGATCCGAACCACGCCGACTCCGTTGTCGGTATTCATAAGGAAGGCACCAACTTCAAGTCCGTCTTCTGGGCTCTGGACTGGTTGGCACTCTCCTTCTACAGCCCGGCTGATACTTCCAGCAAGTATCACTGGGGCCTGACTGATGTCGGCAACCTGTTGGGCAACGTTCTGACCTTCCTGGGCGAACCGGTCAGCAGCGTCAGCGGTGAAGTGACGACTCCCAAGACCTATGCGTTGAAGCAGAACTTCCCGAATCCCTTCAACCCGACCACTTCGATCGAGTACAGCCTTCCTGAAAAGGGATTGGTAAAACTCTCGATCTTCAACATGTTGGGCCAGGAAGTCCGCACGCTGGTCAATACCACCCAGGACGCCAACAAATACCGCGTCACCTGGAACGGACTGGATAATAATGGCAGTATGGTTCCAAGTGGTATCTACTTCTACACCATCAATGCCAATGGCTTCAATGCCACGCGCAAAATGGTCTTCATGAAATAACTGGAATTAACGGAATTTGTTCTCTTAACAGGGGCGTAGCAATACGCCCCTGTTTTTTTTCGGAGGGATTAACTGTTTTGGGCTTTAACCGAAAGGAAACCGAATCAGGGCGACTGTGAGGAATTTATTTCGAGCCGGATATTCGAGGACCGAATGGTAGTGATAGATTGGCAGAACAGCGTCTGTCCCTGCGGGCTGAAAACTGTGATCTCATAAGTGCTGGGGGCGATGTACGCAAAACAGGCCCTGCCGTTCCGGTCGGTCCAGGTACCGAGCTTATGTCCCAATTCGACCCGATAACCTTCCAGAGGCTGGCCATGATCGGTGAGGGTGATTTGCAGATTTTCCACGGGGAGGGTTGTCCGACCGAGTTCCAGTAGAAAGCTTTGTAAAATGAGCCAGGCTAACTGTTCTTGTCTGTACGTATTTAGGGGGTCGAGGTCGGGATGTTTCAGAGCATTAAGGCGCACTGCAATTGCCGCGCGGTTGGTTTTCTGGATTTCGTAAGCGCTGGAAGCATGGATTTGCGCTGGCGGTGCGGGACTCACCTGGCGCAGCAGTGAGTCGAGATTCTGTAATAAACGCTGACCCCGTTCGCTCCCCGGGTAGTAATCGCCGATTAACAGCGGTTGATGGTCCTGCCAATGATCAAGTTCGAGCCGTAGATAATAACCACCCTCCGGCGATTGATTACTAAGAGCCACCCTTTTTTCGCGTGTGAGATAGGTATCATCCGTGCGCAGGAGGAAGGCGCGGGCGCCGGCCTGGCGAAATAAATCGCCTAAAATGCGCGCGACGGCCAGGTTGATTTGGGCGCTATTGACTCCGGGGGCTACGGGTGAACCCGTTTCACGGCCTCCGAACCGCGGATCGATTACGATTACATAGTCATGCAGGATGCCATTGTAGATTGCCGGAAATAGCATCGTATCCAAACAGGTTTGCCCATCCTGCACGGTGAGTGAGTGGGATGCGCCGAAATATCCGTCCCGTTCAAACAGTAGTTGATGCGTCCCGGGAGTGATATTTGGGAAGAAATAAACTCCGTCGCGATTGGTAAACTGTTGCAGGCTTTCGGGATTAAGAGTCACGGAGACATCAGCGAGCGGTTGCCCGTCCACTGTCCGGCAAAATCCTTCGATCAAGGTCGTTCCGGAATCTGCGAAAAACATCTTGAAATTGACGACCGCCTGTCCGGCGTTGAGACCCACTTCCGCCGAGGTCGGTTGCGTAGGCGAGAACAGGTAATGCAAAGTTTGGCCGTTCCGGGTGAGTGCGGTTGGGGTGATCTGTCCGGCAGAAGATTGGGCCTTCACGGTGTCATCATCGGCGACGGGTGCTCCGCTCGCGTCGGTGGCGGTGACGGCGATGCCGACAAAACTGCGGCCGTCGGAGGGCAGCCGGTCGGTCCAGGGTTGTGCGATAAGCCGGGCGGCAGGCGGAGCGATGCGAAAACGCGCTTTTTTGGGCAAGTTATGATTACCCCAGTAATTGGTAATTTCTGCATGGGTGGTATGCCAACCATTGGAGAGCGGTTTAGTGGGTGTATGCACGAGTAGATCCCGGTCTCTGAAATGCAGATAAGCCACGCTGGAATCGTCGAGAAAAAAGCTGATTTGGCGGCTGAAAACCTGCTGGCGTTCCAACATCCAGGCACCTTTGCGCTCGTGCAGACCGTCGCTGATTTTTAAGTAAATGGAGGGAGTATTGGTGGCAATGGAAGTATCCGGATGCGGTTCGATCAGGGTGACCCGCGGCAAGCCCGCCGCCGCCCAGCGTGCGATCCCCAGGAATATGACGTAAGCCTCAAACCGGTTGTAACGGGGATTGGCCAGGAGTTTTTCCTCCTGGGGATGACTGAAGAAGGACGATTCCAGAAGGATTCCCGGGACTTGCAGGTAACGTAAAACGCCAAACCCTTCGGGATACATCAGATAATCGGATAGCAAACCAGTCGGGAGGGTGTTGGGTAAACGGAAGTGATCAACCAGGCTTTGCTGAATATAACGAGCGAGGTCGAGACTGACGGGCGAATAATCGGCGTCGCCATGGTACCAGGTAGAGGCATAATTGGTACGGGGATTGTCAACGGCATTATGATGCAGGGAAATGAATATATCAACAGCGTTGCGGTTAGCGATTTCCGCCCGTGTGCGCAAATCCACGTTGTCGTCTCCGGTGCGCGTCAAAATCACCCGCGCCCCGGCCGTTTCCAGGTAATCCTTTAAGAAATAAGCGACCCTCAGGTTCATCTCGGCTTCGCGCACGCCGGTCGGCCCTCGTTTATAACCGGCAATCTGGGCATCCCCGCCGTGCCCGGGATCCAGACAAAAACTCAAGCCGGCTAAAAACTGAGCATAAGGAGGCATTTGAAAATCCGGGCGCGGGATGCGGTGCCAGTCGGTCGGTCCACGCTGGCGCCCGTAGAAACCACAGTGCTGTCCACCAATTAAAACAATCAGAATGCCTGTAATCAGAAACGCGTGTTTTTTCATTCTTTTCATAATCATAATAGCGCCGCAAAATTAGGGGCGACGGGTTAGAAATGCAAAACCCCGCAGGATTTTAAGTATCAGTACGTGGGTCATGCGGCGCAATCATAATGGTTTTAGCGTGGTGTACCGTTACCTGACCCGGTTCGCCTCGTTTGGGGCGGCTGATGTATTTGCGCTGAGTGTACAGCACCGGCACGAGGGCGCTGTGTTTTGCCTGGCTAAAGAAAGCCGCAATTCCAGCCGCTTTCAGGAGAACCGGTTGGGGTAAAACCGTCGCCCGGCGGGGATTGCGCACCACAACGTGGGAACCGGGAGTATTTTCGGCGTGGAGCCAAAAATCGTGCGGCCTGGCGTGCTCGCGAATCAAGCGATCGTTGTCACGGGCACTTTTCCCGATCAGGATCTCCCAGCCTTCCATCAGCAGGCGGCGATAAGGCAAGGCGGGGACGGCGTTGGCCGCCGGTCCGGAGGAATCATCGGATATTTGCCTGAGAAGATTAGTAATAAGCGTTCGATCTGCGGCGTTCTCCAGTGCTGACAGGAGCGCCGTCAGGTGGTCACTTTGTGCACGTGTGGCTTCGAGAGTAGCGGTTAATTGCTGGCGGGTGCGGGAAACGTTGCGGGCTAAAGCGTAGTACTTTTGAGCATTCGCGAGCGCAGTCAGTTTTTCATCCAGGGGAATCCGGATAGGTTGGGCAGGAGTTGTGAGTGTCGTTGTTTCCCAACTGGCTGTATGTTCGGGAATTGTGGTTAGGTTGGCCATGATCAGGTCAGCCCAGGTACGAAATTGCACAAGGGTAGGTAATTGGTCGAGATCCTGTTGCAATTTGTGCCAACGGCGCTGAGTCTGACTGAGGAGGATACTGGTTCGCCGCAGGGCCTGACGTTTCTGCGTGACTAAGTTATGCCAGCGAAAGAAGATGGTTACAAAATGCCGGGTCGCACTGACTACATCCGGGAAAGTCTGTACGGGTAAACGAGTAACGGCCAGATCCATAAGGAGCAGCGCGGGTGGTTCACCGTCATAAATGTTGAATACAGGTTGGCGGAGGGCCTGTTTAACCCGCATGATCTGCTGGATGAGCAGTTCGCGCTGGGCGGTGCTCAAATTTACTGCCAACAGGTGGGGGTCGAGATCGAGTCTCTGCAGAATTGCATCGACTAAGGTACGGGATAAGAGTCGCATATCCGGTTTGAGTAATAATTCCCGGAGGGAGGAATCCGGCAGACGCTGAAAAATTTCTGTATATTCGCTGAATGTTAGTTCTGGCGCGGACGATGCTCGCTGAAATTCAGCCGGATTCAGTGACGGAGGTTTTTTGGTTTTGCGAAAGGCTGCGCGCCATTGCAGGTCGTTATCAAAAAAGAAAACATTGCCCTGCAACCCATAGGACTGCAGGAGCAAATATCCGGCTGTTTCGCCGCATTGCAGGAGTATAGCCCGATTGCTCTGGTGCAGGTAAATTGCACTGACGACCAGGCCGTTGACTTGCTCCAGTAACGTCACGCGCTTTCGGGGGGTGGGTAATTCTGCAGACAGACGGAATCCGGGCAGGGGCGGAGCGACGTTCAGGATGATGGCAGAGACCTGCGGATGACCAATGAGCGGTAAATTAAGTTCACCTTTACGGAAAGTAAACGGCTGACCGAGAATCAATGGTGCAGTCGTCTTATGTAGCTGTTCTTCGCATGCGCGCAGGTAATACCACGAGTTATACATACCCAACGAGTGCCTTTCTGCCTAATATTTTAGGTGACTTAGGCCAGTAATGCAAAAACCGCCCCTATCGGCATACTCATAAGTGGTTAAAATATATTCCAAGTCTTTAATTTACAAGCAATAATAAAGGCAGGAAGATTTGCCTCTGAAATCCAGAATAACTAACTTTGCAGGCATTTGGGAGTCATCTTATGTTGCAGAGCATGACAGGTTATAGTAAAAAGGAACGCGCCAGCGCAGTCGGTATGGTCACGGTGGAAATCGAGACCGTCAATGCCCGCTATATGGAAATAACCCTGCGGGTACCGGAGTTAATCGAAGAGCTGTCCGAGACCATTAAGAAAAAGGCCGGCGAACGCCTCAGGCGCGGCCGGGTAAAAATCGAGATCACCCTGAACGGGTCGCTGGCCACTCCGGTTCTGCACTTAGACTTAGAACTCCTCCGGCAATATCACCAAGCCCTGACCGCTGTCAGTCGGACTCTGGGTTTGGCGGAACCGGTGACTCTGCAGCAGTTGCTGACTTTTCCCGACCTGTTCACGACCAAGCAACCTGCCCCGTTAACGCCGGAAGCACGCGACCAGATTCTGGCCACGTTTGAGGAGGCGGTTGAGGATGTAGTCGCCATGCGCCAGCGCGAGGGCGCTTTTTTGACGCAGACCATCAGCGAACACCTGGCGCGCCTGACTGACGGCGTAAAGGAGATGATCCAATTGACCCAAACCCGGCGGGAGACCTGCCTAGAGCGGTATCGGCAGGATCTGCAGGCGTTGTGTGGTCCCGGGCCGCTGGATGAAAACCGCCTAATGCAGGAAGCCGCCATGTTGGTCAAGCGACTCGATACGACTGAAGAAAGTGAACGCCTGCAGAGCCATATTCAGCAATTCCGGCATTACCTGGAGCTGAATGAGCCGGTCGGCAAAAAGCTGAACTTTTTAATTCAGGAAATGAATCGCGAGATCACCACGTTGGGCACCAAGGCTGAAAGCGCGGCGGTTTCCCACATTGTGGTGGTGCTGAAAGATGAGCTGGAAATGATTCGGGAACAATTGCAGAATATCGTATGACGAAACCTGGTCTTTTATTACCTATCGTTGCGCCCTCCGGTACTGGCAAGACGACCGTCTGCCGGGCTTTATTAAGGCAGGATCCCGATTTTGTTTTTTCCATTTCCTGTACGACCCGCGCTCCGCGGGCTAACGAACGCCACGGCATTGACTACCATTTTATCGATCGGGAAACATTTGCGCAATATCAGCGTGAGGGACGGCTGGCCGAATGGCAGGAGGTTTTCGGTGACTACTATGGCACCTTACGCTCAGCCATCGAATCCGCGCTCAGCGAGGGACGTATTTTGCTTTTAGATATTGACGTCAAGGGAGCCTTGCGTCTGAAGCAATTGTATCCACAGCAGACCATCTGTATCTTCCTGATGCCACCCAGCCTGACTGTACTCAATCAACGACTGCAGAATCGCGGAACCGAAGACGCGCCGACCGTTGCCAAACGGCAAGCCCGGGTTCCGGAAGAACTGCAATTGAGTAATCAATGCGATTACCGCATTATCAATGATCAATTACCCGTAACTGTCGAACAAATTATGCATATTATTGAGGAGTATCGTAATCATGACTGAAACCATTCCCTTTAACAAATTACCGCAAGAGAACAATGACATGTTCGAGATGGTCATTATCGCTGCGCGAAGGGCGCGGCAGATCAATGCCCTGCGGACTGCCAAATTTCCCCTGCCCGCGATGAGCGAAGACCAGGAAGAAGTATTCGAAGAATCTCCCCTGGAGGTTCCGGTCGAACCGGACTGGGGGGAATTTCCCAAACCCACCACTTTAGCCATCCAGGAATTTATCGAAGGCAAGGTCAATTACCGTTACACGACCAAACCGGTCGCCGCGGCGCCGAAAGTGGAAGACGTGGACAGTGAGATTTCAGAATAAACAAATTGTGCTGGGTCTGACCGGCGGGATCGCGATCTATAAAGCGGCCGGTCTTTTGCGACGCTTGGTGCGGGAAGAAGGCGCTTCCGTTCAGGTCGTAATGACAGCCGCCGCCCAGCAATTCATGACTCCGCTGATCTTCGAAACTTTCAGCGGGCGACCGGTAATCACGACGCTGTTTGGAGAGCCCGGGGTGGCGACCCGTCACGTGGATCTGGCGCGCACCGCCGATTTAGTTTTGGTGTGTCCCGCCACCGCCAACATGGTTGCCAAAGCCGCCGCCGGAATCGCTGACGATTTTCTGAGCACCTTGATTTTAGCCGCCGGTTCCAAGACCGTCTTTGCCTTAGCCATGAATGACCAGATGTACGCTAATCCCATTACCGGCGGTAATATCGAAAAGCTGCGCGCCCTCGGCTACGGGATCATCGAACCGGAGGCAGGTGAACTGGCTTGTCTAACCAGCGGTCGTGGACGGTTGGCGGACGAGTCGGTGATCTTAGCCATACTGGATGCTCGCCTGAACGGTCAGGGACTTTTGCGCGGTCAGCGCGTCGTTGTCACCGCTGGTCCGACGCGCGAGGCCCTTGACGCCGTGCGGTTCGTGTCCAATCCTTCCACGGGTAAAATGGGCTATGCCCTGGCAGAAATCGCCTGCCGGGAACAGGCACAAACCGTGCTGATCAGCGGGCCGACAAACATAGCTGTTCCTCATGGCGTCACGCTCCACCGGGTTACCACGGCGTTGGAAATGCAAAAGGCCCTGCATGAGCAGGCCGCCAACTGCGACTATCTGTTCATGGCGGCGGCTGTTGAAGACATCGTGCCGCAAGGTGATCCTGAGGTCAAGTTAAAAAAAAATGCGATCGGAGGTCAGCTAGCTATCACCATTGCACCTGACCTGCTCAAGGGTTTCCGCAAGCTCAACCGGAAAGCCTGCGTGGTGGGCTTCAGTGTCGAAATGGAGGACGGACGTCAGCGATCATTAGCCAAATTGCATGACAAACAGCTGGATTTCATCGTCTGGAATGATCCGCGCCAGCCGGGCGCCGCTTTCGGTTGCGATACGAATCAGGTGACCCTGTTGGCGGCTGATGGTAGGGAGTGGAATTTAGCGATGGACTCCAAGCGACGAATCGCCGAACAAATTATTCAGACTGTCATAAATCAAGAGCGGGGCAGACGTGGCTGATATACCATCCGATGTGAAAACATATTTACGCCAGCAGGCGGAGCTGTTTCCTTCCGAGCTGTACCTGTTACCGGAACCCAGTGAACCGGCTGAAGACTCTTCCGCGCAATTGCCGGAATTGGAAAATCAGGTGCGCACCTGTACCGCCTGTGAACTGTCACGGACCCGCCAGCAGGTGG
>Ga0172362_10002509_pt1 | contig 15910 bp, 13 predicted proteins | sample LakKivs1_kivu2a2_FD_114534 | JGI IMG/M metagenome (GOLD analysis project Ga0172362, IMG submission 114534) | Sediment microbial communities from Lake Kivu, Rwanda - Sediment s1_kivu2a2 | ecosystem: Environmental > Aquatic > Freshwater > Lake > Sediment | place: Rwanda: Western Province, Lake...
CGGGCGGGGTCGCCCGGCCGGCGCGGCGCCGCGACGGCGGGGATGTCGCATCCGGTCACGGCGCGGCAGGTCTCGATCACCTGGCGGACGGAGAAGCCCTCGCCGTTGCCAAGGTTGTAGACCTTCACCGCGGCGGCCTCTATGGCGTCCAGCGCCAGCACGTGCGCGTCGGCCAGATCGCAGACGTGGATGTAATCGCGGATGCACGTGCCGTCGGGCGTGTCGTAGTCCTCGCCGAAGACCTTCACCTCTTCTCGCCTGCCTAGCGGCACCTGGAGCACCAGCGGCACCAGGTGCGTCTCGGGGCGGTGGTCCTCGCCGATTCCCCCGGCCGGGTCGGCGCCGGCCACGTTGAAGTACCGCAGCGAGACGAACCCCATGCCGTGCGCCACCGCCCACGCCCGCAGCATGTACTCGACGCACAGCTTGCTGGCCCCGTAGGGGTTGATGGGGGCAAGGCGGTCGTCCTCCTCGATGGGCACCCGCCGCGGCGTGCCGTACACCGCCGCCGTCGAGCTGAACACCAGCCTGCCCACGCCGGCCGCACGCAGCGCCTCCAGCAGCCCCAGCGCGCCGACCGTGTTGTTGCGGAAGTACTTGGCGGGCTTCTCCACCGATTCGCCGGCCTCGATGTACGCCGCCAGGTGGATCACGGCGTCGATTGTGTGCCCGGCCAGCGCCGCCGCCAGCGCGTCGGCGTCGGCCACGTCGGCGACGACCAGCGGCGCGTCGCCCGCCGCGGCGCGGTGGCCGTTGCCCAGCGTGTCGTAGACGACGGGCGTGTGCCCGGCCGCCCGCAGCGCCCGCACGAGGTGCGAGCCGATGTACCCCGCCCCGCCTGTCAGCAAGACGTTCATGCGACGCTCCTGTGGGACATCACGCGCGCTTCGCAAACTGCTCGGGGCATACGAACTGCACTCTCACACCGTGTGCCGCCAGCGCCTCGCGATAGTCCCACCAGTCAGAATCAACGGCATTGAGCACCGCGGGTCGGCTCGTGCTGGCTAGGGCGACGGCCACGAACACGCGGTCCTTGCGGTGGAAACCAGCAAGGGTGGGGTCTTGGGGGAACTGGGCGAAGCTGTCGTCGATAGGCTCCACTGGGACTCTCTCGCACCGGTCGGACACGCCCTGGTTGTCGAAGACCCACTTCACGAACGCTCGCCCCGGGCCGGGCCGTGCCGCCAGGCCGACCGCCCCGAGGTACTCACGAAGGATGAGCATGCGGTCGTCAAGGACGATCTTGCCCGCGTCTCTGATGGCCTCCAGGGCCGCGACGCAGGCAAGGACACATGCCGGCCCGGCCTGCTCGGCGGCGCCATTGGCTGCGACGGCGACGTTCGTATCGACCACGAAGGAGCTCATTGCCCCTTCGCTTTCCGCTCCATGGCCGCCTTGGTCATGGCCGCCATCTCGCCGAACTCGTCGCCGAAGAAGCCCTTCGGCCAGTTCGTGACGTTGCCATACATGTCCAGGTTGAGTCCCCGGAGTTCCGACCGGCCGTCTACCATCTCGCAGAAGTAGAGCGCCGCTGATTCCTTCCTGATCTTCTCCTCCGCAATTCTCCGTTGAAGCCTGCGCAGCAGATGCTCGCTATGACTCTCGAAGACGATCTGGACGTTGCGTTTTTCCACGGCATCGATGAACACGTCCGCGAGACCGGCTTGCACCGACGGGTGAAGGTGGATCTCCGGCTGCTCCAGAAGGATGGTCGATCCCTCTGGAACGTAGAAGCAGAGCACGAGAATGGGCAGAATCTGAGACACGCCGAAGCCGACGTCCGTGATGAGAACGGATGCGGAGCCTGGGGACTTCTGGACCCGTACGCGGTAGAGATTGCTGCCTGTGGCGATGGGTTCGACATCGAAGGTGTGGATCAGCCCGAGGCTCTCGAGCCACTGTGCGATGTAATGCTCTAAGGGAACCTTCTTCCTATGGGGCCCGGGGGAGACCACCAGGCTTCTTTCTCGCGCAGCCAGCAACGCGTCGATCGCTCGCTCGCCGCGCAGGCCCATGTCGCCGGGCTCCGCACCCGCCCATGTGTATTGGCGCCTCGGGTACTCCCGTAGGGGGCCCAGGTAGTAGGTCCCCGCGAAGAGCTCCTCGAAAGCAAGCTGGAGGTCTGCGAGGAATCCCGCGTTCTGGAAGCGGGCCTTCACCTGATCAGGGAATCCGTAGCACTTCACCGGGGCAGGAAGGCCGGTGGGGCGTCCTCGGCTGCGGATGAACCTGAAGCTGCCCTTGGTGCTCTGGATTTCATACTTCGCCTCGCTGATCCCTCTTCTCCTCATCACGAAGCGGTGGTTCCCCACCTCATAGGCGAAGGCGTCCACAATCACCCGCCCGGTCTTGCCTTCGCCCAGTTCGCCTTCGAAGCCAAGCTGGTCTGCCGAGAACAACTCCTTATTCTCGTCGGCAGGATCGGGCACCCGGAATCGAGACCGTGGCCTCCATGCAATCCCCCACTTCAACTTGGGGGCGTCCTCGTGCCCGTGCACGACGTCCCGAAACGTTCCGAGATTGGCCGGACTCTTCTCGTCGCCGAAGGCCAGGGGTTGCGCCCGGTCGGGCGATTCCGCCGTCTGCTTGAGCATCAGGAGCAGTTGGAGGATGCTGGTCTTGCCGGAGCTGTTGGCGCCGAACAGGCCGGTGATCGGGGCCAGGCGCATCCGGTCGATGCGCTTCCACGACTTGAAGTTGCTCACGCTCAGTTCGGTCAGCATCCTCGCTGCTCCCGTCAGGCCGCCCTCGGACTGCCACGCGGCGGCGCTTCCGGTGGGGCATCATACCGTGGGGGACCAGGGCGGCGAACAACAATCCCACGGCCATGGGCCCCCGAATGCATCCGTTGCAGGGCATACAATGCCCCGGACGCCCGCAAGCAAGGCGCCGGGGCGCGGGCGAGGGTGAAACGATGAAAGCCGTGGCCGTCTACCCCGACAGCCGATCCGTCCGCGTGATCGACGCCCCCGATCCGCAGCTCAAGGGCCCCGGCTGCGTCAAGCTGCGCATCCTCGAGGTCGGCGTGTGCGGCACGGACCGGGAGATTTCGCGGTTCGAGTACGGCCAGCCGCCGGCCGGCAATGACCACCTCATCATCGGGCACGAGTCGCTGGGGGAGGTGGTCGAGACGGGCCCGCAGGTCAGTGACCTGAAGGCCGGCGACCTGGCGGTGCTGACGGTCCGGCGCCCGTGCCAGCAGGCCGCGTGCGTCGCCTGCCGGGCCGGGCGGCAGGACTTCTGCTACACCGGCCGATACACCGAGCGCGGCATCAAGGGCCGCCACGGGTACATGGCCGAGATGGCGGCCGACGAGCATCAGTACGCCGTTGGCGTGCCGCCGGAGCTTCGCGACGTGGCCGTGCTCACCGAGCCGCTGACGATCGCGGAGAAGGCCATCGAGGAAGTGGGCAGAATCCAGCAGCGGCTGCCGTGGGGCCTGCCCGGCCGGGACGGCAGGCCGACATATCGCCACAAGGCGGTCGTGGTGGGTGCCGGGCCGGTGGGGCTGCTGGGGGCGATGGCGCTGGCGGTCCGCCCGTTCGAGGTGCACGTCTACTCGCGCGAACCGGCCGACGACCCGCGGGCGGGCATCGCGAAGGCCATCGGCGCAGTCTACCACTGCAGCCGGGAGGTGCAGATGGACGACCTGGCCGGGGATCTGGGCAACATCGACCTGGTCTACGAGGCGACGGGGGCGGCGCAGGTGTCGTTCGACATGCTGGCGCAGCTCGGCGTCAACGCGGTGTTTATCCTCACCGGCGTGCCGGGCGAGAACAACCCCATCCGCCTGGACGGCGGGGGGCTGATGCGGAACATGGTGCTGCGCAACCAGGTGCTGCTGGGCAGCGTCAACGCGCCTCGCAAGGCATACGACGATGCCGTCGCCGACCTGGTCACCTTCATGCGGAACTGGCCCGAGGCCGTCAGGGGCGTCATCACCGACCGCCACCCCATCGACGATGCGCCGGACGTTCTGACCGGCAAGGGCGAAGGCATCAAGACCGTCATCCGCCCGGGCGGCTAGCGCCCGCTGGCGTGCAGGGTCCGACGGGGCTATCCTCTTGTCGGCGGCGCGGCGACGGGGCCGCCCGTCCAGGGAGATCGCCCATGGCGGACGACAGCGACCTGGCTCGGCACAGCGAGGCCTTCCGCGACGACTGCCGGCGGATCGAGCAGCAGATCCGGCGGGTCATCGTCGGGCACGAGCAGATCATCGAGCAGGTGCTTATCTGCCTGCTGGCCGGCGGACACGCCCTGCTGGAAGGCGTGCCGGGAATCGGCAAGACGCTGCTGGTCCGCACGCTGGGACGCATCCTCGACCTGCGCTTCAGCCGCATCCAGTTCACCCCCGACCTCATGCCCGCCGACATCACCGGCACCAACGTCGTCGAGGACGACCAGGCCGGGCGGAAGGTCTTCCGCTTCCAGAGCGGGCCCGTCTTCGCCAACCTCGTCCTGGCCGACGAGATCAACCGCGCCACGCCGAAGACCCAGTCGGCCGTGCTCGAGGCCATGCAGGAGGCGACCGTCACCGTGGCGCGCACGACGCACGAGCTGCCGCGCCCGTTCTTCGTGCTGGCCACGCAGAACCCGCTGGAGATGGAGGGCACCTACCCGCTGCCGGAGGCGCAGCTCGACCGGTTCCTGCTCAAGGTGCGCCTGGGCTCACCGCCGGCCGAAGAGCTGGTGGCCATCCTCGACCGCACGACGGGCGCCGAGTCCGCGGCCGTCGAGACGGTCGCCTCCGCCGAGCGGGTGCTGGCGATGCAGGCGATGGCGCGGCAGGTGCCGGCCGCCGAGCACCTGAAGCGCCACGTGGCCGCCCTGGTGCGCGCGACGCACCCGGACGCGGCGGAGGCGCCCCAGATCACGCGCAAGTACGTCCGTTACGGCTCCAGTCCGCGCGGGGCGCAGGCGATGCTGCTGGCGGCCAAGGTTCTCGCCCTGCGCGACGGGCGGGCGAACGTGGCCTTCGAGGACGTGCATAAGGCGGCCCTGCCCGCGCTGCGCCACCGGCTGATCCTGTCGTTCGAGGGCCAGGCCGACGGGATCGACACCGACGAGATCGTCCGGCAGGTGCTGGCCGCGACGCCGACGGCCGAGACGGTCTGATCGGCCGGCGCAGGAGAAGGGCGAGCCCGTGGGGCCCGCCCTGTATACGTCACGAAGAATCCGAAGCTCAGAGCGCCCTGCGCCTGCGGCGCAGCGCCACCAGCAGCCCGCCCAGACCGAGCAGGCCCATCGTCGCCGGCTCGGGGACTTGGCTGAAGGTCTGGTAGACCAGGCTGAGGGACGCGTTGCCGGTCAGGCCGCCGTTGACCTGGACGTCCTTGGAGATCCAGAGCTCCTGGTACATGCCGCCGAACTCGCGGTGGTCCCGGAGATGCGTCGCGCCGCTCTGTGCCCAGACGTACTTGAGGGGATCGGTCAGAAGATTCCCGGCGCTGTCTTCGACCTTCTCGTGGACGCCGGCCAATCCATCGCCGGCGGCGGCTCCCTCCATGGCGAGCGTGTTATCGACGATCCAGGACGTCTGGTCGGTGACAGTGACCTTGAACTGAATGACGATGTCCACGAGTGCGGGGGCCACCACCGACCAGGGGCCGGTGAACAGCAGGCCGTACTCCCACTGGCCCGTGTTGTCCCAGTCCACCTTGACGGCCTTGACGCCGATGGCCGACGGGGTGGGGGGGTTGCCCGTGTTGCCGCTGGTGACCGTGAGGCTGAAGTTCGTGAAGAGCTTGTCACCCACCTGGTAGCCGCCGGCCTCGTTGATCGCGGCGAACTCGTAGTATGTGGGATCGGCCCACTTGTTCCCCGCGATCTGCTGGCTGAGAGTGGCTTCGATGGGGGCGGCGTTGGCCAGGCAGGCGGACAGGACGATCACAGACACGAGCGCGAGCACCTTTGCAGCAGCCATTTGTCTTCTCCTCCGTGTTCCGGCAGGCGGAGCGCCTAGCGCGGAACACTTAGCAAATGAGCCTGAGCTTCCTGTTTCTCCTTGGCACAATGTGAGCGTGAGCACAAGTCCTGCACTGCTCGCGATAAGTCTACCGCGGGCCGCCCGATCTGTCAAGACCGAAAATTGGATTTTCGCGCGTTTTTTTTCGGGCCGCCCGGCCGCCCCTCCGGTGCTCCGGCGGCCCCGCGCCCGCGTCGCGGGCCGACCAGCCTTTCCATTTTCCATCGGCCTTCCGGGCTTGTCTCTGCATTGTAGACGTCTGGCCGCTATAATCCCGCGACTTGGCACGGCCCGGCCTGGCGCGATGCGCCCCGGCGGGCCAAAGGAGCACGAGACGATGGCAGCGGACGACCCGTACCTGACGGAGCTTTACGAACGGCTTCACGACACGCCGATGCAGCGGAAGTTCCGGCGCATCGCGCCGATGCCCGCCGGCGTCGTGTTCATCCAGTGGCCCGGCATGGACTGGAACGACATGCGCGGCCACCTGCGGCTGATGAAGGAGCTGGGCTTCACCTGCCTCAAGGGCATCATGCTGCTTGGCGGGTTCGACCACCGCCGGTTCTGCCACATGGCGCTGGACGAGGGGATCGTCCCGTGGTGGTACGGCGAGGGGGGCTGGGAGGCCGTCAGCGACGAGCTGCTCGACAAGCTGGGCATTCCGCGCGACACGCCCATCGAGGACATCCGCCGCAACGCGGCGTTCCTGGCCCACCAGGACAAGGTGATGCGCGAGCGGATCGACCGCGCGCCGTCGCGCGAGAAGCGCCGCGCCGCCAGGACCGCCGCCCGGCAGGAATCCGCGTGGCGATTCTCCAGCGAGGCGGAGCTGCTCCGCGCCCGCCCGTCGCGCCTCCCGGCCGAGGCGCTCGGCGAGTTCGCCGACTGGCTCCGCGACAAGTACGGCACGCTGGAGCAGCTCAAGGAGGCATGGAACGTCGGCCATGCCGGCATCAACGGCGCCGAATGGACCACGTGGCAGCAGGCGGCGCAGCGCGCGCTTCCCGACAGCAAGGACCACGACTACAACCGCCTCAAGGACGTCATCCGGTTCAAGCGCGACGTGTACCTGCGGCAGGTGCGGCGCGCGGCGGAGGCCCACCGCGAAGGCGACGCCGAGGAGCCCTACCGCGCCGGCGGCGAGATGAGCGTGTTCGTCAACCTCACGGGGCGCGGCGTGGACATGGAGGGCATCGGCGACCTGATGGCCGAGTTCGGCTCGCTGTACCCCTCCACGCACATGTCGTGGCACTTCGACAAGGTCAACTACGAGCTGGCGCGGACGGTGTACATGTACTCGTCGCTCATGGCCGACTACTTCAAGGGCGGCTGGTCGGCGACGTGGGAGTCCACCGGCGGCCCGCAGCAGATCAGCGGCGACAAGGGCTGGAGCGACTTTGCCCGCCGCCACGTGCCCGCCTTCACCATCGACGCCGGCGTGATGACCCAGCTCATGCTGAGCTACCTGGCGGCCGGGTATCGGGGCTTCGGGTTGTGGTGCTGGTCGGCGCGGACGGCGGGGCGCGAGGGCGGGGAGTTCTCGCTGCTGGACCGCAACCTCCAGCCCGGCCCGCGCGCGCGGCGAGCCGGGGCGATCGCCCGCGCCGCCGCCGGCCTGCGCGACGAGCTGTGGCAGGCCCACAAGGAGCCCCTCGTCGGCGTGCTGGTCGACCAGGAGAACGACATCCAGTGGACGGTGATGGCCGACATCGGACGCGACTTGCAGCCGGACATCCCCATACAGGCCCGCGTCGGCGCCGCCCGCGCGATGATCAACGCCAACGTGCCTTGGGAGCACGTGACGGCCGACGACCTCCGCGCCGGCCTGGCCGGGCGGTACAGGGCCATCTACCTGCCGTGCATGCTGTGCCTGCGGAACGAGCTGATGGGCGTCCTGGGCGACTACGTGCGCGGCGGCGGGCGGCTGGTGATGGACATGCCCGGGCGATACTTCGACGAGTACTCGCGCATCACGGCGACGGGCAAGGGGTCGGACTTCGAGGCCCTGTTCGGCTGCACGCTGGACGACTACCAGTACTCCTCCAACGTGCCGCGGCGGCTGGGCGGGCTGAAGTTGGAGGGCTTCGTCATGGACGCGACGGCGACGACGGCGCAGGTGCTGGCGGCCTACGACAACGGCGGGCCGGCCGTGATGGAGAACGCCCTGGGCAAGGGCCAGGCCGTGCTGCTCGGCTGCGAGGCGGCGCGGATGTGCCTCCTGCCGGGCAACGGCGCGGCCGAGCGGATGCTGGTGAGCTTCGCCCTCGGCGGCCTGCGGTCGCCCTACGCCTGCCGGGGGGCGATCTGCTATCGCCTGGCCGCACCGAAGGCGGACCACTACTTCCTGATCAACGACGGTCCGGCCGCGGCGGCCAGCCTCGACACGGGGGACCTGCGATACGTTCGCGCGGCCGACCCCGTTACAGGAGAGGACCTGCCCATCGGTCGCCCGATCGCGCTGGAGGCTTACAGCGGTCGGTGGGTGCGGATGGAAAAGGCGTAGCGGCGGAGCGTGCTCCGCCGCGATTGCGGATTGCGGATTGTGGATTGCAGGTTCCGCATCGCTTGCGGTTTGCAGAAACCCGCGGTGGCGGTGGACGCCGGAGGTGACCGATGGACCGCAGAGACTTCCTCAGGGGCGTGGGAAGCGTCGCGGCGCTGGGCGCGGCGCAGCGTGCGGTGGGTGCGGCGCCTGGCGGCGGCGCCCTCGGCCCCGCCGGGCCGGGGCGTTCGGCAGGCGCGCCGCGTCTCCACGTGGGCTGCCAGCGCTGGGGCAGCGACCCCGGGCACCTGGGCTTCCTGCTGCGATGCGGCGTGCGGCACATCTGCATCTCGCCCGCCCGCAGCGGCCCAGACGGCGTCTGGACCGCCGAGACGTGCCGCGACGCCCGCAAGGCCGTCGAGGACGCCGGCCTGACGGCGGAGAGCATGTACTGGGCCGTGCCGATTGACGTGCTGGTGCCCGCCCGGCGCGACGCGGCCATCGCGCGATGCCGCGGGCAGATCGCCGCCGCCGGCGCAGGCGGCATCCCGTGCCTGGCCTACACGCTGAACGTGCGGACGTGGCCGGCCCGCACCGGGCGGCGGGAGGGGCGTGGCGGCGGGCTGTACACCGCGTGGGACCTGGCCACCGCGACCACCCAGCCGGTGCGGCGCTCCGGCATCGGGCCGGTCGAAGAAGAGGACATGTGGGCGCGGATCGCCTATTTCCTCAAGGCCGTGGTGCCCGCGGCCGCCGAGGCGAAGGTCCGCCTGGCCTGCCATCCGCCCGACCCGCCCATGCCGCACCCCAACCCCTACAAGACCGCCCAGGTGCTCGACACCGTCGAGGGGCTGAAGAAGTTCGTCCAGATCGCCGACAGCCCCTTCCACGGCCTGACGTTCTGCCAGGGCTGCGTGTGGGAGTTCCTGCCCGAGAAGGACAAGCCGGCCGCCCTGTACGAGGCGATCCGCTGGTTCGGCACGCGGGGCAAGATCATGCAGGCGCACTTCCGCAACCTCCGGGGCGGGCGGAGGCACTTCGTCGAGACCTACCACGACGAGGGCGACATCGACATGTTCAGGGCCGTGCTGGCCTACAAGGACGCCGGCTACACGGGCATGCTCATGCCCGACCACGTGCCGCACCACGCCGAGGACCCCACCGAGCTTCAGCACTTCGCGTTCGCCTACGGCTACATCATCGGCCTGGTGCAGGCGGCGTACGCGGGGACGTGAGGCCGGCGGAGCAGGGGGCGGGCGGGTTGAATGCGCCCGGCGGCAATCGTACAATTCGTACGGTTTGCCGGACTGGAGACCGAACATGGCTACCGTGTCCATCAGCGAAGCTCGCGAGCATCTGGCCGACCTGGGCAACCGCGTCGCGCTTGAGGGCGAGCGGATCGTGGTGGAGCGCCGCGGCAAAGACCTCTTCGCCCTCGTTCCCGTTGAGGACGTGGAGCTCCTGGAGCGCATGGAGGATGAGATGGACCTGGAGGCCATCCGGCGAGCCAAGGATGAACCGTCCCGCCCATGGGAAGAAGTCAAGGCGGAACTCGGGCTGTAGCCCATGGTCTACCGCGTCAGAATCAAGCCAGCCGCTGAGAAGGCGCTGTCGCGATTGCCCACCCCGTACCGTCGCCGGATGGCCGCCGCCATCGACTCGCTGGCCCATGACCCACGAGGTCCCGGCGCACGGAAGCTGTCCGCCCGTTCGGACTACTGGCGGCTGCGGGTGGGGGACTACCGGATCGTCTACGAGATAGCCGACGAGGTGCTGCTGGTCTACGTGGTCCGCGTTGCCCACCGGCGGGAGGTGTATCGCGGCCTGTGAGCTGCGCCCGCGACACGCGCGGCTCCGTCGGCGGGGCGATGCAACGGGCCGCCACCGGCGCAAAAGGAGCCGCCCGCGGCGGGCGTGCCGTCACGGGCGGTCATGTTCTTCCGGTCCGCGGTTCCCGGCGTCCGGTACGTGGTGCCCCTACTTCGCCTCGACCTTCGTGCCGCACTTGGGGCACTTGCCGTCGTTCCTGGACGCGTCGAAGGGCTTCTTGCACTTGGGGCAGTAGGCGACGTTGGGCAGCAGGACGTAGCGGCCGGTCGCCTCGCACCACTCGCCGCGGTTCTGGCCGCACTTGGGGCACTTCTCGTCGTTGTTGACCGAGAAGCGGAAGAGGTTGTGCTTCTCGCAGTACGTGCCGCTCCTGACCGTCTTGCCGCAGCGGTTGCACTTGTACTCGCCGCAGGCGGTGATGATGGCGTTGCACTTGGCGCAGTAGTCGCCCTCCTTGCCCTTGGCGCCGCAGACGGGACACTTGGCCTCGGCCGCCCTTTTGGTCGGATTGAGCGCCTTGACCTTGATGTTGCGGTACGACACGGCCGCCCCGTGGTCCTGCAGCCCGATGTGCCCCTCGCGCTTGAAGTCCTTCAGGGCGGTCTTGAACTTGTTCTTCGAGCCGTCGAGGTTCTTGTTGCCCTCGGTCCACTTGTCGAGGTCGGCCTCGTTGACGACCTGCCCGTTCAGCTCGACTGTGACCTTGTTGTCGTTGCAGGTGATGACGTAGGTGTTCCACTCGCCGGGCTTGAAGCACTCCTTGCTGGGGCCCTGGAGGTCGTACAGCGCGCCGACGCAGTGCTTCTGGCCCGGCTTCATCGAGTTGAACACCTGGATCTCGATGCCCGTTTGAACGCAGTCCTTCGGGTTGTCGGTGCGGACGAACACGCCGCTGTTGCCGGCGGTCTTGAACTCGACCGACAGCACGAAGTCGCCGAATCGCTCCTTCGTCCAGATGTCGCCGGCGCGGTTCTTGCGGGCCATCGCGCCGTCCTCGACGACCCAGCCGGCGCCCGGCTCGCCGCCGGAGCTGCTCACCCAGCCGGACAGGTCCTTGCCGTTGAACAGGGTGCGGAAGTCGGCCGTTGCGCCGGCCTCGCCGGCCGGCCCCGCCGCCGGCGGCGCGCACGTCGCCGCCATGGGGCATCCGCCGCACTGTGCGATCGCCGCCGGTGAGACCGCCAGCGCCGCCAAAGCCGCCATCGCCACGATCGTCATCGCACGGTTCATGTCTTTCTGCCTTTCTTCTGGCTCGTCTCCGTCCTTCCGCTGTCCTTCTGTATCTCTGTGTCGCGTTTCTCATTTCGCCAGCGGCTTGGGCGTCGCGTCGGCCTTCAGGTCGCCGATGGCGAACTGCAGCAGCGACAGGTAAAGCTGGAGCACCTTGGGCATGGCGAACATCCGCTGGTCGTGCCCGAAGGCGCAGTAGGCCGTCCGCCCCTGGCCGTAGTTCCTGATCCAGGCCAGGGCGTAGTCTTTGTCCTCGCGGGCCTGCTTGGTGATCTTGGAGGCGTCGACGTCGATGCTCAGCAGGACGCGGACCTTGTCGCGCGAGTAGATGTTCCGCCCGCCCTTGTCGGCGAAGATGTATATCTCGTCGCTGATGTCGAAGTCCTTGTCGCCGAAGACGGCGATGATCGGGTTGCCCGGATCGTCGATCTTCACGTGGATGTTGCGGTAGGGGTGCCCGCCGAACCACCCGCCGATCATCTCGCCCCAGTCCTTCCAGTCGTAGGAGCAGTCCGTGGCCGAGTGGATGCCCATGATCCCCTTGCCGCCCTTGACGAAGTCGATGAGGTTCTGGCGGCATCTCTCGGTCAACTTCTTGGCCTCGTCGGGGTTGGCGGGCTTGCTGGCACACTCGTCGAAAGCCTTGCCCGTGAACAGGCTGCCGGTGGTGTTGCTGAAGATGACCGCGTCGAATTCCTTGAGTTTGTCGGCCTCGAAGTTGGCCAGGTCGTTGCTGGCGACGATCTCGAAGGCGCCGGTCTTTGCGCCGATGGCGGGGAAGGCTACCCTCGCCGCCGCAATCGCCCCGCCGTGGTTGAACCCGTTGCAGTGGTCGTACAGCAGCACCTTGCGGGCCTTGGCGGGCTTGACGGCTGTGAACTGCGTCTCCTCGACGCACTTCTTGACGGCGTCCATGCTCGGGGCGGGCCTGGGCGGCTTGGGCTTGGCGGCCTTGGCCGCCTTGGCCGCGGCGTCTTTGGCCGCCTTCCCCGCCGCCGCCTTCGCTTTGGCCGGGTCCAGCGGGCCCAGGTCGCCGGCCGCCAGCGCCGCCGCGACGCACAGCCCCGCCGCCGCCACCATCGCCATCAGCATCCCAAGTCGCTTCACGTTCGCTTCCTTCCTTCCCAAGGGGTCTTCGTGCCGGAGCCTTCCGGCACCTGCTTAGTGCAACCGCGCGGAAACCGCGGAGTTTCCGCAACGCGCGGGGCTACTTCGTCTCCACCAGCCAGACGTTGCGGTACCGCACCGGATTGCCGTGGTCCTGAAGCATCAGCGGGCCGGTCGGCGAGTGCCCGCTGCCTTGTCCGGCCGTTGTGATCCTGTCCACCGGCACGTTCTCCTGCACGAGCAGACCGTTGTGGAGGACGGAGACGAACGAGGCCGGCTCGGTCAGCTTGCCGTCGGCGCCCGTCCGCGGCGCGCGAAAGACGATGTCGTAGGTCTGCCAGCGCCCCGGCGGCAGGCAGGCGTTGGCCGACGGCGCCCGGACGCCGTAGATCGCCGCGCAGTCGCCCTGGCCGCTCTTGAGGCCGAAGCTGTCCAGCACCTGCACCTCGTACTTCCCGTGCAGATAGACGCCGCTGTTGGCTCGCCCCTGCCCGGCCTTCTCCGGCTCGTAGGGACAGAGAAACTCCACGTGCAGGCGGCAATCGCCGAACTGCCTCTTCGTGAGGTTGCTGCCGCCCCGCACCCGCACGCTGCCGTCGCCCAGCCGCTCCCACTTGTCGTTGGTCCACTCCTCCAGGCTGGCCTTCTTGCCCGGCTGGAAGGGCAGCAGCACCACCGCGCCGGCCGGCGGGACGGCACCTTCCGTTGGGCTTCTCCGCACCCGGAAGCGCAGCGCGAACCGCCCGGCCTTGCCCTCCGCCGTCAGGCTGTCGCCGGCGATCTGCCCCTTCCAGTCCGCCGACGCGCCCGCGCCCGCCAGCGAGACCTTGCCGTCCTCGCCCGCCGCGCCGCTCAACTCCACCGACAGCAGCGTCTTGACCTGGCGCCCCGGCTCCAGAGCCGTCAGCACCACGCGGTAGTGGCGGTGCTTGGCGTCGCCCAGGCCCACCGCCGCGCCCGCGCCGCCCACGATGTCCCCCTGCTGCGGCTGGTACGTGCCGGCGTACTCGCCCATGGCCGGGTCACCCTTGTCGCGCACGGGGTCGGAAGTGGCGAGCTTGCCGCCGGCCGGCTCGTCGCCCTTCGGAGCGCGCTCGGACTTCTTCCGCTCGGCCAGCTCGCGGGCCTTCTTGACGGCCGCTTCGGCGGCCCTCTTCTCCGCTTCCTCGACGGCCTTGGCCTTCAGGTCGTCCAGAACGCCTGCCGGCGCCGGCCTCCCGGCCAGCAGCGCCAGCAGGACCGCCAGCGGCGCAACGTACCTCATCGGCCTGCTCCTTCCGAGCCGCGCGCCAGCCGGCGGGCAGCGGACAGCACCGGCCGCCCCAACTCCACCAGCCGCCAGCGAGCGTTCTGGCGAGCCGGCAGTATAGCCGACAGCTCCGGGCGGCGTCCACAGACGGCCTGGACCTGCTGCGGGCCGAGGACACAGAAGGCGGTGGACAGGGCGTCCGCCTCGGCGGCGGTGGGCGCCAGCGCCCAGGCGGCGCGGTCGGCGTCGATGCGCTGTCCCGTCCGCCCGTCGGCGATGTGGGCGGCGTGGAACGTGGAAGAGCCGCTGAAGGCGGCCCCGCGCAGCACCACGTGCCCCAGCGCCGGCGCGTCCTCGTCGGCCGGGTCGCGCAGCGCCACGCGCCACCGCGCCGGCCCGACGGCCAGCACCGTGCTCGCCCCGCCGTGCAGCAGCGCCGAGGGCACGTCCCATTCGCGCAGCACCTCGGCCATGCGGTCCAGCGCGTAGCCCTTGCCTATGCCGCCCAGGTCGACCTGCACGCCGGCCAGCTTGCGGACCGTGTGCTGCCGCTCGTCAATCTCCAGTTGCGCCATGCCGACCCGCGGCGGCGGCCCCTCGGCGCGCAGGGCGGCGCCCACCGTCACGTCGAATGCCCCGTCCGTGTCGGCCCAGAGCTGCCGCGTGATCGCCAGGCATCGCCCGGCGTCCAGGCCCACGCGCAGCGTCTGCCCGACCGCCGCCACGTTGATCTGTCCCACGTCGCCGTAGGGCTGGAAGAAGCTGAGGGCCTTCTCGATGCGGTCGAGCTCGTCGAAAGCGGCCTCGGCGGCGCGGCGTGCGGCCTGCTCGTCGGCCTCCGCGGCGCGCACCTCGAACGCCCCGCCCATCGCGCGGTGGCGGAAGCGATGCGGGCCGGCGCGGGCGCCGTCACTTGCCGTTGTTGCCATCGCCTCTGTCCGCCTGGCCCCGCGTCGTCGTCGCCGGGGCCGTGCTCGCGCGCCGGCGGCTGCGCACCGTCTCGAGGAACCGCTCCCACAGGTCCCGCCGCGTGAAGACCGCCAACGCCACGTCCGGGCGCAGGCCGAAGTACGACATGTGGTACTTCCTCGGGTCGGTCAGCTCGTCGCGCAACGACTTGGGCAGTTCGTCCCACGCGGCCGTGGTCACCACGTACATCGCCACGTTTGGCGAGTCGTACTCCACCTGTCCGCTGGCCGGGTCCTCGTAGTAGCCCACGTGTCCCGGCGGCAGGCGCCGCAGGTACCACGGCAGCGGCCAGAAGTCGTGGTGGTCCGTCGCGACGACCTTGACGATCATCGCGGCAAAGCCGCCGGGGGCGACGGCGGCGACCTGCTCGACCCGGAGGCCCAGGTCCGCCGCCCCCCGAAGCGCCTGGGCGTACACGTACGGGTTGTAGTTGCTCGCCACGTAGCGCGGGTCGAAGTCGGCGCGGTACGCCTGCCAGGCAAGCTGGGCCGTTCCGGCCGCAAGCACCGCCCCGGCCGCAACCTGGAGCGGCAGCTTGCGCAACCACCGGACGATTGCCGCGGCGCCCGCGCCGGCCAGCAGGATCAGCCCCGTCAGCGGCGCCACCACGCACCACGGCGTCTTGTACGGAATCGCGCTGTAGATGCCCAGCAGCAGGAAGCTGTAGACGGCCAGGAAACGCAGCAGGCTCCGGTGGCCCGCGCCGTCGGCGACTTGGCGGCGGGGGACGAACGCCGCCGCCGCCCCGGCCAGCGCCAGCGCGACGATGAGCGACTGCGTCCACAGCGGCCCGCGACCGTGACGCTCGTACAGCAGCACGCGGAGGTAGTAGTCCCACGGATGCACGTGGAGGTGGCCGGCCGTCGCGTCGGCGCCGCCGCCGGCGCGGCTGAGGTTGTACACGTAGGTCAGCACCGAGTCGGCCGGGCCGCGCCAGTTGGTCCCGAACGAGCTGAACAACGCCACCGACACGCCCGCCGCGACGGCCAGCGCCGCCAAGACGTGCAGCGCACGGAGCCGCGGCGCCTCGCCGCGGATGTCTCCAACGGGGACGTCGTTGCCGAAGGGACGGGTCCGC
>Ga0172362_10002510_pt1 | contig 15904 bp, 17 predicted proteins | sample LakKivs1_kivu2a2_FD_114534 | JGI IMG/M metagenome (GOLD analysis project Ga0172362, IMG submission 114534) | Sediment microbial communities from Lake Kivu, Rwanda - Sediment s1_kivu2a2 | ecosystem: Environmental > Aquatic > Freshwater > Lake > Sediment | place: Rwanda: Western Province, Lake...
AACTAAAATTTAATTTTTCGAATTTATATTCATTCTCTTTCATTAAAATAAATTTAGCTAACAAATGGAATTCAAATGCCATATAAGCATCGTCTCTCGCCACTATAGTCACTATTTCAAATATTCTATATTTTGGAAAATTTCCCTCTTTTTCTTTACTTGAATAAATGTTAACTATACGATGTTTCATTACAAAATAAGGTTTATAAAATATTTGCTTTCTTTTCACATACTGCATTGTAAAATCAAAAAAGAACTTATTAAATAGATAAAGAAAAATCTTGTTCATGGCGTTAATTTCCGAAAAATTAGAAGGTAAATATTTCTGATAAAGTGTATAATCTGGATTCCACTCAAAACGATTAAACCAAGTCGCCTTATTAAAATTATATATATCAAACGGTGTATAATCAATATTATAATCTGCATAGGCGAAATCTAATTTTTGACTATTTTCATCAACAAATTTTGTCAAGTCTTCCTTCTCAAAATCGTTGAAAATATATTGATTCATTTTGTACATATCTTTGAATGAAGTACCATAAGATGTAACAATTGGACTATTGTATGAGACTGGTTCTTCTTTCCATGTTTTATTACTATTTTGACTATATTTCTGAAATCTATTATCCTGATAAGAATTTTCCCAATTTATATTGAAATCAACTCCAAAATGTTCAACCTTTCTTTTGGAATAATAAATAAAGATTATAACAATTATGATAATTACAAATACAAATAATAAATTATTCATATATTTATAATATATAAATTATATTACAAAAAATAATTAAAAATCACCTTCATCTCCTCCCTCTCCACTTTGAGGCATGTCTCCATAACTATCTCCAATTTCCAATTCGTCTTCATCAACTACTTTTGATAATGTCCAATCTTCCACATCTTCTTCATCTTGTGCCTGCTTCTCCTTCTCATACTCATTCAAGAAATCAATTATCTCATTTTCTGTTGGCTCCTGTTCAAATTCATCCTTATATTTTTTGATGAATTTTTGCTTTTCTGTCTCAACCTTATCCTCTAATTCTAAATCCTCATAAACAGTTTGATAATCAGATGGATCCTTCAATTTCTTAAAACTTTCATTTAATTCTTCTAGTTTTTTAGCTGTGGGATCTTTTGTTGTAACAGTTTCTTCCACCTTCGGCCCTATTGTTCGATAATCTCCCTCAATCATCGTATCAGGTGCAAAATCTAATTTCTCTGAATCCGCCGATATTTTTTCAAAAACATCCATAATAAACTGAGCAATTATCCGATTGTTATCTACGGATCCCTTCTCAAACTCAGTCTTTATAAATTCATTCAAATTTTTAATCAAAATAAATAACAAAACTTCTGATAAATGTAGAAGATTAAAACTTGCAATTTTTTCAATTTTTGAATATTTGAGATCCCATTTGTCGGTGTTGGCAGAAATATTTGCAACTACCTTATAATTAACATCAAATTTTAGTTTCTTAAATATTTCTGAATCTTTCTTTGTCAGAAACTTCTTCAAGAAATAGTCCCTTTCATAAATATACTTCTGTAATTCTCTAGATTTTTCCTCATCAATATCTGAAATTACCTTGATATGCTCCCCTGGATCATAATTATTCGCCAAATTTGAAAGATACCTTCTGAAGTAATTGTTAATGTAGTTCTTCAGATTATAAATTCGCATTCTATTCTTTTCATTTTCAAACTCAACTATCTCAACCGGCCTTACATTTGGATTTTCCTCTATTTGTCGTCGTTCAATATTCAAAACAACTTGATATAATCCTAAATTTTCTAATTGTTCTTTGAATTTATCAGTATTTCTGCTCAATAACTTACCCATGTTGTCACTAAAAGAATTTATTTCTTTCATAAGTAAATCATGTGATTCTTCTTGTAATTCTTCAATATTTAAATTGTCAACTAATCCTTCATCATAAGCTTTCATATGTTCAAGATCTTCCTTGGTCCCTCCAAAAATAACTCTCTTTAATGATTTTCTAATTATTGTCTGGATTAATTCATTTTCTTCTTCATCTGTATAATTTATTTTTAAAATATCTTCTTTAGTTTGCCCAGTTAAAGTACAAATTCCATCCTTAAAATCATGCAACTGACCCTTAAAAGTTCCCTTATCAATATAAGTTAAAAACAACTGTTTTCTCAATTTTTCCCGATCTAATCCAAGATTGTCAATAGGAATATGAACATTTTTATTTTTCTGTAAGTAATGTTTGAAAACAATTCCACCATTCAAAAATAATTGTGAATAAAATGAAATATCCCTCGCTTCTTTTAACATTTGCTCAATATTTTTGTCAGTTTTTTCCTGAATATATCTGTAATAATTTGTTTCATCATCTACTTCTTCAAAACAACAACTCATTTCCAATGATTTGGGGTCATCACTTTGTTTATCTTCTGATTTCTTTACAGTATCATTAATAGCCCTTATTATTTCCTGAGCAAGAAATAATTGTCTTCCTCTTAATTCCTTCTTATATGTTACAAATTGCTGGAATGTTTTCGCCTTCTCAACCTCTTTCACATAATTCGCAGGTAATTTATCGAATTTTGGAATTTCTCTTGTCAAAACATCTATTTTAGTTTCTTGAACACTTATCTGTTTGCTTTCATAAAGTCTTTTATCCGATTTTAATTTTTTAACTGAACTAAGATCACTCATATCGTCATAAGAACGTCGCACTTCTTCCTTTATTTTTCCAACTGGCAAATATTGAACAACCGTTTTATCGTTCTTTGTCGTTCTTTGAATTGGCATTATTTTGGCTTCATCTATCAATAAACTTAAATATTCAAGTCCATTATTTCCATCAAAACCCTCAAAAACAACAGACGTTGTTTTACCACTTGGGTACTGAGGTGGAATCATTGTCTGGTAAGCAATTAAAAGTCTTGATGCAATTAATGTTATTTTTTTAACTAAAACCAAGTTATTGTATCTTTCGGTAAAAATTTTGGCTCGAACATCCTTCAAATCGAATCCTTCCTTTTTCATTTTTGTTATCTCCTTTTGTCGGAAATGAGGAAAGTCAATCATTTTTTGTAATTGCTGAAGAACATCAATAATAATATTAATGAATTCCTTCTTCTTTAACATGATACCGGTTTTACCATTCAAGGCATTAATTTTAGAACAAACATCTTTGGCTTTGGCGACTTGATCAGCCTTGAAACCTAATTTCAATAATTCATTTCTGATTTCAGGTCCAGAACATTCGAAAATTTCTGCTTCTGCTCTTTCAGCCTCTAATTCCATGATTTCTTCCTTTATTTCCTCTTCTTCATCCAAAACAGTTTCACGTTGCCTGTCCACTTCGCCGGTTGTTTTACTCAACCCTTCCGCAGTATCATATTCCAAAAGATCTAATGGACGTCCATCATGATTACAGAAATAAATTCCATCCTCTTCTTCTGAAACATACATTGCAATCATTTCATTAAACATCTTTTCAGAATATTCTGGACTTCCTCCTTCCGCAATCTTCAACTGATAATAATAGTGACCACAACATATTTTCTTTCCACTCCTGATACTATAAATATCTTTATCAATCAAAATACCATCCTTTTTAATCAACAAATTACGCAAATACTCTTTTTGCTCTAACTGTGGAATTTTCATAATTTCTTTGTAAATAGGATCAATGTCTTGTTCATACATTTCAATAGTTTCTTTTGCCCGAGTATCTTGTATTTCTCGAAGGTATATTTGGAGATTTAATTCGGCAATTTTCATTTCATTCTTTAATTTATCTTCGATCTCTTTTTTGGAATATTCAACAAGATCTGAAATGATTTTCATCTCTTCATTTAATCTTTCGACTTTTTTCTCCAAACGGATCTGTTTTTTATTTTTACATGCTTTGCGAAAAAGGCAATGTAATTTTTCCAAATCCAACTCCTTTATTTTTTCCACTCCAAGTAAACATAAATCATCCAAATTTCGAATCAATGGATCTTGTTCCCAAATATCTCCATTCCATCTGTAAATACATCCATTTTCATGTGATTTATTATTCTCAATAATTGCATAATCTCCCTTCAAGAATTCAGTTTCTTTCAAACCATCTTCATATAATTCGTTGAATGATTTATACACTTTTACTGGATCAACCTTCCTATTCTCACAAGATTTATTATTAGAAGTACCCTTCAGCTCTTTTTCATTTTCTGAAATTACTTTCTTCAATTCAGCTAATCTCTCATTTATTTCTTTGGTTGTAATCTCATTATTTTTTAGTTCCTGAATTTTTTGATATTCCATAAAAAGGAAATAATATCGACCATGATCAGGTGTTCCCAAAATCCAATTATATCTTGAAGATATTGAATCGACGTCTGTATTCCTATATGGATAATTACCATAAAATTTAACAACATCTTTATCGAATAAATATTTATCTCCAAATACAATGTCGTTTGAAATATCCTTACTCTTATTCTTTCCAATTATTTTCTCCCTCATCGACATTATCTCCCCATAATATTTATCTGCATCAAAACCATTTAATTTTTTCTTTTCATCAATATATTTTTCATCAAGAATTTCTGTTAAAGTAAAATAATTATCAAAACCAATACTTCTAAAATCAACACTGAATCTTTTAAGGAGGATATCCATTTCATCGATTGTTTTTAATTCTTTCAATTCATCAATATGACTTTTGATAATTGAATTCGCTGAAGGAATAACTTTTTTGCATAATTGTTTCCATTCTTCATCGTTAATTAATTCTTCTGGGAAAAGATAAAGACTAGCTTCTTCTCCAAAATTATTCGCATAGTTCTGTTTGAAATCCATTTCCAATATTTCCTTCTTCAATTCAATTTTCTTCATTGTCAATGATGTAGTTGTGTATATTTCTGCAAAAGTACCAGCTTTACCATCAGAAGTATTAATTGGAACCATGAATTCGTTGTCATTTATTACTTTAACACCTGAAACAAATTCACCATCAATAGATGGTTCACTATTACTATTTAATATCATGACTTTGTCACCTGTTTTCATTCCATGATTTTTCATGACAACAATTGCTTCCTCATTTTTCTTGATTTCAGTTGCATCTCCGATCTTTCTGATTCTATCAAACCATTCTTCGCCATTTAATGCATCCAAAATATTTGTTTCTTTTGATCCCAATACTAAGAAACCAATTATATTAACATATGATCCAGGAAGGATTTGGGCAACTCTCGATCCAACAATTTTTTTATTTTCATCATATTGCTCATAGGTGAATTTTTCAGGGCCACTTGCTGTATATTTTTCCCAAAATTTATTATCAATATTGAAATACCGTAGTAATTGGGTATACTGATTTAAATATAATTGGTAACCAACATCCTTCTTTTTCAAGTCCTTTTTAATAATGTATGGTTGATTGATGTCAAATAATAATTTACGATATGTTTTGAATGACAATTTATCCCTATTAAACTCACCATGATATTGTATTTCTTTCTGTAGTTCTTCGTAAAAATCTTCGTATTGTATGCCTTTACTACTTGCAATATCCATATATTCATCAATGACAGACTCATCACGCGAGTCACCAATCTCTAATTTTTTATAAATTTTCTTTTTATCTAGAACGATCGGTATAATCCAATTAACATCAAACTCATTCTTATAAATTCGCTGTAAATCAGGATAATCTTCGATATCTTCTAAATTAACATTTTTTGATTTATTTTTGAGATCGATAAGATGTCTGGAAAACTTAAGATATTTAGCCTGAATTTTTGGATTGTTTTGCTGAACAATAGAAAGATCGCTTATTAAATTTTTGTAAACATCGATTTCATAAATGGAATCGTCATCTATTTGAATATCAATATCTTCTGCTTCCTCTTGAGCTTCAACTACAATTTCATCAGTTTCTTCGAAAAACTTATCGAAATCATTTTTATTGGTTTCTTCATCTTTTTCAATATCAGAATTACTATTATTGCTCATTCTACAATATTAATAAATATGTATATTTTTTTAATTTGGGTAAATACACCATAATAATTATTTCTTCACTTACTTCATGGAAGACTACAGTATGCGGTTTTTAGAGAAAAGTGACTATCAAAAAGGCTATCTTGATTTATTAGGTCAATTAACATTAATAAATGACTTTGGAGAGGAAAAATTCAATGAAATTTTTGAAAAAATAAATGGATCAGGAAATATTGAAATTTACGTTATAGAAAAGGATAACCAAATTATTGCCAGTGCTACGATTATTTATGAACAAAAATTTATAAGAAATGGAGGAATAGTTGCTCATTTAGAGGATGTTGTTGTTCATAAAGAATTTAGGGGAATTAATTTAGGACAAAAACTAATTGAGAATGTTGTAAAAATAGCAAAACTTAAAAATGCTTATAAAATTATTCTTGATTGTAATGAAAAGTTAATTAATTTTTATGGAAAGAATGGTTTTGAAAAGAAAGAAATACAGATGGTAATTTATTTCTAAACTTTATTTTTTTTTCTTCGTTTTAATTATAATGTCCACCTGTAACCTAAACCCATACCAAGTTATAGCAAATGATCCTACTCTTAAAACATTAAAGGCCTTAATTGATCTTGCAGGTTTCCAGTCAACTGTGGCATCTTTAGCAAATTCAACTATATTTTGTCCAACTGATGCCTCATTTACAAATAATCCTTCAATATATAATTATTTAGTAAATCCTGCAAATATTAATACATTGAAACAAGTTCTTCTTTACCATATTACTGGAAAGCCTTATACTACTAGGGATCTTTACCCAACAAGAACTCTTCTAATGCTCAATAATTCAAGTCTTTTTATCTTGAACAATATATATTTACAGTTTGTTCCAGTTTGCAAGGATAACTTGAATCAGCAATACAATGTTGTTGAGGGAAATATTGCTACATCTACCGGAACTTATCTTCAAAAGATTCCTGGTGTTCTTCAGCCTTATTATATTCCTTATCCTATCATTGTACAATGCCCATATAATCCTAAATGTCCCAGCTACAAAAATTAGTTTAAAAATATAAAAATTAATATGTAATTTTTATATGGTTTCATTCAATTTAGATAATAGGGAATTTTTTGGGATAAATTTAAAAAATTATTTTTCTAATCAGTTCAAAAAAATAGGTTATTCATATACAAAAAAAGACGCTTTTATTTCACATTATAGTAATGCTCAAATAATTGGTTTTGGATTTCCAAAATCATATTTTGAAAAAAAAGAAGTACATTTATTATTTAAAAATGATATCTTCTATCCTCGAGGAATTATTATTAACAATAGTTTTCTTCAAGAAAACAAAAATCTTGTAGAAATATTTATTGATAATAAAAGAAAAATTTTAAAAAAAGATAAAGGAATAAGTTCAGAATTTATTTATCTTGTTAATAATTTTGAACAGGTTAAAAAAATAGTTAATTCAACTGATTATTATGTTTTACAAGAGGAAATAATGCCATTATTACATCTCGGCAAAAAAATGGATGAAAGATGTTATATTTTTGTTGTTAAGGAAAATGATACTTTTACTTCCTATTTTTTGCCTTATTATTATTTAAAATTCACAAGAAATAATTTCCGTACAGATGGACTAGATAAAGATAGTTTTATAACCAATATTAAACCTCCAAATAAAAAACTAGAAAGTGAAACTATTCCTACCCTAAATTTTATTGATGAATTTGCATACCATAAGAAGGACTCTTGGCTTAAGCAACGTAATGATGTAATAAAAAAAATATCAGATAAAATATTACCAATAATTGCTGAAAATACTAGCGAGTATTATTCAAAACGTTTTGAACCCCAATTTCTGCTCAATATATATGGTATAGATTTGCTTATTGATGATAAATATAAAATTTATTTATGTGAAATAAATTATAAGACTGGATTGCCAGTATTTTATGATAAAAAAACTGGGAAAAATGAGATTGATTATAGAGTATTGAATGAAATAAATGAGCATTTTTTTAAAAGATGGTTAAATGAAGGAACAACTCAAAAGCCATTTCCTTTTACAAAAATAGGAGAAGTCAAACGAAAATCATATTAAGTTTTTAACCATATCTTTAAATTGTGATGCAGTTTTAGTAGTAGTTGTTTTTAGATTTTGGATTGATAGTTTTGGAACAAATCTTGAATATACATAACTTTGTCCATTAGTACAAACACCTTGAAAAGTGTATAAATTGTCACCTTGTGGTTGAGGTAAATCGTTTGAAACCAATGTCAATTGATCTCCAAAAACACCTTTAATATTTACCTTACAGTTTTTAGCGATTCTTACATATGATGGACCATCATCTGTTTCTAAATCAAATATGTCTCTGTCATCTGCTGGATTTGCAGTTACCATATTTATAACTAATGTTTTTAAAATATTGACTCGGCTACTTGTAACATTTAAACCATCTTCTGATGGATTGTAAACACATAAATAATCCAATGAAATAGAAGAATTTTCTACATCTAAACCATCATCCCCTGAAAATGAATTAGCAATTTCACGAACATTCCATTCATTATCTCCGACACCCAAAATAGAAATAGCATCCACATCATTTGGACTTTTTTTACTATCAGGATTTAATGGATCTGCCATCCCTAAGTAATAAGTGTTAATTCGTTTTGCATTAAAGGAAGAAGCATTCACACTGTACGTAACAAAAATATTATCTTTGTCTGCAATTGATGAAGATCCTAAAAACCACAATCCACGATTGTAAGCGATATTTTCAGGTTGTCCATGTGCATTACACGCTTTTACACAGAAAATACTCGCTTTCATTGTTGATCCAGTATCAAATATAAGACTAGAACCCATTGAACCGTTCATAATATAAATTAGTGCATTATTTTCAATGGTTACAGTGACATTTGCCTGAACACGTACTTCTCCTTTGACAACATATGTGTTACCTCTAAAAAAAGTGGTATCGGTAGTTATGTTTTTGCTAATTATAATCATATATTAAGGAAAGATTATATATTTTCGTAAATTGTTGGTAATTTTGGTTTTTTATATATTTTTTTTTTCGAGGTACGAATGGAATAAATATCGTCTTCTGGTTCTTCAATTGGAGATTTCTTTTCATTCTCATTTGGACGTGAACCACAACAATAATTTCCCATGTAATTAAAATAAGCATAAAAATTTTAAATTAATAAAAAAAAATTTGATTTAATTTTAGGTAAATGCTAAAGGTATTACTCATAGATGGATTTATTAGTTCAGAGAGTAAATGATGATCAAATTTCAAATCTTGAACTAAATTTTATTAAAAATTTGTATTTAAAAAATCCTATTTACAAATTTTTTAGTGAGCCATATGGTATTTATTTAACCCCTGCTGGCATTGATTATCTAAAAGTCTTTCATCCTGAAATATTTGAATTAAGAAAGTTTAATGATGTCATCTATTACATATGGAATATTCAACATGTTTTTATTCCAATTGATCAACAAGGTAAATATTGGTTTCTGGAATATCATGAATTAATTGATTGGATTAAAGGAATAATGTTAAAATATCCAATATTGTAAATTATTTTTTAGCTAATATCCTTCTAACAGCCTGATTATTCACTTTTTGGTTCTTTTTTTTTAAATTACTTTGTTCCTCTAATGAGAATATAACTTTACCAAAAATTTCATCAACGATGTTTATAAAAAGCTTATCAAAATTTGGTATTTGTTTAGCATAATCGTTGTTGGAAATATTATCATATGTACTTTCCTTTACTTTTTCAAATATTTTTTTTTTATTTTCTTTAATTTTTGGTAAAACTAATGGTAAAAAATCATCAGTATTGTTAATTTTTTTATTTTCATTAAAATATGTTTTTGTTATTATTTTAATTATAGTATCCAAAAGAAGATTAAAATCATCACTTCTCATTATTAAATTCAATTTATCAGTTAAGTAACTAAAATTAGGTACATTTTCATAAAAAATTTTATCAAGAGAATCAAGGCTTAATGATGGCATGATAGATAAAAGATTCCAGCTTTCTATATCTTCCATTTATTTGACTTTATATTATTTTTTCAAAATCTATTCCAATTCATTTAAATAATACGCCAGCTTCTTATAATCATCAAAAACTTTCATTCTCAAATCCCCTAAAGAATACTTTAAAAATCCTTCTTCCTGTAACACATTCATTTGCCTAATCAAATTATCGTACAAATTATTATAATTTAAAAGTATGATTTCTTTTGAAAACTCTCCAATATAATTAGATGTTAATACTTGTAATGCCTCAAAAATAGTTCCAATTCCACCTGGTAAAACAAGAAATATATCTCCTAATTCCATTAATTTTTGCTGTCTATCAGATATCTTGTCAAAAATATAGTTATCCGGATTTTCTTGTTCCTGGAATCTTATCAAATTGCTTGTCAAAATTGTCCCTCCCTTTTGTAAAAATGTATTACGTACATTCCCCATTAAACCACATGTTCCCCCACCATAAACGATTTGATATTTTTTTTCATCTATTAAAGATATTAAATCATTGGATACATCAACATATTTTTTTTGTAAATTGTTTTTACCAGAACAGAACACTGATAAATTTTTCATTAAATATTTGAATAAAAAAAATATAATTCTCAAAAAAATTAATTTAAAATATTTTTACAAGATGTAAAAACTAGAATGGATATTCCTTATGAGACATTGTATTTTAACTTCCAGTTACTCAAAAAGAAATGCAAAAATAATATTTATGGAAATATCAAAAGTCTGAATATTGATATGACTATTCTTGAAAAAATTCAGCATTTTGGACTTATTTTACTAGAAAATAATCATTATTTATTTCTAAGCTTTCCTGAAAAAACATCTTTAACAATTGATTTGTATTATTATTACACTAATTCAGACAAACTAAACAAAATATTTCATCCGAATATACATACTCGTTTCTTTATTCATTATATTATATTCAATGTTCTTAATTATATCTCACCAGAAAAATTAATCAATAAAATCAAACAACAAATAAATAACAATAACAATCAATGGGTTTTTGAAAAAATGAAAATAAATAATGACTCTATTATCCAAGCACATAATTTATTGCTTGGAAGTGGTATAATTGTCAAAGAATTTTGTATAGTTAATCAATATTTTGAAGTTGATGGTGTAATGGTAATTATGAAAGATACATGGTATTTTAAGAATGACAGTATAAAAAAAATATTTGATCACGAAATGCCAGTTGATTTTATGCAAAAAATAGCATTAAAGCATTGCATTGATAGTCTCTAAAGAAAATTTTTATTTGTTATATGATGAGTAACTGAATAACATGGATAGTTACATGTATAAATATCATAATCTTCTACAAATAGAAAATATGCCTTTGTCTCATAGTCATATTTTATTGTGTTTTTATTATGTACTTTGTGGATAGTTTGAAAAATATATTCCAAATCGAAGTCATGTTTTGTATATTGTTTTTTATTTGGATTATTTTCATGACTAATTACAATCACGCTAAAAAATGGAAAATCGGGTGTTATTTCAATAATTATTACTGATTCGTTTGGATCTCTCACTTCAGCACAAGAAATTAAAACATTGTATATTTGTTTGGAGATATCATAACTAAATTTATGCTCATTATTGATAACATGTAGGTAATAGAGGTTGTTTTCAATATTTCCTATATTTATATATATTTCTCCTTCCATTTTTATAATAGATGAAGAAAATTAAAAAGAGGTTCCGTTTGGAATTCCAAAAACATAAATACTAATTATTGTTCGGCTGAACAAAATAACAGGCATCCCATCAACCTCATCATCTGGTTCCTGTTCTTCCTGCGTATTTGATCGTTTAATTGAACATTTATATTGTTTGTTACCATGGTTAAGAACTAAATCATTTGTCTTAGTGCGACTTCGATATTCCAAATATCGTCTTATGAAAAAATCAGTTGTCCACGTCCGATATTTTTTGAGTTTATCAGTTCTTTTTACAATTTTCATGGCATCTTTGCATATGTACCATTTATTGAAACCTTGTCTATCTCCAAAAGACAGAATATAATCAGGCATATTTTTTTATAAACAACTAAAAACAGGGTATCAACCGCAATTTTACTCCTTTGGACCCAAAAATGTCAAACGATATCAATTTGGCCTCCTTCTTTGAAGTGAAGTCTTTGTTGAAATTCAATACCGGTTTCCCGAAGAGGTTCTTCTCTCATATGAGTAATAAATACACTTGTTAATCCATATTTCTCAGCAAAATCTTTCAGTTTCCGGAAACTGTCAATCTGTAAATCTGGATCTTGCCCTTGTTCGGGTTCATCCAAAAAGACAATTTTTGCCTTTTTCTGAATAGCCTTAAATAGAGTCGATGCAAGAAAAAAACGTGTCTTTTGACCACCACTCATCTTTCCCTCTATAAAGGTATCATATGGCTTGTCGGCACTAATATTTTTCAGTACCAGATCTAGTTCTTCTTTCTTGAAAAACAGGTTCAGAACTTCACGAATAGCATTAATGTCATCGGAACGAAAAACATCCTTAATACAAATACTACTTAGTGTAATAGACTGAGCATTTTGCAAATGGCAGATAATCTGATGTGAGTAAGCACGAATATTTTCCCCATTTTCTAAGACAATTTCTGGAATATAACCCATAACTGCATCTAAAAAGCTTGACTTTCCCGAACCAGATGGTCCTTTGATAAGTATTTGGTTACCTTGCTGAATACTAATGTTTTTCTCACATGAAATTAGATAATCACCCCTTCTTACCTTCACATCCACAATATTTAAAGTTTCAGGAAGATCTTTTGGAGCAACATATTCATCATACTTCAGGTCCTTATCTCGAAATACCTTGTAATACTTCTCATAATTGTTACAATAACGGTAATATTGGTTTGCAAATCTAGCAATATTGCTTATTGCAGTTGAGATTGCACTGATCAAGATGAGTTTTGTCGCGAAAGCGATATCATTTGGCAAGAAAAATGCGTAGATGTAGAGAATTACTATCATTGTTAAGTCAACCGAACGATGAGTATAAGAATGTAATGGAACAATTTTACCCTCATATGCAACTGGATCATTTAAAATACCAGAAAATTCATCTGCTTGACTTTCCTTGTTTTGGAATTCAGTTGAACGAAATGACAATAGGTTGTGGCAACGATTGTATTTCTTGTTATGTTTTTCCATTCTTTTCGTCATTTTCCGTTGAATAGGCATCAGGACAAACTTGAAAACAAGAAAAAACAGGCCAAAACCGATACTATCATACCAAGCCAAATCAGTGCTCAATAAAAGAATAATGCTGGAAATAATCTGACCAACTGTCCAAGAAAATGATTGTAATCCCCATTCAATAATACGGTTGATACTTCCTGCAGCGCTTGTTAGATCTTTTACGAGTACTTTTTCGGCAGGGTGTTTGTAAGTTGTCGGTTTTGAAAATTTCGCATATCTTGCAACCTCTTTTTCAATAAAACTGACCTCCGCATGAATACCCGTCCTTATCAAGAAAAGCTCACGAATCAGATCAATTACCATTTCAGCAAGCTTAAATGTTGCATAAATAACGGCAAATCCATTGGAAAATCCTCGAATCATCTGGATATTAATCCAGTTGAGAATCATAGGAAAGCATACCATAGCGAAAGCAAAGATAAGCAATTGGACTTTCTGTATTAAAGATAGTCTTTTGATAGTTGCAATTCCTTCTTTCAGGAGGGTTTCTCCTGGAGGAGGGAATTCCGGAGGATGGTAAATTGGTTTGTCTACAACAATCTCTTCGAGTTCAATATGAGGACATGTATCCCCCTTCTTGAATATTCTACAAATAAAATCCCACCAAGGAGACTTATTTATAGTTCTAATAGGCATTGTAGGTTAACCTGATATCTATCGGGTCAGATAATAATGCCATCAATTTTTTTAGTCCCTTTCTTTACCTTAATTAGATTATTACAAAAAAAAATGATGGTAAAAAAAACTTAAATGATTGCTAATATATCTGAGAGTAATGCTCAACTCTTCATACAAAGTCGGACATTACTCTATTTCAGGACGTTATACCTCTGAAGAGGTATTAAACACTATCATCCCTCTTATTGAATCTGGAGATCTTGATGATGAAGAGATGGCCCTTGCGGGAATCTGTAATCACTGGAATGACTACTGGTTAGGCGAAAATGATCCAGATGACGAACTCGAAAACTCTCATTTTGATGATGAAGATGATGAGGAAGAACCCTTCGAAGATTCTACATCAGTTTGTTCAATGAAATTTGGAGGGTGAATTTCCGGTCATTCTATATTATAAAAAAAATGAAAAAAAATAACTCAAATGATAATTGGTAAAAAAAATGATCACCCGTTTGTATAACTTTTTGTTTGGAATAAATGATGATAAAAAAATATATTTATTTTCTTATGGGTCAAACTCAATTGCTCAATTGAAAGAAAGAATTAAAAAAGAAGAAATTAACTATTACCCAGCGTATCTTAATAATCATATTCGTATTTTTGCAGGTTGTAGTTCCAAATGGAATAGTGGCGGAGTTGCTTCGGTTTACCCTTGCAAAGGTGAAAAAATATATGGTATTGCATGCGAATTAAATGAAGAAGAAATGCAAAAATTGGATGCTTTTGAAAACGGATATACTAGAACTAAAACTGTGATATGTTTGGAAAATGATAGAGAAGTTTATGGGTATATTTATGTGAAACAAAACAATACATTTTCATATTTTCCAAGTGAAACTTATTTGGAAGCTATAAGTAAAATGTTAGATGATCGATCTGGATATAAAGACCATTGTTTAAGAATAAGAGGTTTAGTCAATGGAAAAATTATTAATTTTGGTTTTTGGTCAAAAGAAGATGGGTTTTCAGTAATGAAAAAGAAAACACATTAAATTAATTTTGTGATTTTATAATATGGATCAATTAGTAATTACGAAAGATAAATTGATATTTTCTTTTACACTGACTTATGTACTTTTAATAACTACTGGTACTGTCACATTTATAGAAGCTATCGGAACAAATATACCATTTATAAGACATTTATTTAATATTGAAACTCTAATATCAATTATTGCCGGTTTTTTTTACACTAAATTTATTGATAAAATTAATAAATCTTACGAGAATGGAAAACAAATAGATTGGCAGGAAATAATTATTACGAGATATTTGGACTGGTCAATTACAACACCGCTTATGTTAATGGTTTTGATGATTGTTTTATGCGAGCACAGTCAGAGAACCCCACATTTTATGACATATGTTTTAGTAGTTATTCTTAATTATATTATGCTTTATGTGGGATATCAGGGTGAATTTGTACAAAATAATACAAAGCATCTTATAATTTCATTTATTGCATTCTTCTTGCTTTTCTATATAATTTATTTGTCTTGCTTTGGAAAATCAAGCGTCTTTAATAACTTTATCTTCTTCTTTTATGTTATTGTGTGGGCTATTTATGGTATAGTCTATAAAGCAGATATCAAGACAAAGAACACTGTTTATAACTATTTGGACTTAACTAGTAAATGCTTTGTCGGAATAGGATTATGGTTGTACTTCGCGAAGTTGTTCAAATTATAAATATCCATTTTACATAAATTCAATGTAACATCTAACATATTATTATCATTTTCATAGAATAATCCTCTAGAACATTTTAATATTTGATACCAGTGCATTACTTCTCCATTTCTGATGTAAAAATCTTGAAAAATTATTTTAAACCATTGCACATTTAAAATGCCGACTTAACTACTTAAAGAAAATTTACTTTATTAAATTAAGTATAATGACTTTAAAAAATATACTTCCGCAACAAAAGCAATACAAATAAATACCC
>Ga0172362_10002511_pt1 | contig 15902 bp, 12 predicted proteins | sample LakKivs1_kivu2a2_FD_114534 | JGI IMG/M metagenome (GOLD analysis project Ga0172362, IMG submission 114534) | Sediment microbial communities from Lake Kivu, Rwanda - Sediment s1_kivu2a2 | ecosystem: Environmental > Aquatic > Freshwater > Lake > Sediment | place: Rwanda: Western Province, Lake...
AAGCCCTACTGCCTCTGTCCCGCACCGGTATGCTTCCCTGAGATCGATTTTCGAAGCCCTGACAAAATCGCTCATGATCAGCGATTCTGTTATCTGGAATTCGCCCCTGTAACCAAAAGTATCCGCGATCATCCTGTGAAGGTTTATCCCCACACTTGCACCACCCATGGCGCCAAACTCTACATTATTGAATTTATCCTTCGCGACAGAAGCGCTTACAGGTATCCCGTCCGGATACTTTATGCCTTCTCCGCAGACAATTGAAACCCATCCATGCGATTTAATGCATCTGTCCGTATCAACAAGAAATTTCTCTCGGTTAAAATCAAATTCCGGAGCATAGATAAGATGAGGAGCATCGTCCTCATTTTTCCGTGCCAGAGCCGTTGCAGCTGCCAGCCATCCTGCATCCCTTCCGATTGTCTGATATACAACGAATTTATCCACTTTCTGCATATCCCTGGCCAGAACTCCTGCCTGCATGACATTAAGGATATTTGCTCTGGCTGCAGATGCAAAACCGGGGGTGTGATCCGTGCCGAAGAGATCGTTATCAACAGTTTTTGGTATTCCCACTCCTGCAAGCTCGTATTTCCTGCTTCTGCAATATGCTTCAACCCTGTGTATAGTATCCATCGTATCATTGCCGCCGATTAGGAAGAAATACCTGATATTATATTTCTTAAGAACATTCAGTATTACCGGGAGATCCTCATTCTTCACCTTATGCCTCGACGAACCGAGAGCTGATGAAGGAGTGCTTCTCAATCCGTGGATCACATTTGCCGGCTGTTTGCCAAGATCAAACATCCATTCCTTCATGAAACCTTCAATTCCATAATGCATCCCGTAAATTTCACCAATGAATGCTGATCTTTTTGCAGCATCAATCACCCCTGCAAGGCTTGAGTTGATTACAGATGTCGGCCCTCCCGACTGTCCCACAAGTGCATTTCCTTTTGCCATAATGCTTTGATATATAAGATGTTATTATTTATTATATCTCTCCGCCCCCCGACCCTCCTTTTTTCTCGTCCGCCCCCCTGCCCCCTTGAAAACCACCCCCCAACCCCCCTGAAGGGGGGCTATAAACCCAATGTATTTTTACCCTATCTGTTTTATAGACAGGGTTTTATACCCCCTTTTGGGGGTGGTCCCGCTTCAGCGGGACCGGGGGTAATTCCCTTCAGGGGGGTTGGGGGTATATCAGGTTTTAAATGAACCTCAGCATTCCGAAATATTCCGGTCTGTGATAATCCGGTTTTTCAGTGCCGACGGGATTCCATGTTACAAAATGCGGGACTGTCAGCATATCCCCGCACTTGTAAAAATTAGCCCTGAATGTTTTTCCTTTCAGATCCTTAATATCATGCCTGAAAAAAACTTCCAGGGGAACGGCAATTGTTATTGTCCACGAAAACGGACCCTTCTTTTCCTTTACCGGTTCCTTCCCGACTGAGGTTTGCCTGCGGATCTTCGCAACAATTCCGGCATCGACCTTCTTGCTGTCAGCTCTGCCGGTCCCGCTCCCCAGAAGACAGGTGCCTATCCCGTTGAATTCAAGATTGTAATAAATCCCGTCATCTTCAGGTGATACGAAAAATTCCACGCAGGAATCCTCACAGACCATCTGATTTGTTTCTGTCTTTTCAGCCTTAAAATATTGTTCGGTTACATAATATTTAAGGAGAATTTCCCTGTCAGTATAGCCAATTGAAAAACTGACTTCCGGTTTATAAGGAAATTCATTCCAGCTGACATTGTCGATATGATGCTTAACCTGTTGGTCGAGCCTCGCTGAAATTTCATCAAGCTGCGGGAATTCCCCATTAAACTCTATTTTCTTTACTTCAATCAATTTCATCTGTTGTTGCAAGTTTAAAAGAAACCCTGCTGTTAAAATAACTATTATTCCCACACTGTTTCGATTAGAAATGGTTACTGGTTCGTCTCATTCCATATGAGTGCTGCTGCTCCCAGGACTGCTGCATTGCTCTCCGGTATTCCTGAAGGAAGTATTTTAACCGTTCCCCTGAAAATGGGCTGAACATTCTCATCTACATATTTTCTTACAGGTATGAACAGCATTTCCCCTGCCTGTGCCAGTCCGCCGAAAAGAAAGACAGCTTCGGGGCTCGAAAATCCTATGGCATTGATTATCCCGAAAGCCAGTTTCTCCGCAGTATAGTCCATGGCCTTAAGGGCCACCAGATCCTTTTTTGCCGCAGCTTCCGCTACTTTTTTTGCTGTTATACCCGAAGGAGGTATTCCTCTCAGGATGCTCTCATCCCTCATTTCGCTCAGCATAAGCAGGACTGTCCTGACAAGACCTGAGGCTGAAGCATACGTCTCATAGCATCCGTGCCTTCCGCAGCCGCATGCGCGACCGCCCGGAACGACGATGGTATGTCCCAGTTCTCCGGCGAAACCAGTGTGACCGTAAACCATCTTGCCGTCAACAACGATCCCGCTGCCGAGACCTGTTCCCAGGGTAAGAACAATGAAATCCTTCATTTTCTTTGCTCCGCCGAAAATCATTTCTCCCATGGCAGCCGCGTTGGCATCGTTTGTAACAACAATCCGGGTATTGATCTTCTTCCTTATCAGATCGGCAAGCGGAACTATTCCCTTCCATGCCAGGTTGGGCGCCAGCTCAATGGTTCCCTTGTGATAGTTTGCATTGGGGGCGCCTATGCCCAGCCCGATGAGCTTTAGTCCCTGTTTCTTTGCTGTCAATCTGTTGATTCCAGCGGCAAGTGCGGTTACAAAATCATTGATCTTAGGATAATCGGTTGTCTTAAGGCTGTCATCAGCTATTATATTTCCTGATTTATCAACCAGTCCGAATACGGTATTCGTTCCTCCGATATCAATACCAGCTACAACTTCCTTCATAATTCAATTGTTTGGTTTTATTATCTTGTTTTACTTTTTGTTGATGTATTTCTGAGTTTCTTGACATTCATTGCTCCGGCATCCCAGTCCTGATCAAGTTCAAAATTCTCCCTTGTCTCTACCTCCTGATGATAAAAAGAAACAGGTTCCGGCTGTCTTCTTAGAAAATAATCTCCGGTTGTCCATTTACCGTCATTGTTAAGATCATAGATTATTCTCAGCCTGTATTTCCCTTTATCAAGAAGCGGAAATTCTGTTTTCCCGTCTTTTTGCATTACAATCTGCCGGAGGACTTTTTCATTTTCACTGAGGAGCTGAATTATGCGGGTTCCGGTGTAATTTTTAATATTCATTATCAGTTTCCCGTAGTTCTCTTCCTTACCGACAGAAAAAGTGAACCCCGTTGAATCTGATTGTTCCCTGTAAATACTGCCGAATGCTGCCGAATCAGCAATAAAAAGATATTTCTTACCCTGTTCAAACCTTGATGTTATCGTTATCCTGCAGCTGCTGATACTATCCCGAAGCAGGGTAAACGGAACTTTCTTCCTGGCCGTGCCGTCTGTATCATATAGCCTGATTTTCGAAGTGTCCGGGGCCCGGAACGGTGTCTGTGATTTCAGCGTGATGTTCTGACCCGGCTTAAGAAGGCCGCCTGTCATGCTGTAGTTTATTTTAAACGGGGCGGGCCTGAACCTAGTCCTTGTTGTCCGGGGAGCCAGGTATCTCATAATAACAGAGTCTTCCTTCTGGATTACCTTTCCTGTTGTATCAGTAAAAGGATATTTCACGAGTGTCGTAATCTGAGGCTGTGAATAAAGGATACTGTCAGTTATCCAGACCTGTATCGTATCCTTTTCCCTGTTTCTTTCGACGAAATAGGACTTGACATCAGCCCCTGGAATTGAAAAATCAAATCCGGCGGTGTCGGGCGGCAGAGAGAGAGTATAGGTCAGCTGGTATGGTGAATTTCTTGAAGAAGATGTAAGATAGCGTGATTTTTTTTCAGGCTTGAAAAGGATCAGCCTGTATTCACCTCGTTTGATTGCCGTATCCGCAACGGAAGTTTTGCCCTGAACTGGTTTTAACGTATCGGGCTTTACCGGTAAATAGTTTTTCTCCGGAGTTACCTCAACCTGATCATCAATGAAGGCAAATTCCTCGTCGGCAAGGTTAAAATTCCTGCTGTTATCCTGATCCCTGAGAGCATAAAGCAGGTACTTCCCCGACCGGATATTATCAACCCTGAAATACCCGTTCTGATCGGTTTTGGAGATATAGTCCGGAATATTTTTGGTCACGCTGAGGCGGTCAGAATCCCTGTAAAGCAGGATAACCGCGTCTTCAGGGGGATCAAGAGTGTATGCATTGAATACATTTCCTGTAACTGAAAGTGAATCAATTACAGGGCCTGTGGAAAATACAAACTGATAATTATCAAGGATGTTGCCCTCATTAAGATCCCTTACAGCATCCTGGAAATAAAATGTATAGGTTGTGCTGTCATGAAGTTCACCCTCATATTCGATGACAATGCCTTTACCTCTAACTGATACCTGCGGTCTTTTGTTCATAGGCGGCGAGACCATGAATTTCTCGTTTATCTTGTCAAGAACAACATATTCATTAAAGGTGACAGCGATTTTATTACCCCTGAAATTCCTGCTTCCGTTTTCAGGAACGCACTTCACAACCACGGGAGGCAGTTTATCTTTCGGACCACCTGTTGGAGAGCTTACTTTCGCACAGCCTGATACTATTATTAAAAACTGTATCACATGAATCAAATGCCTGAAAGCACTCCTGGTCATATTCTCAATCCTGTTTCGGGAATTACAAACATACATCATTTTCATTTCGATTCAATCTATACACTGAATTAACTTTAGCCACTCCAAACTTTAGCTCACTTTAGGCATTCTTTTTAGTACTATTTTCTATCTTTGGCTCTATTATTAACGGATTCTTATGCACTTACTTGTCATTCCATGGGATGTGAATCCCGAGATTTTCCGCATCGGCTCTTTTGCCGTCAGATGGTATGGATTGCTTTTTGCCTCTTCTTTCCTTTTCGGATACATAATAATGCAAAGGATCTTCAGGAATGAAAACCTGGGTGATGTCGTACTGGACAGGCTTACGGTTTACATGGCTATCGGGGTTATTGTCGGGGCAAGACTTGGTCATTGTCTCTTTTATGAACCCGGGTACTATTTTTCACATCCGGTCGAAATACTCAAGATATGGCATGGTGGTCTTGCAAGTCATGGTGCGGCAATCGGGATCCTGCTTGCAATCTGGTATTTTGTCAGGAAAGAAAAGAAGGATTATACATGGGCAATAGACCGCATTGCGATAGTCGTTGCGCTTTCCGGCTTTTTTATAAGAATGGGAAACCTTATGAATTCCGAAATATACGGTGTTGAAACAACGGTTCCATGGGGATTTGTATTCCTCAGGAACGGAGAGACTGCTCCCAAACATCCGACGCAGATCTACGAAGCGATCACTTATCTGTTTATCTTCCTACTGCTCCTGTGGATGTACTGGCGGAAAAAAGGCGAACATATCCAGGGTACCCTCATTAGCCTCGCAATGATACTTATTTTTATATCCAGGTTTTTTATAGAATTCCTGAAAGAAGATCAGGTTGCCTTCGAGGCCGGAATGAAGCTGAATATGGGCCAGCTCCTGAGTATTCCCTTCGTGCTTGCCGGAGGTATATGGCTGTATATCAGCCTGAAAAATAACAAACGGGCGGTGATAAAAAGGTGATCATTTCCTTAAAATACCATTGAACAGGACATCGAGTATACCGTTGAGACGGGCTTCCAGGTTCACTTCCTTTTTCTTCCAGAACAGAGGCACTTCAAGTCCTTTCAGGGCTGTCTGAACAGCCAGCGCCGTGTATTCACTGTTCTTTACACTAAAAACCTTTTTCCGCGCCCCGTGATACAGTATCAGGCGCAGTATTGCCAGTTCCTCGCGGTCATATTTGGCTCTTATATTTTCGATGAAACTGAAGTGATCCAGATTCTTGTCAAAAATTGCATTGTAATAATTTGCCAGTTTTTCGAACGATTTCATCCTTACAAAAACATAGTTTTTCATTTTATCAACCGGTGAATCGGTCGACTTAATTGCGTTAGTCAGTTCATTTCTAAGGATATTGGCCTCATTTAATACAACAGCTTCAAAGATTTCCTCCTTGCTTTCAAAATAATAATAAATTGAACTTTTACCCATTTTCAGAGCCCTGGCTATTTCTTCCATCGTGGTTTTCCTGAATCCGTAACGGCTGAAAATACGCCCGGCAGTGACTATTACTTTCTTCCTAAATTCCTCTTTGTTAATCATATAATATTTCTGTTGAAATATAACTGTTCCTTTCTGCAAAGTTAAAACATAATAAATTCAGAGCAAAATATTCGAATAAAACGGTCGAGAATTCGAAAAGCTGTTTTTTATCGTTTTATTCAGCTTTAAATGTTACCGTTTAATTTCGTAATTTTGATCTTAAGTTAGTTACTTAATAAGCTATTTCAGATGCTGGTCGGCAGCAAGAATTATCAGAGCATCTGGCTCGATGAGATTGATCCAACGGTTGTTAAGGTAATTGATCAGCAGAGGCTTCCCTTCTTTTTCGAAATAAAGGAACTAAGGTCTGCTGATGATGTCTTTAACTCAATAAAGGATATGACTGTCAGGGGAGCGCCGCTTATCGGAGCTGCTGCAGCTTTCGGTATTTATTTCGCATCACTTGAAACCACTTCAACCACAGATCTTAAAGTTCACCTCGAAAACGCGGCCAGGTATCTTATTTCCTGCCGGCCTACTGCTGTAAACCTTTCCGGGTCTGTAAATTATGTGTTGAACAGGATCAAAGCCCATGCCGGTAACCGGTCTCTTTCAGAAACGGCACTTTCAGCTGCACTTGAGATCTGCGAAACAGAAAAGGAAAATTGCAGGAAGATAGGGATCAATGGCCTGCCGGTCATCGAATCAGTAAGCAAAAAGAAAAACGGAGAGCCTGTGAATATTCTTACTCACTGTAATGCAGGATGGCTGGCGTGCATCGATTACGGTACGGTCACTGCTCCGATATATCTTGCACACAATTCAGGAATACCGGTTCATGTATGGGTCGACGAAACCAGGCCAATGAACCAGGGCGCCAGACTTACTGCATGGGAACTTGGCGAGGCAGGAATTCCCCATACTTTAATTACCGATAATACCGGAGGACACCTTATGCAGCGCGGAATGGTCGACCTGGTTATCGTGGGAAGCGACAGAACTAGCCGCAACGGTGATGTTGCAAACAAGATCGGGACATATCTCAAAGCTCTTGCTGCCAGAGACAATAACATCCCGTTTTATTGTGCTTTACCATCCTCCTCGATCGATATGGAACTTGCTGACGGATTAAATGAAATCCCGATCGAAGAACGGGATGTATCGGAAGTCACTCATGTCCCGGGCCTGCTTGCCGGGAAGATCGAATATGTCCGCATATGCCCCGAAAAGACCACTGCTGTCAACTATGGATTTGATGTGACACCTGCCAGATACATTTCCGGATTAATTACTGAAAGAGGCATCTGCAAGGCATCGGAAAAAGATATAAGAAATATGTTTTCAGATAAATTCAACTAAAAAATGGAAGGGGTAGTAAAATTCAACTGTCACTGGAGCCAGTCGGGACCGGTGATATCTGATGAACAGTATGAAATAATAAATTACTGGAGAGAGATACTTTACAATATGGATCTTATCGGGGCCTATGAAAACGGCGTGGGCTTCGGAAATATAAGCATGAGAATAGGGAATGGGAACCAGTTCATAATTACCGGTTCTGCGACCGGTGAGATCCCGGAACTGGAACCTGGTCATTATGTAAAGGTAAATTCATTCAATATTGACGATAATGCCGTTCAGTGTGTAGGCCCGCTGAAAGCTTCATCAGAATCCCTGACCCACGCAGCCATATACCTGGCCGATCCCGGCGTGAATTCGGTAATTCATGTTCATAGCATCGACCTCTGGAATGAGCTGATCTATAAGGTGCCTACGACAAATCCTGCCATGGACTACGGCACAACCGGGCTGGCAAAGGATATTTTCAGGCTCTTCTCCGAATCGGATGTTTTCGAGAAAAGGATCATCGTGATGTCGGGCGACAGGGCAGGAATTCTCACTTTTGGCCACGATATGGATGAAGCTGTAAACATCCTCATGTCATACCTCAGGAAAGACAAATGATAAAGATCGGCATAATAGGCGGATCAGGACTGGAGAATCCCGATATCCTGAAGAAGCCGGAAAAAAATGTCATTGATACTCCGTACGGAACTCCGGCTTCACCTTTGCTTTCAGGCACCATAGCCAATAAAAATGTAATTATCCTTTCCAGGCACGGATGGGATCACAGGGTACCTCCCTCACAGGTTAATAACAGGGCAAATATTTACGCTCTTAAAGAGGCGGGATGCACTCATATCCTTGCCACGACGGCGTGCGGAAGCCTGAGGGAGGAGATCGGCCGCGGCGACCTGGTTATTCCCGACCAGTTTATAGATTTCACTCGCAGGAGGGAGACAACATTTTTTGAGGAATTCAGTCACGGAGAGATGAAGCATACTCCTATGGCCGATCCCTTCGACCCAGGACTGCGTAACCTTCTAATTTTAAAAGGCCGGGAACTTGGTCTGCCCATACATGCAAATGGTACAGTGATAACCATAGAAGGGCCGAGGTTCTCCACCAGGGCTGAATCGCGGATGTTCAGGATTTGGGGGGCGGACATAATAAACATGTCGACTGCACCGGAAGCGATACTGGCAAACGAAGCCGGCCTTCCCTATGCTGTGGTTGCGATGAGCACAGACTACGACAGCTGGAAGGAGGATGAAGAGCCTGTTTCTTGGGAGGAGGTGCTTTCCGTATTCAGAAACAATGTGAACAGGGTATTAAGCTTGCTGATAACTGTGACAGGAGAACTAAAATAGTTCCCATGGATGAAGATGTTTAACTCCGTTGTAATCCGAAAATCTGGTTTCGTCAAGCGAGATGACTATTTTTTCATGGTTATCCTTTATCCTGAGGAGATTGCCGAATTCCCTTTCAATTACTTTCTGTGAGCTTAACAGATAACTAACCTGAACATAGAGAGTTTTTTCAGGTTTCTGGGCTACAAAGTCTATTTCAAGATTGCCAATGACACCGGAATATACCTTATACCCAAGTTGTCTAAGCTGATTATAAACGTAGTTTTCAAGATTGTATCCAATGTCGGAGGGATAAAATCCAAATAAATAATTCTTAAACGCCAGGTCGTTGAGGTAATACTTTGCTTCACCTCCAAGAACCTGTTTTCCTTTCAGATTGAACCGGTCGGCTTTATGTATAATAAAGGTTTCTGTCATAAAGCTTAAATAGGATGAGAGGGTTTCATAGTTTGTTTTTCTATTCCTGCTTCTGAACCAGGAAATTATGCTGCTTATTGAAGTAAGGTTGCCCGTATTGACAACCAGGAATTTAAAAATATCCTCCAGCAGAACAGGATCTTTAATATTGTGACGCTCAATAATATCTCTGAGGATTATAGTATTCTTAAGGCTTTCAACATAATATCGTCTGCTCTCTTCTCCGCTGATATTGAACAGCTCTGGCAATCCCCCGGTCTTGAGATAACTGATGTAATGATTCCTGCTTATGGTCTGGTTCTGTAATTCAACAGTTTCAAAAAAACTGTAAGGTGTAATCTCCAGTTCCAGATAGCGGCCCGAGAGAAATGTGGCAAGCTCTCCCGAAAGCAGTTTTGAATTTGAGCCTGTGATAAAGATCTCATATTCTCTCGTGAAATCCTGAGAATATGAATTTACAAACAACTCCCAGTTATCAATATTCTGAACCTCATCGAGGAATATATAAATTTTGCCTGAGGGTTTAATACGCCTTTTGTATAATTTAAACAACTCTTCCAGATCAGAATTTGATTTTATTCCGTCGAAGGCCGAGTATTCTTTATTAACGTAAAAAGTGTTACGGACCGGTATCTTTTTTTTCTTTACCAGGAAGTCGATAAACTGCCGCAGGATATAACTTTTACCTGAGCGACGCTGGCCTGTCAGGACTTTTATTAGCTTATTGTCGGTGAATTCCAATATTTTATTGAGATAACCTTGCCTTAAAAACCCGGTATTCAGATCCTTGCCATCCCAGAAATTATATTTTGCTATTATATTAAATAATTTTTCCATTTTTCAAATATAGTTGATATTTTTAAAAAAATATTGTTTATTTCAATTATAATTGAATTTATTATTATCTCTTATGCAACTATGTTCGTTCACATTTAAAAGCAAAAAGACCATCGGGCCTGATCGGTATCTTTTGGCCAGGGCTTTTGGATAATTAACTACAAATAATTAATATTGCAGTCCGTAAAATCGGGTGCTTGTTGCTGGTTGCTTGTTGCTGGTTGACTGATATTCAGATTTTTATTTAACCAGTAACCAGGAACAAGCAACCAGACCGGGCCCATAGCTCAGATGGTTAGAGCACCTGACTCATAATCAGGGGGTCGCTGGTTCGATCCCAGCTGGGCCCACCTTCGCCCGCCGAAGCTTTAGCGAAGGCGGGCTTCGCCTATTAAATGGATCTTTGTACCGCTAAACCTTCTTCGGGCTACGGCGGGCAAAGCCCACTAATTCAATCATCTTCCATAATACTGGTTTATCGGGATAACTGCGGTTTTTTATTTATATTTGTGCTATCTCGTTGTTTCACTAATACTATAATCATGGCTGGCTACGGCGGGCAAAGGCCACTTTGGCAACAATTTTGGTATGTATATATTTTAAAATGCAAAGACGGAAGTATTTATACTGGATGTACTAATAACTTGGAAGACAGAATAAAACGACATAACCAGGGACAGGTTCTTGCTACTAGAAATATCTTCCCAGTTGAAATTATTACCTATACTGCATTTACAGATAAATATAAAGCATATGCCTTTGAAAGATATCTTAAGCTCGGCTCAGGTAGGGCTTTTTCCAAAAGGCACTTGGTTTGAAAATTCTGTTAAATAACAACCTAAAAAGTTGTAACTTTTTTTTTGGTGCCAGTTTGGTGCCAGGATTTGTGGTGATTTTAACAATCTCACTCGAAGATTATAGCAAGGTTGGTTGTAATTGACACTATTCTTTTCTATCCAGCCGAATCTGCAAATCATATCTCGATCAGCCAAACCCGATTACATATTTGTATTTTGTTCAGGTAAAGTTTAACTTGCATAATAATATTGTCCTCCGATGCCCAGCATAATTGAAGGATATAATTACGACATCTTTATCTCCTACCGCCAGAAGGACAACAAAGGCGACAGATGGGTGAGCGAGTTTGTTGAATCTTTGAAGACAGAGCTGGAATCCACCTTCAAGGAGGAAATCAGCGTCTATTTTGACATCAATCCTCATGATGGTCTCCTGGAGACACATGATGTGGATGAATCATTGAAGGAAAAACTCAAGTGTCTTGTCTTTATCCCAATTATTTCAAGAACATATTGCGATCCAAAATCTTTTGCCTGGGAGCATGAGTTCAAGGCTTTTATTAAACAGGCTTCAAATGATCAGTTTGGTTTAAAAGTAAAACTGTCAGGCGGTAATGTGGCTAGCAGAGTATTACCCGTACGGATTCATGACTTGGATACTGAAGATATTAAACTTTGTGAATCAGTTCTGGGAGGAGTACTTCGTGGGGTTGAGTTTATCTATAAAGAATCAGGATTTAACCGACCTCTCAAACCTGATGACGATGAAAAAGTTAACTTATATAAGACAAAATACCGCAACCAGATTACCAAGGTGGCTCTTGCTGTTAAAGAGATCAATCTTGGGATGAAAGTAGTACCAATCTCAGGTTTGAAAGAAAAGATGCAGGAAAAAGAATCATTCAAAGAAATCTTGGAAGAAGAGAAAAGGATTGATCGGGAGAAACCTGCTAAATCTGTCAATCGTAAATTACTATATACAATCCCTATCATTGCACTATTAATAGTTGCTGGAATAATTGCTTATCCGAAAATATTCAAAAAAGATACCCTTGAAAATCTGAGAGAAAAAGGGAAAATTTCTGTTGCAGTAATGCCTTTCCAGAATATGACCAATGATACCACAAAGAATTTCTGGCAGGAAATGATTCAGGATAATCTCATCAACGCTCTTACGAACTCTGAAGAGTTAATAGTCAGGCAAAACGAATCAATTATCACCTTACTTAAGAATAATAATGTCACAAATTACGCATCAATTACACCTTCTATTGGTAGTAGCGTCTCACAAAAACTGGATGCAAATGTTTTTGTCCATGGCAGTATCAACCAGGTTGGAAGGATAATACGATTAAATGCAAGATTGATTAACTCTAAAACAGAGGAGGTTATTAAGTCTTTCCATAAAGACGGAACTGAAGAAAATATTCTCCCTCTTATTGATACTCTTTCTTCAATGGTCAGGGACTTTCTTATAATATCTAAACTTAAAAGTGGTGGAGATCCTGATTTTGAGCCTTTTGTATCTACTAACTCTCCTGAAGCGTACAAATTTTTTCTTTATGGAGAAAATGAACGGAGAATGTTCAACAACGAATTTGCTGCAAAGTATTATTCACAAGCTATAGCTTTGGACTCAAATTTTGTCTATGCTGTTGTAATGCTTTCATATTCATATATTAATCTGGGAATTTATGATCAACCGAAAAGTTTGTATTTAAAGATTTATAGAAAGCGGGAAATGCTGGACACTCGAGATAGAATCTGGACAGATATCCTCCACAGCTATCTCTTTGAAACCCCATTAGAAAGGATTACATACTTTAGGCAACTTCAGAGAATTGACAACCAAAATCCAATAATCAATTTCCAAATTGGCTATACTTATTTCACTTTATCACAAAATGTTAATGCCATTCGTGAATATGAGAACGCGCTCAAGATCTATAATGATTGGGATTCAAAACCTTATTGGGTCAACAATTATACTAATCTTGGTCTATGTTATCATCTAACGGGTCAATTCAGAAAAGAGAAACAGCTTTACACAAAAGCAGAAAAGTATTTTCCTGGTAACCAAAGTCTGCTTCGTAGATGGGCAATACTGGCATTATCTGAGGGTAGAACAAAAGCAGCTGATAAATACATAGGAAATTATTTATCAATCCTTAAGGATAATTCATTATCCGAAGCGGCAATCGCATCTGATCTGGCAGGAATATATTCTGAATCAGGTATGCTGGATGAAGCAGAGGAATATTATCGGCAAGCATTTTCATTAGAACCCGTCAATCCAAATAGAATGAATACTCTTGCTTATTTCAAAATTGATAAGGATAGAAACATTAATGAAGGTATAGAACTAGTTAGTAAAGCACTCGAATTACGGCCTGACAACTATAATTTTCTTCATACCTATGGCTGGGGATTATATAAACAGGGTAAACACAAGGAAGCACTTGAGATTCTCCAGAAAAGTTGGGATTTAAGAAGGGAGAAAGCTATATATAACCATGAAGCTTACCTTCATCTCGAAGCAGCAAAAAAGGCCGTTGCCAGTCAAAAGAATAATTGAATTTTAATATGAAAACCTGGCGATCACTGACATTTGAGGCCATCTCAAATTGATCTCACGTGGAAAAACCGGTTACCCTGACCACCTGGCACCGGATTAGATTGACCATCCGGATCTGAAGTTAATTCTTTGATAAATATACAAATACTAAATTGTTATAATGACCGGCGGAATGTGGTCAAGGCTTCCGGCTTTTGCATTTAACACCGGATTCTCCAACACCTGATTAACCCGGGCAACATTAAAAATGGATTATTTTAAGGTTTGCTTTGCCTGTACTTCCTGGATTTAAGCCATTAAGTTCTATCGAACATTAAAAATGCAATATTTTAATGTTTGGTTTTTATATTTACATTATATTTGAGGCCATAAGTTGAATAAACATTAAAAAACTCAGTAATTAATGCCTGAAATATTATATCAAATCAATCCCGACAGGAATATCCCATGGAACAATCTTCCCCTGTTGCCCATTAGAAAAGAACTGTATCATACAATAGAGATATTAGAGAAACTTGGAGATGCCAAAGCCGCATTAGCAAGGCTTCAGGGTCGTAGTATTGTGATTCCCAATCAAGGTTTATTGATCAACACTATCAGCTTGCAGGAAGCAAAAACCTCAAGTGCCATTGAGAACATTTTCACAACGGATGACGAACTATATAAGGCTTATAGTGATCAAACCAATGAAATTAATGGAGCTTCAAAGGAGGTGTTAAGGTATAAAGAGGCATTATGGTCTGGTTACAATTATTTAAAAAACCAGGATTATTTTGATATAGAGTATTTTATTAAAATCTTTCAGGAAATAAAACAAACAAAAGAGGGAATCAGGCCTGATTTTGTAAATACAACTATAAAGCAAGGCGGCACAGGGCCAACCGCCGGTCAGGTTATTTATACTCCGCCAAAGGGTCAGCTTGTAATTAAAAAAAAGCTGGACAACCTGGTAACTTTTTTAAACGATGATGAAAATTTCAAAATGGATTTTTTATTAAAAATGGCTATTGCACATTATCAATTTGAAGCCATTCATCCGTTTCGTGACGGTAACGGCAGAACAGGTCGGGTCTTTAATATCAATTATCTGACAAAAAAGGGATTACTTGATGTCCCGATATTGTTTCTAAGCCGATATATTTTAGATCACAAAAAAGATTATTATTCGGGATTAACCGGAGTTTCTCAAAGAGGTAATTGGAAGAATTGGTTATTATTCATGCTTAAAGCTATTGAATATACATCCATGATTACTTTCCAAAAAATCAATGAAATTGTATCAGCAAAAGATTCAATTTTAGAGTTTATTAAAAGAGATGCCAGGAAATTCAGAAATCCGGAAGATTTGGTAAATGCACTGTTCACTCAACCATTTACTAAAGTAAAACATCTGGTTGATTCAGGAATATATGCTGAAAATACTGCAAGGGATTATTTAAACAGATTATGCGATATACATGTTCTTGAGAAAAAAGAAATTGAAGGCCGTCATTATTATTTGAATCTTGAATTATATCGCATACTTTCTGAATAAATGCCACGATAAACAAAGCTACTTTCACCTTCCCTGCTATCTGGCTTCTTCGCTATCCCGACATACCATGTCGGGACTTAACGCTCGGCCCGGTGCCAGTTTTGGTGCCAGGATTTGAGTGAAAAAGGAGATTGATGAATTCTGATTAAACCCGAGCACCTGAGGCTCCGCTTTTACACGCTAAAAATAGAATAACTTTGGCTTTTATTTAATAACTTTGTTACATTAGACTGGTAAGAATGTTATACTACACTCCGAGTTGTCCCTTTTCTCTTTTTAGCAGAGGATTCTTACTGACAAGACTACTGGTAAATTAAAATATAATATGATAACACAGGCTACATTATTCGCTTTGTTTAATGGGTCTGTCAAACAATCCGAGCAGTCGAACAACCCGGTGTTCATCGAGAGCACTACGCCGGGCTCCGGGAACCCGCCTTGGCAGTGGGACGTGTCCAATATCCAGGGATTTGCTGCCAGCGCCATCTTCCAGTTTGTTCCTCTCGGCGGGAATGGTACCCAAGCACGACTGGAGTGGAGCGCGATCGAGGATTCGGATTGGAAGAAAGCAGGCGGCTGCGAGGGCACATTCGATCTGAGGATCTTCAATAATGTGGACCCGGACATCACCTATCCCGGATTCCAGGTTTCCCTTCGGTACATCGACTCCCCGGGGTACACGCTGTTCGAGGGACAGACGGGTGGCGGATCGACGCTACCTGTGACGGACGGCCACACGTACAAGTTCACGGCACCAGCTTACAACGGGCTGCCAGGCGACTTCGACATGGCGTTTGATTCCGGTGCAACGGGCCGCGGCGTGGTGACGAGCGCGTCGA
>Ga0172362_10002512_pt1 | contig 15902 bp, 15 predicted proteins | sample LakKivs1_kivu2a2_FD_114534 | JGI IMG/M metagenome (GOLD analysis project Ga0172362, IMG submission 114534) | Sediment microbial communities from Lake Kivu, Rwanda - Sediment s1_kivu2a2 | ecosystem: Environmental > Aquatic > Freshwater > Lake > Sediment | place: Rwanda: Western Province, Lake...
TCAAGCCGAAGGTGTCACCTATTGACGGAAGCACCATGACGTCACACTGAGATATCAAGGAGGCCTTATACCCCTCGCCCACATGCCCAAGGACCTTCACCTTGCCCGCGAACTTCTCGTCCTTGGCTCGCCTCCGCAGGGATCTTAGCTCGGGCCCGCTCCCCCCGTAGACCAGGTAAACGTCTCCAATGTCCATGATCTCACCGAAAGAGTCCAAGAGCAGATGGACCCCTTTGTCGATCGTGATCCTCCCGAAGTACAGGATCACCTTTGCCCTCTCGGGGATTCCGAGTTCTGCCCTGAAGTCGTGCCTTCCGACCTCGGTCAGGAGCTTCCCCAGCCTTGCGCCAGGGGGGATTATCTCAACGCGGGTCTTCAGGCCCTCTTCGAGCAGGAAGTCTTTCATGGATTCAGTGGGAGCTGTCACAACATCACACTCGTTGTAGACGTAGATCGTCATCTTGTTAAGGAAGCTTGCCACTGCCATCGCCGCTGGGGAACTACCGACCGCCGGGGCCATGTCCCTTACATTGGTGTGAAAAGTCCCCACGACGGGCACTCCGAGTTCCTTTGCCGTTATCAGGCCGCCCGCGCCCGCCACGATCGGCGTGTTGATGTGCACTATGTCGAGGTCATCCTTCTTCGCGCTCTTGACGTAGTCATGCAGCCAGAAGTAGGATATCCAGTACGTGCCGTACAGGGGGAAGGGCAGAGAGCGAATCCTTCTCACGTTTGGCTCCCTTTTCCCCGGTATCGAAGTGTATATGATAGGTTCGTGACCTGCCTTGGCCAGCTCTGACGAGAAATCCTGAAGGAACCTAGAGACGCCATCCACGCACGGCTTGTAGGACTCGCTGAACAGGCCTATCCTCATCCTCTATCACCCTCGAACCCTTCGGCTTTTGCCTGCCCGCGAGATCTGTGAGTCCTGCCCCCCTTCACCCGATCCAGCGCAGTTGACACGATCCCCCTGAAGTAGGGGTCAATGACGGCCGCGGTTGCGAAGTAGAGCAGTGCTGAGACAGCGATGACGGGCAACAGGTTGATGAGGACTTCCGATATCCTCTCGCTGAACGCCCCTGTGGGGTAGAACGCCCATATGAAGGCGAGGGAAGGCACGAAGCACACTGCATACCGAAGGAATGACCCTATGGGCGCGCGGAAGCGGATGACCGATCTTGTTATGGCCCACTTCGGTAGCAGGGAGATCGCCGCAACCAACGCGTATATGAGTGATGCGACATTGGCAGCGTCAACATCGCCAAAGGCCAGCAGGCTCAGGCAAGCGGTGATGGACGCTATGTAGATGAAGCTTGAGATCAACCTCACTAGGATCATCCTAAACGTGGAGGATGACGATATGGGCTTCCCGGCCCCGACGGCGTCCGCGGATAGCTTCTCCTGTCCAGACGTGACTATGGCCAGTATGTCACCGAGTACTAGGAAGAAGGCTCCCACTGTCTGCAGCACTATCGCGCAATGCGCCTGCGCGTAATCCTTTCTCAGAACGTGGGCAATGGCCGGAGCAAGCGAGGAAAGCCCAATCGACATGGGCACCGCGAACAGCAGCCAGAACCTGAGCGCCTCGTCCACATGGACCTCGCTTCCACCCACCAGCATCTGGGGATATAGCGCGGATGCTAGCGCTATGGTGTGCAAGATCACCGATGACAGCACAGAGGCCATGGAGAAATAGGAAACAGCCATCATGGACGAGAGCGCTGCGAGCACTAAGAGGTCAAGGGCGGACAGTATGTTCGCGACGTTGGCCGCGGTGGGTAACCAAGCCGCAGTGAGCCACCTTCGGACCGCCCGTCCGTCGAACCCTCCCCTCACCTTGTCTCTGATCATTGACAACCCGAGCGCCAACTGGGAGAGGACTGAGATGATCCAAGATAGTAGAGAGCCGATCAGGCTCAGCTTCAGCACGTAGACGCAGAAGAACCCAGCCAGAACCTTGAGCATCTCCTTCGTTATCTCCATGTAGCCCACCACGTGTGGTCTGACTGTGGAGGATATCGCCTGAACGATCGTACTCTCGTACGTGAGGACCAGTATGACCGAACCCAGTAGGAACGGGCCGAACTCGACGCCGAGGCTCTCCGAGAAGAAATACGAGAAGATCAGGTATGCCGCTGACGCGACGAGCGAGAGGCAGAGTCCAGACAGTAGGGCCGTCGGTACCACCATGTTCCCCCTAGCGGAGTCACGAGACGACCAGTACGTTATGAGCGACACTGGGATCACGAACGTGGAGACGGTGTTCAGGGTGAGGTGATACAGTGCGAAGTCGACAGGCTCAAGTCGCCTTGTGACGATGATCTGAAAGGCGAGGCCCGCGACTATTGCGAGCATCCTTCCGGCGAAGTTCACGATCCCAATTCTTTTTGTGTCGAGAAGGCTTTCACCCTGCAAAGATCCGGACACGGCTAGGCCACCAGCCTCTCAATGTCGAGGACCGGTTTCGAAATGTCTTGTGACTCGAAGTATATCTTCTGCCAAAGCTCGAAGAGAAGTCCTATCCAAGTCAGGTTATAATACCTGCTGAGTGACGGGTCAGGTCTCGCATTGAGTATCTCTCTCACAAGCCCTTCCTTGAGGTAACCTTCCCTGACTAGGTACCCCCTCGGCAGAACCTGCTTGGCGATCTCGCCCATCTCGCCTGAGAACCATGAGAAGACGTTGACCGAGAAGCCACTTTTGGGCTTCTGAAGGACTCTCCTCGGTAGCAGATCCGAGACTGCCAAGCGTAGGATGTGTTTCCCGCGCGATCCCCTGTACTTCAGGCTGGACGGCAATTTGAACGAGAGATCAACGAGTTCGAGGTCGAGCAGGGGAACTCTTTCCTCCAATGCATTGGCCATGGTCATGGCGTCATCAACAAGCAGGAAATCGTCCGGAAGCTTTGTCACAAACTCAGCCCTCATCGCTTGGTCGATGAACTCTCCCCCCTCAGGGAAGTACGGCTTGAAGGTCTCCAATATCTCCGCGAATTCATGCGACCCCATTCTCTCGGAGTACATCTGTCGCAGTTCATCATCCGCAAAGGCACCCGCGGCCATCGAGTATTGGGATGCCCTGTCGCCGACCATTGTCAACACCCTAAGGCGATTGGATATCTTGCGAAGCTTCGGCGCATTCCTCACAGCTCTCAGCCCAGTTCTCCCGACCACGCCCACAGCGCTCGCACCAATCGGGCCAAGGCGTTCTAGGAGTTCCATCCTCTTGATATGTCTGTACCTGTAGACATACCCGCCAAAGAGTTCGTCGCCGCCCATACCACTGAGGACGACCTTAACGTATTTTCTGACGAACTCGGAGATGAAGAACGGGTAGACGTTCATCTTGGGCATGTCTGCGTGCCATATGGCCTTTGGGTACATCTCGATCTCCCGAGGTGAGATTGTGATGTCGCGGTGGTCAGTTGAGAAATGTTCGGACACGAACTTCGCGTCCAGCAACTCATCAGTTCTCTCGCCGAATCCCATCGTGAACGTTTGGATAGGCTCAGTTGCGTTCTTCGCCATAATAGCGACCACGGCGCTAGTGTCGATTCCTCCTGACAGGAATGACGCGATCGGGACGTCGCTTATCATCTGTCTTTTCACTGCATCCTCAAGGGTCTTCCTGAGTATCTTCGCCAAGGCGTGGTCGGATCCCTCAACCCTCGTGGTCGGCAACTTCCAGTACCCACTGACCTCAGACTCCTTCCCCTCCTCGGCCACGAGGACGTGCCCTGGGAGGAGTTTCTTTATGTGTCTGAACATCGTCCTGTCCCTCGGCACATACAGCAAGTTGAACAGGAGATGCAGGGCCGTGTCGTCGAGCTCCCGCCTTAACTCATCCCAGAGTAGAATCGCTTTCACCTCAGACGCGAATACCACTTTTCCATCTTGGACCGTGTAGAACAGAGGCTTCACCCCTACAGGGTCTCTCACCAAGACGAGTCTCCTTTTCTTGGCGTCCCAAATAGCCACAGCGTACATGCCGTTCATCTCCCCCGCGAAGTCCAACCCCCTCTCCTCGTACAGGTGCGCTATCACTTCGGTATCGCCGTTCGTGTAGAAGCGATGGCCCATCCTGTGCAACATTTCCCGAAGGCTCTGGTAGTTGTAGATCTCGCCGTTGCAGACAACCCACACCGTCTCGTCCTCATTGTGCACGGGCTGGTGGCTTCCTGCCACGTCTATGATGCTCAGCCTCCTGTTCGCGAGGCCGACGCCCTTATCGAGGAACTCGCCGCTATCGTCGGGCCCCCTGTGCCTGAGAATCTGGCTCATGTCTCTCAGCAGCTCAGCGTCACTCAGTCCAAGGAAGCCTGCGATGCCGCACAAGTCCGGGCGAAGCGTCTTTCTCTCATTCTATTTAAGCGTAGGGCGGTCATTCGAGGCCGCCTTGCGCAGTTGTCGTGATCGGAGGCCACTCGTTGGAATAAGGAGAACTCCAAGATTTGTCTCAAGGATAAATACAATGATGATGCCGTCGGGATGAATGCAGACGAGAGTTCTGCTGGCTGCTCAAGATCCCGAGTCCACAACTAGGTTGTGGCTGTCAAGGGACAGCCTGTCAAAAAGGTACGACGTAGAGGTCATTCGTCCGAGGGTCAGGTTCAGATTCCCTCCGAGGTTCGTTTCGGCAATTCTCAGGTACAGTTCCTTCGCCCTTCAAGAACTCTTCGCTTCGTCCGACATACTCCATCTAGTCAATTCTCCGGACTTCATTCACCTGCCCTCTCTGGTTAGGAGGACGAGGGTCGTGTACGACTACAGGAGCAACTATTCAGACAAGCTACGCCTCTCTTACCCAAGCCTCGCAGGAGTGGCCGCCAAGATCGAAGAAGCTCTGGCCAGAAGGGCGAACCTCGTGCTGACGGTCAATGACATACTTGCCCTGAGGTTCGGAAAAAGGGTGAACCGGAGTGTACACGTCGTGCCGAACTACCCTTCCAGAGACTTCAGGCCGACGAGAGATCCCTACGCGGTGAGAGCCTCCTGCGGCTACTCGGGAAGTGGTCTTGTCGTCTTCGTGGGGAACCTCACTGATACTTATGACTTCGACCTCCTCCTCTCCTCCGCGAGGAAGCTCCCAGACCTAGAGTTCTGGATTGTTGGGTCCGGGAGGAAAGAACCTGCCCTTAGGGCCAGGCCCCCCAGCAACGTCAAGTTCCTCGGAAGGGTTCCACATGAGCAGGTTCCTGACGTCATCAATGCGGCGGACGTGTGCGTTGCGCCCATCCGAGCATATCAGGCGGAGATCGTGCACAATGACCAAGATGTCTGGAAAATCACAGAGTACGCGTCGCAGGGAAAACCCATAGTGGCCACCAATCTCGCGCCCTCACCACAATACGAGCTCGTTGAGCCCAATGTCGATGATTTCTCAGGAGCAGTCCGGAGGGCAAGCCTAGGCAAGGTTCAGCCAGCACACCCCAAGTTCTGGGAAGACATATCCGAGCCCGTTCTGCTTGAGGCCTACGAACGGATCAGCTGACGACCTCTAGTGGACAGCACTTTGGTTCAAAGACTTGACCAGCTCTAGGGCCCTGGCCCCAGGATCATCTGAGGCTGTCACGTACCTCCCCACTATGATGATGTCCGCACCTTCTCTGAGGAGCCCGTCTGCGGTCCTCGGCACGATCCCGCCTGCAACAGCTATGAGCTTGTCCGGATACCTCCTCCTCCAAGAGGCTGTCATTGTCCTGAGGATTTCGTCGTCCGTCCCTTGATCTATTCCCATGTGGCACACCAGAACGTCCGCTTTGCCAAGGGGGATGGGTGGTCCCTCAGCGCCACTTGGGTGTCCCAACAGATCGATCAAGCATATCATCTCCAACCTCTCACATGCCGCTCCGAACTTCTCAATGGTCGCGAAAGGGGCGAGCGCCGAGACCGTGGCGCCGTCTGCGCCGCCTTCTTTGGCTATCCTGACCTCTAACTCCGCGGCGTCGAGAGTCTTAGTGTCGGCTATGACCGGTCTCCCACGGGATACCCTCCTGATCTCCCTTATCGCCTCGATCCCGTGAGACTTCAACAGTGGAGTCCCAACTTCGAGTATGACCCGCTCGACTGGAAGCACGTTGCATATCCGCAGAGCCCCCCCGACATCAGGCATGTCTAGCGCTACTTGCAGATGTGCGCGTTCTCTGAGCTTCTGCCTGGTACTCTCCCGCGACATGATGTCGATTGGAACCGTCTCCTGGAGGGTATTTGAGGTCTCCGCAGAACTCCCCACTCGGCTCATTGGATAAGCTTATCAAATGACCACCGCCCGCGATTGTCGATGCCAATCCACAGGGTGATGTCGCCTGAAGAACAAGTCATATTCGAGGACGGGGCCAGATACATAGGGGGCCTTTCCAAGTGGCCTGGGTCCGCTGGCGGCAGGTTGGTGCTCACTAGTAAGAGGATCTACTTCGAAGGGGTCGTCGGCGGATTTCGCGACAAGCGCCCCGAGCTCTTCTTTGAGAACACGCTGAACAACGTCATCGAAGTCAAGGTGGGTCAGGTCTCGTCGCTGAGCAGGCCAGTCGTGACCGTCGTCTACAAGTCCAGCCAAGGGGCTCTGGAGCAGCCGAGCTTCCAAGTCGAAAGGCCAGAAGGCTGGAAGTCAGCGCTTTCGAACGTGAAAATAGGCTCCGTGTTCTAGACGGACCAGACTAGGGTCGATGTTCTCAGCACTCCGGGGATTTTCCTGATGAGGGTGACAACTCGGTCCAAGTCGGCCATGGTCTCCGACGTTATCTTTGCCACAACGTCGAACTGCCCGTAGGTGACCGCCATCTCGGTCACACCTGCCATGGTCCGGATCTGTTCGGCTATCTCGTGCTCCCTCCCTATCTCCACCACTACCAGAACGTGCGCCACTACCATGTCGTCGGGACTGGCTGGGCTTTGGATATTAAGATTATCAGAGCTCAACTCGGTTACGCTTAAATAAGACTCGCCAATCATGAGCCCCGATGTCATACCCCCCCATCACGTTGACAAACCAGAATGACCTCACGGGGTCCATATTCTGGCTGGTCTACATTGTGGCTATCGTCCTGAGCATCGTCGGCGTCTTCATCTCATCCAAGCTGAGGCACGACAGGGAGGTAGGCAAGTTCTGGAAGAAGGTCCGCGTCGCTAGGAGGGATGCATCCTCAGCGTGGCCTGTCCAGGACGAAGGGGAACAGTAGCGCAACCCGCTGTCTCAGTAGGGGAGGAGTCCCCTTCTCACAGTAGGGCTCTGCTTCGATGTTGGTCTAATCGGGATATCGTCCTGCCCCGCAGTTTATTTACGTCATCGCAAGGGGTCAGCCGCAGATGCGAACCGTAGAACCAGTCGGCATCGTTGGATACGGCGCTTACGTCCCGATGTACAGAATAAAGGACGTGGAGATCGCTCGAGTCTGGGGGTCTGAGGGGAGAGGGTTGCCAGTCCAAGAGAAGGCCCTGCCTGGGGTAGATGAGGACACGTTGACCATCGCAGCGGAGGCGGCGAGGAATGCGATTGACAGGGCTCTCGTGAGTCCCGGAGATCTAGGCGCGATCTACGTGGGCACGGAGTCCAAGCCTTACGCCGTGAAGCCGACGGGGACGATCCTCTCTCAGGCGCTGGGAACCTCACGGGGGACGCTCGCGGCAGACATGGAGTTCGCGTGCAAGGCCGGAACCGAAGCTTTCCAAGCCTGCATGGGTCTTGTCGGGAGCGGGATGACCAAGTACGCGATGGGGATAGGGGTGGATGTTGCTCAAGCAAGGCCGGCCGACGAGTTGGAGTTCACCGCAGGCGCAGGGGGGAGCGCCTTCATATTCGGCAGGAACACGGCTGACTGCGTGGCGCGGGTGGAGGGGTCCTACTCATTCGTCACGGACACACCGGACTTCTGGAGGAGGCAAGGCCAAGTCTACCCGCGGCACGCGGGCAGGTTCACCGGGGATCCAGCTTACTTCAAACACGTTACCGAAGCGTCCAAGCGCCTGATGTCAGAACTCGGCTTGGGCCCGACCGACTTCGACTACGCTGTCTTTCATCAGCCGAACACGAAGTTCCCCCTCAGGGCCGCGAGCCTACTGGGCATACCTGCGGAGAGACTCAACCCGGGGTTGCTTTCTGCTGTCATAGGCAACGCGTATGCGGGGTCATCCCCATTGGGCTTGGCGTCAACGCTTGATGTAGCGAAGCCAGGGGCGCGCATACTCATGACATCATTCGGCTCGGGCGCGGGGAGCGATGCGTTCTCGATCGTGGTCCAAGAGGCGGTCGTCAGGAAGAGGAACTTGGCCCCACTTGTGGAGGACTATCTCAACAGGAGAGTGGAGGTTGACTATGTCACCTATGCTAGGAACAAGGGGAAGATACTCAGGTGATGTGGAGTTGACCATGGACCGAGATTCAGCCATGAGGCTGATAAATCAGCACGTCAGCAACGACAACCTAAAGAAGCACATGGTCGCGGTAGGAGCCATCATGAGAGGCCTCGCCTCGCGCTTGGGGGAGGATCAGAACCTCTGGGGGACCGTCGGGTTGGTGCACGACATCGACTTTGAGGAGACGAGTATGAAGGAGCACGGGAACAAGTCCTCTCAGCTGCTCGGCGGTGTTCTTCCCAAGGAGGCGACCGATGCGATAGCGGCTCACAACTTCGAGAACACCGGGGTTAAGCCCGATTCGAAGATGGCCAAGGCCCTCATAGCGTCAGATGCTGTCTCCGGGCTCATAGTGGCTGCCGCACTGGTCATGCCGAGCAAGAGCCTCTCCCAAGTCACGGCCGATACTCTGTCCAAGAAGCTCAAGGACAAGGACTTCGCGAGGGGCGCTGATAGGGGCAAGATAAGATATTGCGAGCAACTTGGGATCTCAACAACGGATTTCCTCAGCATATCCCTAGAGTCCCTTCACACGGTTTCCCGCGACATCGGGCTAGGTGATTCCATGGCATGAGACCAGTAGTAGCAGGCGTCGGGATGACGGAGGTCGGGGAGAGATGGGAGGAGGGCCTGATGTCGCTATCCGTGAAGGCCTCTCTAGCAGCGATCGACAGCGCGAAGGTCGGCAGACCCCAGGCGGTCTTCTTCTCGAACATGATGTCAGGAAGACTCCAGGCCCAAGATCACTTGGGGGCGTTCTTGGCTGACCTCATAGGCGAGGCTGGCCTACCCGCGATCCGAATCGAGGCTGCGTGTGGTTCGGGCGGGGCCGCATTTCACGCCGGTTTCTCGTCCGTGTTGGCCGGCCTGTACGACACGGTCCTAGTGGTCGGCGCGGAGAAGATGAGCGACTGCACGACTGAGGAGGTCACGACCGCCCTGATGACGGCTGAGGACAGGGAGTACACGGAGTTCGTTGGCACGAGTTTTGTCGGACTGAACGCCATGGTCCACAGGTTGTACGTGGAGAAGTATGGGGTGACAGAACCCCAGATGGCTGCGCTCTCAGTCCTAGGCCATGAGAACGCCGTGAACAATCCGTACGCGCAATTCAGGAGGAGGGTATCACTCGAGGAAGTGCTTGAGTCGCCGTACGTGGCTGACCCTATCAGGCTCCTTGAGGCCGCCCCGATGAGCGATGGAGCAGCGGCCGTGATGCTGACGACTGAGGACAAGGCAGAGCAAGCACACGTCCCTTACGCGCAAGTGCTCTCGTCAAGGGTTGGAACGGATGCCTTCAGGCTGTATGAGAGGGAGGACTTGACCTTCTTCTCCTCGGTCAGACGAGCGGCCGAGGAGGCGTGCAGAGATGCGTCCAAAACCCCATCCGACATGGATATCGTCGAAGTCCATGATGCCTTCACAGTAGTCGGATACCTAGCACTCGACGCCCTAGGCGTCTCTGATCGCGGGAAGTCCCCAGAGATGACGGAGGGCGGCCGCTTCGGACTCACGGGAAGGCCCGCTGTCAACACGATGGGGGGGCTCAAGGCAAGAGGTCACCCGATCGGGGCCACTGGCCTCTACCAAGTGGCGGAAGTGTACCTGCAGCTTACCGGAAAGGCAGGGAAGAACCAAGTCGACCGAGCCAGGATCGGGGCTGCGGTGAACATAGGAGGCGTCGGGACGACCTCAACCGTCACTATTCTCGAGGGTGTGTCACGATGAGAGAGAGCGTCCCACGAGCGTGGAGGGAGGCAGAGTACAGGCAGAGGCTGGTGGGGTCAAGGTGCGCCAAGTGCAGTCTTGTCAGATACCCCCCCAGGATCATCTGTCCGAAGTGTGGGAGCAGGGAACACGAGGAATTCCAGCTGCCTAGGGTAGGAAGGGTGTTGACTTACACGGTCATCAGGAAGGGCCCTGTCGAGTTCAGCGGACAAGAGCCCTACATCGTCGCCATGGTAGAACTCGGGGAGAACATGAGGATCCTCTCTCAGTTGACAGATGTGTCTCCCGAGGACGTCAAGACAGGGATGGAGGTGGAGGCCGTTCTGCGGAAGTACAGGGAGGATTCTGACGACGGCGTCATCCTCTACGGCATCAAGTTCCGACCGAGGCTTCGGAGAAAGGCACCATAGGCAACCAGAGACGAGAACAGGCGCATGGCCCGAACGGAAAGGGAGAAGCTGCTGGAAACGATTGAGCGCCTGAGGGGATCCCCTCTCTCCCGAGTCATCGAGTCCAGACTCGACCTCTTCAGGAGGAACCACGAATCGGGACGCGATGTCTGGTTCTCAGAGCTATCCTTCTGCATCCTCGTCGCGGCCAGCCCCGCCAGAGCTGGTCTGAGGGCGCAGCATCACCTCGGACCTGGCGGGTTTCTCTCAATGGGAGAGCGTCAGCTCCAGCACGCCCTCAGATCACTCGGAGTCAGGTTCCACAACCGTGCCCGTTACATAGTCAGGGCCAGAGGGCTACCCGATCTCAAGGAGCGCGTCCTATCCTTGAGGGACGTGACGAGAGCCAGAGACTGGCTGGTGGACAACGTCATGGGCATCGGGTACAAGGAGGCATCCCACTTCCTGAGGAACGTCGGGTTCTTGGGGGTGGCCATCTTGGACAGGCACATCGTCAGCGTGCTACACGAAGCTGGTTGTCTCCCCAAATCGGAGCCTCCCAACACGCGAGATGACTACATGGAGGACGAGAGGGCCGTGATTGACCTTGCCCGAGAGTCATCCACGTTGCCCGGTGAACTCGACCTCTACCTCTGGTACCTAAGGACAGGAGATGTGGTGAAGTAGGGCTCTAGTTGCCCACGGCTGTGAGAACGATCTCCCGTTCTCTGGGGCCGGCCATCTCCACCAGATATACCCCTTGCCAATCGCCCATCCTGCATGACCCTGATTCGATCGGAATCCCAAGCGAGTTGCCCATCAGGGCTGAGAGCAGGTACGCTCGCAGCATGTTCGGATCCCTTGAGGCGGTGGCCGACTTTTTCTCCACAGGATCTTCCGCGATATCCTGCAAGATCTCGTGCAGCAACTGGGCAATCCCTTCTCTCCTGTTCGCCAAGACTAGTGCCGATGTCGTGTGCTTGTTGTAACAGAATAGAAGGCCATCCTTTATGCCGGAGGATTGTGCGAACTCTTTCACGAGGCCCGTGAGATCAACCACTTCTCTCAGCTTCGTGGTCTCGACCTTGAGCACTTTCTTGACTAGTCTCGTTGGAGACGAGGTGAGGGTGAAATCATAACCACGAGTGGATGGATTCAGACTCAATCCAATCGCTAATGTTCTAGCGCTGGCAAAGGATTTAAAGGGTTACGAACCCTCACGCCGGTAAAACGTCCAACAGTCCCGGTGATCTTGTTGGTTGAGGCAACATACGAGGAGGCATGCCCCAGCTGTAATGGCCCAATATCAGCCGAGCGACTGCTGAAACACCTACCCTGCGAGAGATGTCTGCCCGAAGGGGTGCCGAGTCCCCTCGATCTAATCGAGAAGACGTCAGACCTAGGCAAGCCGCTCTCATCCTACCTATCAATGCTGGGCATGATGGGCGATTTCTCCGAAATCTTCAGGAAGGTGACGGGTTCAGAACCCACACCTGTCCAGCGATGGTTGGCGCGCCAGGTCTTCCTGGGAAGATCCACATCGGTAGTAGTCCCGCACGGTTTGGGTAAGACCTCCTTGGCCGTCTCCGTGTGCCTTGCCTCTGCAAGGACCAAAAGGTGTTTGATCATATGTCGGACGGCCGCTGATGTCAGAGCGGCAGTCGATCTCATCTCGCCCCCTTGCTCGAGCCAAGGGGATGATGGCCCAAATGTCCTTGCGCGAGAGACCGCGGGGGTCACCGTGGTCTCCCAAGATAAACTGGAGGATGCCGATGGGCCACTGCGTCAGCCGATGGGGGTCGTGGTGGTCGACGACGCTGATGATGAAGTGGCGAAAAAGGTGCTCAAGTCGGTTTCAGATCTACGTTGCCCCGTTCTGATTCTGAGGAGTTCGCCATCGAGGTTCTGGCTTCGCAGGACTGCTAATTCGGTGGAGGTCGATAGAACCCTTGACAGGAAGATGAAGGGGCTGCATGACCAATCAATCCTCACAGTAGCTGACCGGTCTCCCACTGCATTGGAGGCCATATCAAAGGTCCTCGGCAAGAGAATGATTCTGGTAACGAACTCCCGCAGGAAGGCCGTACATCCGGAGAACGTCGACACCTTCTCACTTAGAGACAGACCAAACAGACCGGAAACGGAGCGGATCCGAAACGTGGACTACGTAGTGTTCAGCTGCGTCCTCAAAGGCTCGGTGAGATCTCCCAAGAAGGCACAACCCGTCCACGGCTTCGACGAAACTGCCGCTGAGATGTTCTCGCGTTGGATCGGGTACGCAACCAGGATCGATCCAGGCGGAATCAGCCGCCCCACCGCTATCCTAGTCGACGAAAAACCCAGGATAGAGCGTTTCTTGGATGAACTCGGCGAGAACGCCTCAATCATGGTCAACGACATCACCCAAGGATACGCAGAGGCGCTCGGCAAAGCCTTCGACGCGCGCAACAGAGTGCCTCACATAGAGCTTGCCGTCTTGGTTGTAGAATCCCCTACAAAGGCGAGAACCATATCCGGTTTGTTCTCATCGATCAGTAGAGAGAAGGTGGGCAAAACCACGGCCCACTGGGCTATGATCGGCTCGAACCTCCTGCAAGTTGTGGCCACCCAGGGCCACGTGTATGACCTATCTCTCGAGGGTGGGTTTCATGGCGTCCTCAAGAAGAAGGACTCCTTCGTACCGAGGTACGGCTTCATCAAGAGGTGTGGGAAGTGTGGGACTCAGACCGTCTCGAAGAGCGTGTGCACCGTTTGCGGAAGGGGGGACCTTTCCTCAAAGAAAGAGCTGATGGACGCGATCAGGCAGCTGGTCATCCGCACGGGGTCAGTCATGCTGGCGACCGATCCGGACCCCGAGGGCGAGAAGATCGCCTTCGACGCGATGGTCTACGTCGCGCCCGTGGCGGAGCAGATCTCCAGAGCAGAGTTCCACGAGGTCACTAGGAGGGCCCTTGAGGAGGCCATTCGGAACCCCAGGCCAATGTCCTTCCCATCAGTTCAGTCACAGATCGTGAGGCGCGTCGAGGACAGATGGCTTGGCTTTGAGCTGAGCAGGAGGCTCTGGGACAAGTTCGGAAACCGTCGCCTGTCCGCGGGGAGAGCTCAGAGTCCCATTCTCGGCTGGGTGGCAGACAGGTTCAGGGAGAGCAGGGAGAAGAAGAACTACCTGGTTGTCGAGCTTGAGTCCGGCCTGACAGTCTGGCTTGACGTGACGGGAAGGGAGGACAGAAGGGGACTGGCCAAGTCGCTCGCAAACGAGACCGCCCAACTGGTGGTCCTCGGGGAGGAGGTGATAGAGGTCAAGCCTCGTCCTCCCTACACTACGGATTCGCTCCTCTTCGACTCCTACTCGTTCCTCAGAATGGGACCAAGTTCTGCGATGAGGTTGGCTCAGGACCTATTCGAGACCGGTCTCACGACCTACCACAGGACTGACTCAACTAGGATATCCAGTTACGGCATCGGCATCGCGAAGGGCTATGTGGAAGGCAGATACCCCGGCCTTTTCAGGCCTAGGGCATGGGGCGACCATGGCGCCCACGAAGCCATCAGGCCCACGAGGTCCCTTGATCTAGATACGTTGACGGAGTCCCTCACAAGGGGAGACTTGAAGCTAAGCAAGGCGCTCACGAGGTATCACGAGAGGCTCTACGACATGATCTTCAGGAGGTTCATGGCATCGCAGATGACAGCTGCCAGAGTCAGGACGCAGTGCTTCGAGGTCCGCATCTCCAGCTTCAGGGCCGAGATGCAACGCAGGGTCGAGGTGGTCGAGAAGGGTTTCTCCGCCGTCCTACCCATCAGGGTTGACCCCGAGGTGAAGTCCGGACCGCAAGGGGTCAAGCTGGCATCACTGAAGACGCTGCCGAAGGTCAGGTTGTTCTCGGTCGGCGAACTCGTGGCGGAGATGAGGAGAAGGGGCATAGGCCGGCCAAGCACCTACGCAAAACTTACAGACACGATGATGAGGAGGAGGTACGCCTTCGAGGTTCACGGTAGGATCGTGGTCACGAACCTCGGCCTACAGGTTTCTGATTACCTGAGGGAAGGGTTTGGCAAGTACGTGTCCGAGGAGACAACCAGGACTCTGGAGGGCAAGATGCAGCAGATAGAGGAGGGAAAGGAGGACTATCAGAAGATACTATCCGATTTGTACAAGGAGGTCAGGTCGATGCCCCCTTAGTCGCGTCGTCGTGATGCCAGCCTTCGTGGTCCTGGGCCCCAGTGAGTCTCTGACCTGAGATCACTTCGGAATGAGGTGAGTCCCGTCACACGTGCTCGAGCTCCTCAACTCGTCTAGCCCCTCTCTGCAGGTGGCGAAGGTCATGCCTGCGTCCATGACCTTCTCTCGAACGTTGAGCAGTATCGTTCTCCGAACACCCATGTCCAGGTAGAGGGAGTTGGACACCCTCATTCCTTCTTGCCTGTACGCTCGGCTAGTGCGTTCCGCGGCCTCCGGAACGGCTCGCATCAACCTGTTCAACCCATCGGGCCTTGCCTTGAACGTGGAGGCCACCACGTGCTGCACCCCGCTGGACTCCAGAGCCCGTATGAGTTCGGGTAGCGGGTCGTCGTTCACCCAAGGTATTATCGGGTCGACCCTTGCAGCCGTCGTGATGCCTCTGTTGGCCAACTGCCTTAGGGCCTCAAGCCTCTTGGTCGGGCTGGGTGCCCCTGGCTCGATCCTCTTGGCCATGCTGCCCAACGTCGTAATCGTCATGACTACGGCGGCACGGGCGGACGAGAGGATGTCAGCATCCCTCAGCACCAAGTCAGACTTGGTTTGAATGATGAACCGGAACCCCGAGTCACACAACTCCTGCAACACGCCCCTCGTGATGTTGAGGGTTCTTTCCATCGGGGTATACGGATCGGAGCTGGCGCTGAGTTCGATCGGTTTGGATCTATCTATGACTTTAAGATCTTCACGGACGCGCTCGATCACGCACCTCTTGACCCTAGGCTCGAATGCCCTCGGAACGTACGACGATATGTAGCAGTAGACGCAAGAGTGTCCGCACCCAGTGTACGGAGCGAGCGAGTACTTGGCAGGACAAGTGCAGAGAGGGCTCCTCCAAGGGTCAAAGCTCCTTATGATCCTTCCCTCTTTCATGCCTAGAACTCTAGGCCAAACGCGTTCAGAAACATGCGCGTCCTTTCGTATTCCCTCAGGAACTCATAGGCTTTCTCGGTCAGCCTGAAAACCTTTCTGTCATCCTCGGGCTCTTCCGAGATCAGCCCCAACGCGATCAACTCGTCTAACCTCCCCTGCATCCTATCCGTCGGAAGGTTCGCCTTCTGCATGAGCCTCGTCTTACCGATCTTCTCCTCCTCCTTTATCGAATTCAATATGTCCGCTATGATGGAAATGCTCGATCTGTACCTCTTGGTCGCCCCACTCATGGAACTCTCCGCACCCTCATGAGCATCGCCA
>Ga0172362_10002513_pt1 | contig 15894 bp, 24 predicted proteins | sample LakKivs1_kivu2a2_FD_114534 | JGI IMG/M metagenome (GOLD analysis project Ga0172362, IMG submission 114534) | Sediment microbial communities from Lake Kivu, Rwanda - Sediment s1_kivu2a2 | ecosystem: Environmental > Aquatic > Freshwater > Lake > Sediment | place: Rwanda: Western Province, Lake...
CCCGGTTCTTGCGGTAGTAGAGACGAGCCTTGAGCCTTTGGGAAGGAGACCGCCTCTTAGGAGTCTTGATTCGAAGCTTCATACAAGGATGAACTCGATTAAGAGATAATTATGCTATAAGGCCTTGATTTTCAATGGAGAGTCATTGGTCAGGAGAAGACAGGTTGCTCCGATCTGACTAAGCTGCATTTGAGCCACCCGGTCATATCCAGGGCAGATGGTAATGACCTTGATATCGTCGATCCATTTTCGGGACAGAGTCAGGGAGAGACCTATGAAATACTTCATGACCTGACCGGCGATTGCGTGTGTGGCGGAATCTGTTTTGACCTCAACAATGTAGGCGGTTAGCCCACACACAGCCAGAACATCGATAGACCCGAACAACACGGGGTGCTCCAGATTCATGAAATCAATAGGACCTGTGAAGGGCTCTAGGAGGTCTTTATGACGGGCAATCTCCAGACAGAGGTCTTGGTGGCGGGCGCCGGACTTCTCCTTTTTCAGAGCCTCTGGGGCTGCTTCAAAGAGGTCCAATCTATCGTTGAAGAGGCTGTAGCGGTTTTCTTGAATGTCTGACTGTACTCGTTTGAGTCTGATCAGGTCATTCTTAGAGAGAATCTTCAAGGATTCCGGATGACGCTGCCAGAGGTCGAGTAGCATGGCATAGTTCTTATGCAGGTCTGGCGATCGAAGAAGGTAGGAATTGTACAGCCTGAAGTATAGGTACTCTGCCTCAAGAGCATATGGGTCTTGAGGAGTCTCCTGAGAGATCACGTCTTCATCCCATGCCGGCGCTTGAACTGGTAGAGACGGTACTCGGGGGACCCCTTCAGGTCCTTCTCGAGAGTGTCATACTCGTTCAGGAGTTCCTGAGTCTTATCCCCACTCAGGTGTCCGCGGGCAATGCGCTCCTCGATCTCTTTCATTCTCTTGAGCGGCCGGGTGATCGTCCGATAGTACTTGTTCTGGCCCAAAATAGCGGACTGATTTCTCAGCCCGTGGCAGGTCTTGCACCAATACTCCCTGACCATTCCATAGGGTTCAGGGGGCAGGAACAGTTTGCTGACCCGCTGTCCGCAATGGGGGCAGAGGAAGAACCAACGGTATCCGCCCAACTTGTTTTTCAGAGACGTGAACTTGAAAGTTTGGTTATTGCAGGTGAAAGCAGCGAGGTCTTTCTCGGTGTATTGGAAAACTTCCTCATCAGATGCATCTGGGTAATCACGGCGGATAGTCTTACGTATGGCCTTTTGGAGTTTGCCAACGCAAATCGAATTGCAGTTTTCCAGAGCAATTTTCATATATAACAACCCCTTTTCTTCAAAAGGGCCTGTTATATCGATAGAGTATTATGGGAAAAAGCTCTGGGGGCTCAAAAACAGCTATAGGTTATCTAGAATCTGATCAATAGCTTGATCATCAAGATCAGAAAGGGCCCGGGCTCGGGCTGTTCGCATTTCTCTTTCTTGGGTGTACGGGCGCGGATTCCTAAGAATGAGTTGGTCACTATCGAACAGGTCACTAGCTTGGTCAGGTGTGAGTGGGAAACGCATACTTACCATGAAACCCGGCCCACCAACGTCGGAATGAGCTGTCACACTCACGTCTGTTATATTGAGAGGGACCGCTGATATGACGTTACCGTTGACTCTTCGAACCAATTCCAAGTCAACGTTTCCCGGTTTGCCGAGTGGCGGCGGATTTCCAACGGGTCGTTTCGGAGGATCAGGCTCAGGTACAGGTGTCCGGTTTGTAGCTATGTCAAAGCGACCCATGATAGCCTCAAACAGGGCTGAAGTTTTCAGCCGATATTACGGTTGACGAAGGCGCCGTTTCCGGCTCGACCACAGGGGTTTTCTTCTTGGCTTTGCTCTTACTCTTGGAAGAATAGGCCGGCACCGACGTAGCTACTCTATCCGCCAGCTTGTTATCGAAAACCTTCTGGCCATCCCGGGAGAATTTGAACAGCGGGGCCACGTATGAAGGGACTTGAACTGCTTCCCCTGTTCGGGGGTTCCGGGCTTTCCGTGATTTTCGGGTTTTGGTCTTGAATACGCCGAAACCGCGGAGTTCAATCCGATGCCCCTCGGTGAGAACAATCATGATTTCATCAATGATTGAATCGACCGTCAATCTCATTTCGGAGGCCGGTTTGTCAAGTCTTTTTGCGACCCGAATGGCTAGATCCAGCTTTGTGATGTTCACCGATAACTCCCTACAATAATTGGCTCTTCAGGAGCTTACGCTTTATGTCATAGTAAGCGGCCTGCAGCCACGTGAACGGGGGCAGACCTACCACTGATCTTTCGAGTACCCATTCCAACGCACAGATGTCAGCGTATTTTTTCTGCCTGGTATCTTTGTCTCGCAGCTCTGCCTCAAACAGTTCTCGTACTTGTTCCTTGTTCAGCCGGGGAACGAACGCATCGCACTTGGGGCATCCGGCCGATTCCGTACAGATATCGATCAACTCCAAATTGACCCCATCCAAAGAGTCATGATTCTTCTGGTGCACCAGACACAGGCGGACCTCTTGGGGTCTGCCATCACTGCCGGTCACGACGTAGCGATAGTTGTATCTGCAGTTCTCAGGACTACGTCTGAAATACAGCCTGTACATGGCAGAGAGGTGCTTGTACCGGACCTCCTTGAGCTTTCGATACACAGCCCCTGGGGATTTCATAGATTCCCTTCCCCGAAATTGTTGAAGCCAAACACAGATATCTGGGGCTTGCGGTAGAAGAAAGCATTGCCAATATACCTAACCCGGTTGACATGAGGATCAAGCGCGGGATCATGGTTCTCTTGGAATCCCCAAACCTCTACTGTCTTTCCCTTCGACCGTACATATTTGCAGAGGGGTGCAAACTCTCCATCACCAGACATGAGAACCCATCGGTCGAACGCATCCAACTTGTCAAGGCAGTCAACTGTGATAGATACTGCATGATTGACAGGATGCGTGGTCGGTGCTTGGTAGGTTTGATACTCTTGAGAAGGGACACTCCTGACAACGGTCTTAAATCCAATCCGTTGGAGTTTCATTTCAAACTTGCTACTGTCAAATGCCGGGCTACGAATCATGTAGACCGTAGCTCCAATCAGGAATTCGTTTTCGCGATCGTAGAAGTGATCCCAGACCTTCTCAAAATCCAGCCGCTGCCCCTTACCCCGGGACCCGTAGAACAGATTCTGGAGGTCGACCTGTACGAACGTTGATGTGGCTTGTTTATTCATTGGGTCAATTCGTCACATCTGATGGTGTCCGATCGCAACCCTGTTCTTCTTTCAAAATGCGTATGATCACTTTTTCTTCGCGACAAAAACCGTCCCAAGCAGCTTGGTTGATGTCACCCTCCACCACGATATCTTTGAAATCATGCCGTTCCAAGATGTTCCTGATAGCTCCTACCAAGGTCTTCTTACGCAGAGATGACCCACCACGAATCTCAATCTCCATTGGTCCTCACTTCAGTTTCTCCACAGCGAGACCGGATGCCATGTCCTTGACCAGATATATGGCATTGGCATCGCTCTGGAATTCCTTCTGATGCGTCACAAGGAGTACATCAAGGGACAGCTTCCTAGCGAGTTCATTGATGAGCCGGCTGGTCGCCGGAATATAGCGCTCTCCGACCGACGCGAAAGTCTCGTCCAGAAGCAGGAGCCGGGCCTGTTTCATCTTCATCATGCAGATGACCCGAAGTAGGAAGCTCTCAATCACAGCCACACTTCCTCCCATGGACCCAAATCCGCATTCTACGGTGCCATTTTTGGTGACAAGCTCTACATGCAGCTTCTCACCTTTCTTGGTGATGTTGGGAAGGAAAGTCAGATCTTGGTCGTCAAAAATGGACTTCAACCCATATGTCACCAGCCCGGCCATCTTGGATATCTCATCCTTCACCATGATGTCCAGAATATGCTTGAGAACAGCGCTGGTCTTGGCAAGCAGATCGAGCTCACTCTTGATGACAGCGACATCTTGCTCGAGTATAGCCTTTCGGCTCACTAGAGAAGATCGCACCCCATCGACTCGGTCGAGTCTGCCTCGTAGTTCCTGAATTGTCATGTTGCTTTCGCCAAAGCTATGACACAGGAGGCTTTGAATTCGAATCTCCGGGGGGTTTCTTCACCCTTATGCTGGATCTCAATCACGCCGTCACAGAAAATCACCTCTCTGGTCTTGAGATAGACATCGACCTCATCTGTCCAATACAGGTTCAGTGCACTCAGGAGCCTGTCGAAATCTGGTATGATCGTGAGTGCCTCTGTACCGGTTTTGCGGGTCACCGGAATACTCTCGGTTGAGGCCCGCTCATCAAGGGTGATGAGGTCCATATTGTCGTTCTTGATTATGGTTTTGATACCCCTTTTGTCGTTCGTGGCGATGGCCAAACGATTGAGCTTCTTGACCAGCAGGCTGCGATTGACTGTGTAGCTGTCCCAATCCGGTCGGTCAAGACTGATGGGCAGTTTGGGCAATTCTTCATTGGACTTCAGATAACCAAATCCGTCTCCTGTGTCGGACCAGAAAGACACGAACTTGCTCGTGGTCATAATCGTGATCGCCTCAGAATCGAACCGGTCAATGGCTGAGAGCATCTGGGGAATCATGGGTCCCCTCAGAACAAGGAACTCCACCCCTTCAAACTCGATGCTCTGGAACGCAGCCACGGAGTTGTGCCCATTGGACCCATAGAGGGTTCCGTTGGCGGCATAGACGCAGCTGTACCGGCGGTTGTTTTCCTCGGTGCTTATGAAGCCCTGAGTGAACTTGATCCCCCTTTTCAGGACTTCCGCGTTGATGGTCTTGACCTTCTGGAGATTGTCCAACTCACCCTCGAAGGAGAGTGCATTCTCGGGTTTGAATGACCCGAAGGCTACATATGACTCTTGGTGTTCTGATGCGAAGGCGTGCAGCGTGGTCTCTGCGGCCTTGTAGAGCAGACGTATTGAGTCTCCATCAGAGCTATTCAGAAGGGCCGTCAGCTTTTTGGGGTCGGCGGTGAACTCATTGGCATCGGACTCTGCAGCCATCATGGTATCACAGCTGGCCACCGCAAACCGGTCCCCATCGGTGGAGAACATCTTCAGTTTTCCGTCCTTGAGACGGAACAGAGCATGGCTGGGAAGTGTGTCGACCTTGTCTCCGGTGGCCAACGACACAATAGACAGGGCTTTCTTCAAGGCTGCGGACTGTACGATGAGTTCCAAGACAATCTCCTTCAGTTAAGAGTCAAGGTCGACTGTGAATCCGTTCTCTTTTGACCAGCCCATAAGGAATTGGGCCCCAACAGAACCCTCGCGATGAAACCGCTCTGTGCTGGTCTCAGGAATTTCCCAAGTGACCGGGTCGTCATTCGCAGCTTTGTCCATGGTAGGCGATGTGAACCAGTCAATGCATTCGAATCCGTAATAGCGCCCCTCAGTCACATAACTCCCGAGATGTCCGGGTTCAGTTGACGGGTCATTCAACTCAACTACTTGTGCTTTGAAATTCCCATTGTTCTCGTTGACCCAGATGATATGAAGCTGGATCTGATGGTCCCCAATGATGTTGCCGGCTCTGATATGCCATTTGCTCTCTGGTGCCTCGGGTAGAACAAGAGGAGGAAGATCCGCATGTTCACACCGGCGTCGTATACAGGTCCCCTCTGATTTGTTCGGAAGGGGACACTGTTTACACGCGGGTTTGGACCCATGTTCATGCTTCACGTCGTTCATTGCTACACCTCCATGTTTGCTACACCTCAAGAGCCTGCAGCTTCTCCGACGCGGCCTTCATCCCGGTTTCTTTCTCCGCCAAGAGCTTGGTTAGCTCTTCGGTTTTCTGTTCGAGGATCTCGGATAGCTTCTTGGGGTCATAGCCCTTGGCAGTGATCTCTTTGACCAGAGCCTCGAGTCGCTCCCGCTCAGTCTTGTGGCGTTCCTCTGCCCGGACCTTCTTCTCGGTCAGAGTTGCCTTGGCTTCCGTCACAGCTTTGAACCGCTTGATCAGGTCATCTGTTCCCATGTCGTTCTAAGCTCCTCAATACATGATACTTATCGGGTTGTGTCAGTTGATACTTGTTCCAGAAGTAGTTGATACCTGGTTTTTGGGGGGTTTTCTATGAATCCGTCCAGACTCTTCCTAACCTCTTCCAACGCTATTTTGTATTGGACATCGATGTGGTCTGCCGGGACTATTGGCCTGAGGGTCATATTCACATGCATTGTATCCCCCACAACTTCAACAGAATCAACGCTGTGGGAACCCATTGAGACATTGTCACCTGAGGCTAAGGCCCTTTGTCGCCATTGCCAGAGATGATCGAGTACGGCCCTCTCCATTACTTCTGGGGGGTATATCCGTCCGTTTCGGTCGGGAGTGTATTCCGAGGTTGAATCGGCCAGGTTCATAGCCCGAACTCCGTGACTCCATCCGGGAGGTCTATGGCGGAGGGCTTCTTCCGAGAGGCCCTAAACGCCATGTATTCCTGACAAGTTGGCTGATATTCACAGAAATGGCACGGTTTCCAACCTGGAGTTGCCGAAAAATCAGACCCGGTGGAGATGGCTTTCACATCCAATGATACCTTGGCTCGGAACTCATTCAGTCTGACAAGGTCGATCGGCAGCGGTTTGTAGAGGTTGAACCGGTAGTAGAAGAACCCCAACCCAGCCGGCAGCCGTTTGTAGTGGAAGAAGTACAACAGGGCGTAGAAATAGAGCTGGTTGGTATCTACCCGACCAACCTTGGTGGTTCCCTTGCCATCAAAAATGTGAACCAGGTTGTCATCCAAGGGCTCATAGTGAATAAAATCCAACCGTCCCCCGATTTCTGTTCCACCTTTTGTCTTCACCAAAATCTCTACTTCAGATTTCGTGTTTAGAAAATGGTTCTGGCTGGGAGAATCCATGATTGCACAGACATCCATCACAGCCGCGTCGAATATCTCGTTCTGAGTCTGGGTTACTCGAGAGGAGGACCAATCAACAGTGGTTGATCTGAGCAGGTCATCCCAAAGGACCTTCATCTTCTCCCGAATCATCTCCGGGGACATGTAGGGGGTCTGATGGCGCCAATGATTGCAGAACATCTGAAAAAAGCGCTCTGTGAGGAATCCATACATCCGGTGATAGTCATCCAAAGGGATGACCGGAGGAGCCTGCTTCCGATGCTTCAGGAAGTAGTGCTTAGGGCACTCCGCGTATAGTTTCCAAGCGCTGTAGCTGATGTTCATTATCTAGTCCGGAAGGGAGCTGACCGCGGTTATGCGTTCGATGTCTACCGTTCGTTGGGCATTATCGCACATTCTATCATTTCTCCGATTCTGGGGGAGGCGGGGGTAGCTTCCGGGCTATGTCGAACCGATTCATGCCCGCCTCTGTGGGTGTTCAATGTTGTCCTGTCGAATGGCCTCTGCTAAGATGAGTAAAGCGGCTCGTGTTTTCAGTGACTGACCCCCACCATCTCCTGTTCTGAATCGCAGTACCCCGGAGGTATCAACACGTATCCACGCATCCCCATCTTTTGAAAAAGTGACAAAGATATTACCACCAAAATCCCCATCAGTATCATCATGGCGCCGGGAGTAGCAGGTATTGATGTCCAGAGTTGGCAACCAATAATGATTCGTCAAAACCTTAGAGACTGCTTTCTGGATTTCAGTCATGGCTCTTTCCACTCATCTGCTTCCTTAATGATTCTTCCGACCGGCCAGACAGGCCGTTTCAAAAGGTCATATCGACTGTTCGGAGGTCCCTTCTCGGGTTCAGGCTTTTCTGGGATCGACTTCTGTGGCTCAGGCTTGAAAAAAGAAGTATCTATCATAGCACTCACAGTAACCGCCGCATTTCCGTTGTTTCCTCTCAAGCCATCAAAAGAGGGTTCGGTACCGGGAAAATTCACAACGTGGTCCCGCAAAACAGAATAGGTGGGGTTCCGCAGTTGTTCAGTTCTTCTACGACGGTCAAATCGTTGTCTCGCGTTATCAAGTTGTCTCCGACGGTTTTCCAGATCGGCGCTCCTCGTATCCTCTTCTCTTTGAATAAACGTGTCAATAGCAATGGCAATGTCTACCACATTTCGGCTGTGCTCCTCGGGGTGGGCTAATACATCCATCAAACAGTGTCGATGATAGTAGTACCAATGGCTCCCATAAAAGGTATCGTCATGAACCCGGTGCAGGCCCCGTTTCATCTGGCAGCAGAAACACACTCGAAATGGTTTGAATAGGTCCATGCTATCGAGCTCTCTTACCCTTTTCCCGGCACCAGCATTTGTAGCAGAGATGGGCATTGGGCTGACGTGCGATCAGATTTTTCTTCAGACGGTTGCGACTGCATTTCACGCACAACCGGTCGGATAGCTCATTGTGTCTGAAAGGCTTCTTTGCCATCAGGTGTTCCTCGCAGCAGTTGCTACATGAATGAAATGCAAGACCCGGTCCTTGACTTCCTGTGCCGCATTGAGCTCCTTAACCACGTCTTCTATGCTTCGGTCCTGATCCGCTGAGGCTGCAGTGACTGATTCCGCGATCAACTTCTCAACGAACTGTTCAATCTCCTTGCTCTCTTTCTGTTCCTCTTCCCGCTTCTTGAGATTGAATATCTCTTCCGCCGACTTCACCTTCAGCTTGATAGACTTAGCCACGATCGTGGTCTTGCCCTCTTCATGGACCACTGTGATGACCCCGATTTGAGGCTTGTGATCAAGGTGCTCGTCGGTCAGGGACCCCCGGCTCATGGAACCAATGTTGATGAACCACTTGTCCTTCTCACGCCGGACCCCCTGATCAAGGTGATAGTGGCCTATGACAAATACATCGGGTCCGAGATCAATGAGTTCCCGATAGCCGAAGATACGGTCTTTGAACAGCATCCCGGGCGTAGGAGAAGCGTAGAGGTGCAGGGCACATATCTGGGCTACCGCGTCCCCTTTTGGAGGAATCTTCAGAGTGGTCAGGTCAAGATTCTCCTGATAGGGGACTCCTACCAATGATACCTTGATTCCATCATCCTCAATAACATGCTCTCGCATGCGGATCAGAGTCCCATCTTCGAACAGAACCCCGAGAGGCTGGGTATTGATGCTTTGCAGATTGTTGGCCAGAAGGTCGTGATTTCCCTCGATCATGTAGACTGGGCAGTTGAACTGACCAAAAACCCGGATCAGTTCTCGGACCATGCCATGGCTATTCTTGGGGGGCTCCTTGGCGTTGAACAGGTCCCCGGCGATGATGGCTGCATCCGCTTTCAGTTCCCGGCAGACCGCCCCCATCTGCTCCAGCTTATTGAGGATTGCAGCCCGGAAATCATCCACCCGTGACCGAGGGGTCGTATCACTGATATGAATGTCGTTGGCGGTTACAAAGGTGAATCGAGCCATTTCAGCGAACCCTGTCTGGGTATTTGGTTGCCCAAGATGTACTGCTGTCAAATACCTCGTATTTTGTCATGGCTCTCCAATTCGGCACTTGGGCCCTAACCTCGTCAGCGGCCTTTTTAGAAGAGAACACCCCCACAATGACTGCGGGGTCTTTCCGTGACTCGTATTGGGTAACGATCCAGATTTCCATGCTACCTCCTTACAGTGCTATCCCATACTTCTCGCAGAACCGCTGGGTGATGTCAAGCATGAATGGATCCAACCGACCCAGCACCTGAGCTTTGATTTCATTGGGGATACCGAAAAGGGGCTCAGCAACAGCCCCGGCGATGCAGGCCTGAGTGTCAGCGTCTCCTCCCAGAGATACGGCCTTCCTGACAGCATCCTCGAATGAGTTAGAGGCCAGCAGAGCAATGAATGCCTCGGGAACGGAACCCTGACAGGTCTCATCAAATTCGTGAGTCAGGCGAACTTCTTCGAGCGGCCGGCTCAGGTCATAACCAAATCTCGCTGTGATGGCCTTTCCGATGTCTTCCTTGGTAGCCTTGTTTCGAGCCATCCAGATGGCAAGAGCTACAGCCTGAGCCCCCTTGATGCCTTCCGGATGGTTGTGGCTCACCGCGGCTGACCGTTCAGCCTCTGCCAAGATGAGGTCTTCCCGATCAAACGCATACCCTACGGGGGACACCCGCATGGCGGAGCCATTCCCGAAGCTGTTGTAGGGCTCATGGGAAGCTGTCTTGATCCATGCCGCAAAACGCGTCCCATACCCCAAGAACGGGTATTCCCGGCCGATACTCCAATACGAAGAGCAGTAGTCCCCATCGGTCATGAGAGCGTGAGCAGTTGCCACAGTCATGGCCGTGTCATCGGTCAGGATTGACCGGGCAGAAAACAGAGGGAAATCCTCTGTCTTGATTCTATCCCATTCGTAGGGCGCACCGACCATGTCACCAGCGATGGCACCGATCATGTTTTCTCCTATGCGACTCTGAGTTTTGGCCCAATCCTCACTCGGGCACCGAAAATCCTCATACAACGCTTGCAGTGGGGGTTAGTTACGAAACACAGCATGTCATCGTGCCATCCAAGATCTCGACCGAGTGTGGTTGGTTTTTTGATGATGTTATCTAGCCAACGACGCGGAAGAGTGATTTCTTCTACGGCAATATCTTCAATCTCCAGCTTGGTAAAAGCATCTTGGATTCTCGTCCAGATCTTAACAGGATCATGCATGGTTCATGGGCCTCATGCAAAGGGGACAGGTATCGAACTTATCCAGCTCTTCTTGGTTCTTCTGAGCATCTATCGCTGTTTGTTCCATTTCGGCTTTTGACCGCTTCACGTTGTCCGCGATGGTCTTGAGCTTGGTATAGAGCCCGTCCAAATCTGCCACTTCAGCCGCCAATGCTTCCATTCCACCCAAATCTGGTATCTCTTTGAGAGCATTGAGGGCTTCCTGATGACTCTTGAACCGGCCCCCTACTTGTTTGAGGTCTGCAGACAGCCGGCCAATTTCCTGAATATCGGTGAGCAGCTTGGATATTTCCTGACAGTCCGGAACATCAATCGAGGACACACCCTCAAGCCGGGTCACCCGTTGGACAAAGCTCTGGTAGCGTTGAACATGATCCGCCAACCACAGGCATTCCTGTACCTTTTCCTGACAGGATTCTGTTTCAGGAATCTCAACAGAATCTACCTGCTGTAGCCGCTTGACCTTGACTGCCGTTTCTTCAAGGGCCCGGCGATACTCGGCTATCTTCGATACTTCAGTCTGATGCCTATTACAGGAGGCATCAAGCTGTTCCAAGGCCTCTATCTCAGCCTTGACCTTATCGAAATCAGCGTATTTCAGCAGCTGTTCTTCCAGAGAAACAAGGTCTGCTTCCCGGGTCTTGAGCAGAGCCTTGGCGGAGCGCTGTTCTTTCTGGCAAAGATCATCCGCGGCGCCCAGCACGTCCAGATTGTACATAGTCGACAGGGCTTCAGTGATGAAAGCCCCGGACTTGTTCAGGAGGAAGATCTCTCCACCGAGCTGCTCCGCCAGCATGGTGTTGATCTTCTCATCCCCCACTTGGAGTTCCTTGAAACCGGCATCAATCAGCGGCTGAGGAACCGCCCCCCGGAGCTTTGAGAACGCTTCCCCATTGACCACATAGGAAGCGCTGGTACCCCGTTTCCAGACAACATCGAGATCACCCCGCTTGACATGGACTTCTGCAGATTTCTGACCCTCACGGATGAAGTTGTTGCCCTGTTGATTGGTCAGACCCGCGTTGATAGCACGGATGATAGCACTCTTGCCAATGTTGTTCTTGCCCACGATGACCGTGAAGCCATCAATGGCAAATTTGGCATGCCCAACGCTCTGATAGTTTCTGATCTCAATTTCAGTCATTGGGTACCTTATTCAAGGACAAACAGGTCATCAACAGAATCAGGCATTCTGTTAGTAGCTATGTCAAATCTAACAGGTTCTGTTCGTACACCCCCCAATATCCTGTCCCATAGGTTCATTCTGGAGCCGGGCCTTCTTTGGCCTTCTGAGCCTCTTTGAAGGACTTGGAAACGTTCGAGAGCATGGAATCCATCTCATCTCCGGTCTTATCCGCATCTTCTTCGACCGCAGCTTCCTGTTTGGCCTGCTCGTCTTCTTTCAGGACCAGACTGTCACGCAAGGACTGATAGACCTTGCTGTCCTTGGCCAACAGTGACCGGAGCTGTTCCCGGCCCTGAACCTTGAAAATCTCTTCACTGCCCTTGGTGAAAGATAGGAATGCACCGGACTTCTTGACAACTCCGATGTTCTCGGCAAGTTCCATGATCGAGTAGTAGTTATCAAACCCCTCACCAAAACGAATGAAAATGGGGCCAGACATGAACGGCCGGTCAATCTTATTCTTTATGACCATGGCCTTGACCTGCACGTTCATCGGCTTATCTTCTTTCTTACCGGTGATCGCACTGTGAGCTTGGACCATTTCAACCTTCCCCCTCAGGAACTTGATCCTGACAGAGGAGTAGAACTTCAGTGCATTGCCACCACTCGATTCCTCGGAGGGCCCTCGTTCATATTTGCTCATCTTGATGCGTGAACGCATCTGGTTCACGAACAGGAGTGCTGTATTGGTACCCTGTACGGGGTCAGTCTTTTTGGTGATGTAACTCAGGAATGCTGACATGAGCTGGGCCTGAAGACCAACACGTCCGGCTTCATCCACCTCCCCCTCGAGGAACTCACGGGGAATCATGGCCGCGACACTGTCAATCACAATGAGCGGGGGCCTCATCAACAGAGAATCGTTGATCATCTTGGCACCGTGCTGGAAATTGTTGGGCTGAATGAGCACAAACTTCTCTGAGCTCGTGTCAATGCCCAATGCTTGAGCATACTTGTCGTGGAAGGTACGTTCGAAGTCCACGTAGACCGGCAGACCCCCCATCATCTGGACCTGCCGACAGGCACTGAGACCAAGGGTACTTTTGCCCGAAGACTCATCTCCGAAGACCTCGGTGATATGCCCACGAGGCAGACCCCCGGGTTTTCCTGCCCCTGTCCCGTCACCTATCAGGGCATTGAGAACCCATGATCCAGATGGGATGAATTCGATAGGTCGCGGCTTGGAGAGGTTGATTACGGAACTCTTGTCTTCCTTGGCGAGTTTGCTATAGAACTCACTCGGGGTCATTGCCTGCGTGGGTTTGTCTTGGAACTTTTCCCGGGCCCGCTTCTTCTTTTCCTGTTCTTTCTTGGTCATCCTGAATCTCCTTTATGATGTCGGGAAGCCTCTTTAGGGTAGGCTTCGAGTAGTCGAAAAATTGGTCATTTTCCCTGTAGATGATACCGGTATACTCGGTCAGGCCCTTTTTGACGCCCCTCGTGTAGGTATGCTTGCCACAGAACATGTGCTGCTCGTCCGGGGTCAGATCCGAGTCTTTCAGCTCTTTGAGAATGTGCCACCGGTAGAATCGAGCTCCTATCTTAGCAGCGAAATACGCATCAGCAACATGCTCCGAGAAGCGTTTACCGTGCCGTTCCAATTCCTCCTTGGCCTGATGAACAATATGGTTCTTCTGAATCTCTTGGGGGTTCATCCCCGGTATAGCAGCCTTCTTCAGAGACATCGGCTGGACGTACAGGACAAATGTTCTCTGATCAAGGAACACTTCATGGACAAACTGATTCAACGCAAACAGGATTTCTGTGCTGAAATCCTGCCAGATTGGGGCTTCCATAACAACGAACTTGATGCCCCGATCTGAAAGGAGTTTTCGTACCCGTTCTTTCTGCATCAACAGCCGCTGAACCTTGAGCCCATCTTCCGGGTCCGTTTTGAAGGTCCCAAAATCAAGGACTGAATTTTTGCCCGTCAGGTGCTCATCCATGATGACCCACCCAAAATGCGTCATAGATGGGTCAAAGGAAGCAATCATCCGAAGAAATCCTTGGGACAGCCATCACACGGTGACCTTGGAAATGGTGCGTTCCCGATTTGCATGGCATACTGTCTTGGAAACAGGGCTGGACAGGGATCGTACACACCTATCCAGCCCCTCCCCAGACCCCTGGGACTATACCGAGTCAAGAACCTTGTCGAGGTCGAGCTTCGAAGTCGGATCAGCGCCCGTCGCAACGGATATGCTGAGCAGTTCGCGGATCTCTTCCACCGACAAATTGCTGGCGATGCTCTTCTTGATGTACTCCCAGATCGCCTTGGCCTCTCCAAGAATGCGAGTTTTGAGCTCATCCTTGGCCATCCAGATGGCTTCCTGGCACGGACTGATGTCGAGGTGCTGATACTCCTCGTTCGTGCAGGAAATCTTGATGTCGTGCGATGCCAGCGGGAACTCGGAGTTGACTGTCTTCAGCTTGACATAGGTCGTCTCGCTGAAGATCCACGGCAGCAGCTCATAGGAGAACGGCTGCTTGATCATACCCGTGCGGTCGGTGCCATAGCGTACAACGACAGCACCCACGCGCCACTTCGGCAGACCGAGTTTCTCACAGCATACACCCTTCTTGCAGAGGAAGAACCTATCCTTGAAGTGGACCTTCTGGCCGGCAAACATGGCCTTTGGATCTTGGAACACGATGCCGAGACGAGCTACCTCGTTCTTCTTGGCCTTGAACTTCTCATACATTCCACCCTTGATGTCTTCGTTGTCGAACCCAAAGGTTGCAATGTCTGACATGGAGGTCTAACCTTTCTGTTCAATTGAACTGTGAGAGAAGGGAATCAAGATCAATCCCTTCCACTTTCTGTTGCCCCGCCTTTGGTGTTGTTGCGGGCCTCTCTGCACTTTGTGGTTCCTGCGGTGTAGCACCTCCTTTTTGAGTGGAAGTTGCGGGTTCTTGTGTCGGAGTCTTATCTGGATTTGGAACAGCTTGGGTCGGTTTTCCATCAATGACTTGGTCAAGATCCACTTCTTGCGGATCTGTCTCAGCTTCCCGAACGGCTTCCTCACCCGGTTCTTCAATCTCAGCGGTCGGATCTACCAGGCTGAACCTATCGTCTTCCTCATCGGGGTCAGCGTCTGGGCCAACTATGCCCGGGATGGAGTCCTGAAGCACACTTGACATGTTTATGGGAGCTGTTGGGTCTTCAACCTGTGTGAGAGTAGCCGAGGTTTCGGAAGGTTCTAAGACTTCATCGCTTGATATTCCCTTTGCCAACTCAGCCATCAGGCTCGCGGTAGCCGCATCTCCTGCCATCGGAGTTCCGAGCTTGACCTGAGCCTCCATCATCCGCAGCTGCATCTTGATATCAGTGTTGGCCCGATTGAGGTTCCGCTGCTTGAGATTGATGGCCCGCAGAAGGTTTGTACAGGCAGATACCGCGTTTTGATTCTCGCGGATATCCTGTAACTCCTTCTTCAGCAAAGAGTTGACCTTGGCCTCCCGGTCCTTAATGCTGGGGAGGCTTTTCACATTGGGGTCAGTAGACAGGATGTTTTCCTTGGCATTCTCATAGAGCGCTGTGACATCATTCAGGAGCTTCTGTACCGCGGAGAGCTCCTGATTGGCTCCGATGGCGAACCGCTCAATTTCAGCAATGAATCGGTGGCATTCACCAATTTTGGAGTTGATATACTGAGGGTCCGGGATAGGCTTGGGATCTATCTCGAAACGGATCGCCAGCAGGCGCTCGTAGATTTTGGAGTGATCTATGCTCATATTGTATGATAGTATTCCGGTCAGCCTGGTAGGGGCGAACTTGGACCGGTTTCCAACTTCACTATTTCGAGGTTATTAGGGTTAGACTCGGTATAGGCATTGACGAGCTTTACAGTCTCAGGGTCCATGACCTTTCCGAAGAAACAGACCTTACGTACGCCCGTAGCTAACAGCATTTTCATGTCAGCATAGGCGGGAAACCGGGTAGAGACTACCATAGCCCCCTGAAGAACTCCAGGCTGACAGGTAGCTATTGCCTCCGAGATTGCCGAAACCTCAACGCTGTCTGTCAGGGTTCGATTGCATCCGTAGGCTGCAATTCGATTTCCGAAGACGATGA
>Ga0172362_10002514_pt1 | contig 15893 bp, 15 predicted proteins | sample LakKivs1_kivu2a2_FD_114534 | JGI IMG/M metagenome (GOLD analysis project Ga0172362, IMG submission 114534) | Sediment microbial communities from Lake Kivu, Rwanda - Sediment s1_kivu2a2 | ecosystem: Environmental > Aquatic > Freshwater > Lake > Sediment | place: Rwanda: Western Province, Lake...
CAACTGGTGCTCATATGCGGGTGCTGATCTAGCAGGTACCAGTCGTATACAATATCCACCTAATGTTAGGATTATCCGTGTTATGTGCTCAGGCTCAGTTGACTCCATGTACATCCTTCGTGCACTATTGGAAGGTGCTGATGGTGTTTTTGGTGGTGGTTGTCACCCTGGTGATTGTCATTATATTGATGGTAACTACAAAGCCCGTCGCAGAATGGTTTTACTTGAAAACATACTTGGCACACTTGGGATTGAAAAAGAACGAGTTTGGATCCGCTGGATATCAGCATCAGAGGGACAGAAGTTTGCTGATACGATGAGAGATATGACTGATGCGATAAAGAAACTTGGGCCAAACCCTATTGCAAAAAAATGGAATATCTAAGGAGGATGAAATAATGAGTAAACAAAAAATCTTAAAAGTAAAAAACAGTGATGTTAACAGCGCGGTTAATGATTTTCTCAAAGAGCTTCTGAAATCAGGGAAGCTTTCCGCACTATTGGTACCTCAGGCTGTTCCATCAAAAAAAGTTGTTTTCCCTGTTCTAGTTTCAGATCCAAACAAGCTTGATGCTAATGTGTTCGCACCATTGCTTCCTGTTTCAACTGCTAAGATGATTTCTAAGATTACAAAGTTTCAACCATCTGATAAACCCATTGGTGTTGTTATTCACCCATGTCAAATCAGAGCTTTAATTGAGCTTGTGAAACTTAACCAGGCGAGTCTAAATAATATAATAATTATAGGCGTGGATTGTCTTGGGACTTTCTCAGTTAAAACTTACACGGATCTTGCTGGGAAGAAAAATCCTTCAGATATGATATTTGATGATCTTAAATCAAACACTGATAAAAGAGAGCAGTACATGAGATCTGCTTGTGTTGTTTGTAACCAGCCTGTTCCAATTAATGCTGATATTATCATTGGTGTTTTTGGGATGGATACAAGCAAAGAAATACTGATTGAAGCAACCAGTGACACCGGTAGTAAAATCATTGAGGATCTGAAACTAGATTCAGCTAAGGATGTTAAAAAACGTGAGAAACACATAAAGGATCTTATTGATGGTAGAACAAAGAAACTTGAGGCTTTTATCAAAGATAAAAAGAAGCATGTTGGTATCGATGGTTTAACTAGTTTTTTTGATAAATGTGTGAACTGTCATAACTGCATGAAAGTCTGCCCTATCTGCTATTGTAGGGAGTGCTTATTTGATTCATCTGTTTTTGATGCTGAGGCTTATAAGTATGTTAAAAAATCAGAAAGCAAAGGCTTGTTCAAGATGCCTAATGATTCCTTGTTGTTTCATCTTGGTCGTATGAACCATATGATTCTCTCATGTGTTAAATGTGGTCTTTGTGAGCAGGGCTGCCCTATGGACATTGATCTTATGGATGTTTTTATTCCAACCGCAGAAAGTGCTCAGAAAGAGTTTAAGTATCATCCAGGTAAAGACCCACAGGAAAAAGTTCCTATGATTGTTTATCGTGAGGATGAATATGTTAATGTTGGTGAAAAATAAACTATGAAAGTTATTGACACGAAAAATATTGATCAGAATTTCAAATTCGAAATAGCAAAACAAGAAGGTGGAGAAGGTATACTGAAATGTTTTGCTTGTGGGTCATGTACTGCTCGTTGCCCTGAGATGGATGTAAAGGATGAGTGGAATCCTCGTGTTATTATTCGTAAGGCTCTTTTTGGTTTAAAAGACGAAGTTTTTTCTAGTGAGTTTATCTGGGTTTGTAGTTCTCATTATTTGTGTCTTGAGAAATGCCCGCAGAAAGTGAATGTTAAAGAGGTTATGAACGCGGTTCGTAACGCGCGTCTTAATGAGGAACAAGCTGAGGATGCAACGGGTAAGAAATCCAAAAAAACTCTTGATTTTGATTTTAAATATAAGATTGTGAAGGATGAGTCTGGTAAGGATTTGTATGAGTGTTTCTCATGCGGAACATGTACTGCTGGCTGTCCTGAACGTGAACTAAATGATCTATACTCACCTAGGAAGGTTATCAAAAACGTGCTCTTGGGTAATAAAAAAGATGTTTTTGATAATCGTTTTGTTGAGATTTGTTCTACGCATCATCGTTGCATTACACAGTGTCCGCAGGGTGTTGAGATTCCTCGTCTTATGACAGCTATACGACGTGTTGCTGAAAAAAATGGTTATGTGAGGCCAGAGAAATAATATGACAAAAAAAACAGATAAAATAGGTGCTGTTGCGGTTGTTGGTGGAGGTATCACTGGTGTTCAGTCCGCACTTGACCTTGCTGATATGGGTTTTAAGGTTTATCTTCTGGAAAAAAGCCCTACTATTGGTGGGGTTATGGCCCAGCTTGACAAAACTTTTCCAACAAATGATTGTAGCATGTGTATTCTCTCACCAAAACTAGTGGACTGCTCACGTCATCCAAATATTGAATTATTAAGTATGACTGAGGTTACCAAGATAGAGGGTGAGCCTGGTAATTTCACTGTTTTTGCTTCTCAAACGCCTCGTTATATTGATATTGAAAAATGTACTAGCTGTGGTGATTGTGCTCGTGTTTGCCCAGTAAAACTTCCAAATGAGTTTGAGTTCGGTTTATCAATTAGGAAAGCAGCGTATAAACCATTCCCACAGGCGATACCAAATGCTTATGTGATTGATAAAATAGGTGATGGTAAACGTCGCTGTGTGGAATGCGGTAAATGTGAAAAAGAATGCAAAGCAGGTGCTATAAACCATGGTGAGAAACCAAAAAATCTTAAACTTTCTGTTGGTGCAGTAATAATTGCTACTGGTTCAAATCCGTTTAACCCTGAGGTTAAACCTGAGTTTGGTTACAAAAAATATCCAAATGTATTAACAAGTATTGAGTTTGAGCGCGTGCTTTCTGCATCTGGTCCTTTTGAGGGTAAAATCATAAGACCATCTGATAAGGATCATCCTAAAAAAATTGCTTGGGTTCATTGTGTTGGTAGTCGTGATAAACAGGTTGGTAATGAGTACTGCTCAGCGATGTGCTGCATGTACACAGCAAAAGAAGCAATAATTGCAAAAGAACATGACAGTAATATTGAGCCAACTGTGTTCTACATTGATATCAGATCTTTTGGTAAAGATTTTGATAAATACATTGACCGAGCAAAAAAAGAACAAGGACTACGATATGTCCGCTCAAGGATTTCAGAAATTGTTGAGGATCCTAAAACAAAGGATCTAATAATAAGATACGAAGATGACAAAGGGCAACTCAAGGAGGAACGATTCAACCTTGTTGTTTTATCAGTGGGTCTCTGCATGACCAAAGCTCGTCGTGATGAACTCTCAGAGAAACTTGGTTTTAATGTTAATGATTTTGGTTTCATAGAAACAAGCATTGTTGACCCAGTTGTTATAAAACCAGGTATTTTTGCTGCAGGCTCATTTGTTGAACCACAAGCAATACCCGAGAGTGTTATGCATGCATCAGCAGCAGCTGCTAATGCTGCAGCACTACTCAAGGATGCTCGTAACACTCTTGTTAAAGAAAAAAAATACCCAACCGAGAGGGATGTAACACAAGAGAAACCACGTATCGGTGTTTTCATATGTCACTGCGGAATCAACATAGGCGGAGTATTAAAAATCGATGAGATAGTAAAATTTACAAAAACTCTTGATGATGTTGTTTACGCGGATGCTAACCTGTATACTTGCTCTGAGGATACTCAGAAAAAAATAGCTGATGTGATAAAAAAACATAATCTTAATCGTCTAGTTGTTGCTGCTTGCACTCCTCGTACCCATGAACCACTTTTTAAAAATAGTCTACGTGAAGCAGGCTTGAACCCGCATCTTTTTGAGATGACAAATATTCGTGAGCATTGCTCATGGGTGCATAGTGATAAACCAGATCTTGCTACTGAGAAAGCAAAAAAACTAATTGAGATGACTATTGCTAAAACAAGGTTTTTACAGCCGATATGTGAATCAAAGATACCTGTTACTCAGAAGGCTCTTGTGATTGGTGGTGGTATTGCTGGTATGACTGCTGCAATCTCACTTGCGGATCAGGGCTATGAAACAGCTTTGGTTGAAAAAGACGGTGTTCTTGGTGGTTATCTGAATAATATATGTTTTACTGTTGATGGACTTGATGTTAAAAAAACACTAAAAGAAACTGTTGAAAAAATACAAAAAAACAAACAAATCAAAGTTTTTACAAGCTCAACTTTGGATTCAATTAATGGTTATGTTGGTAGTTATGAGTCAACAATAAAAACTAGCAAGAGTGTTGAAAAGTTTAACCATGGTGTTATCCTTGTAGCGATTGGTGCACAGGAGTACACACCAAGCACTTTTAATTATGGTAAAGACCAACGTGTTTTAACTCAATCAGAGCTTGAAAAAAAACTAGCTGATTACAAGCCTGGCCAGATAAGTGATGGTGAAGTTTTTGTTATGATTCAATGTGTTGAATCACGTGATGAAACAAGACCGTATTGTAGTCGTATTTGTTGTATGCAGGCTTTGAAGAATGCTTTGAAAATCAAAGAACTTAATCCTCATGCTGAAGTCTTTATCCTCTATAGGGATCTTATGACTTATGGTTTCCGTGAGATTTATTATAAGCAGGCTCGTGAGAAAGGTGTAATGTTTTTACAATATGATACAAGTAAGAAACCTGTTGTTCATGAGGGTGATCATTTAACTGTTAAGGTTTATGAGCCGATGCTTTCACAAAACCTGGAGATCCCTGCTGATCACCTAATTTTGTCGACTGGTCTTGATCCTAATAATTCGACCGAAGGTATTTCAAAAATGCTAAAAGTACCTGTTAACAGTGATGGTTTCTTTTTAGAGGCTCATGTGAAACTACGTCCTGTTGATTTTAGTACTCGTGGTGTTTTTTTCGCGGGTAACTGTCATATGCCTAAGTTCATTGGTGAGTCTATTTATCAGGCTCAGGCTGCTGCTGCCAGGGCTGCTACTATTCTTGCTCAACCTAGTCTTACTGCTGAGCCTAACACTGCTTTTGTTGATGAGGATCTTTGTTCTGGTTGCAGACTTTGTATTTCTATTTGCCCGTATAAGGCGATTGAGTCTGTTGAGGAGGTTAAAAAGGATAAAAAAACTGTTCACGCAAAAGTTAATGAGGCTCTTTGTATGGGTTGTGGGACATGTGTTGCAGCTTGTCCATCTGGTGCTATGCAGCAGCGTGGTTTTAAGGATAAGCAGATACTACCGATTTTTGATGAAACAGTTTAAACGATGTTATTTTATTCCCTGTGCGTATTGTGGAATGGTGAGAGAACAATGAATCAGTATCTATTAAAAACTTTTAATCCGAAAACATTGAATTATAATTCTTATGTTCTTGGTGTTGATATTGGTGGGACTAATACCAGTATTGGTGTTGCTGGGATAAAAGATGATAAAGTTGTTCTTTTGTTTTCATTACATTTTAAAACCCGGGATTTATCATCGGTTTCATCAGCTATTAAAGAAACAATAGATTATGCGAAAAAACAGAATATAAGTATTTCTCATGCGTGTGTTGCTGCCGCAGGTGTGGTTAGTTCTTCTGGTGATTTTGCTGATTTAACTAATGTTGATTGGGATGTTGATACTGATCAGATTATTAGGGATACTGGTTTGGATTCTGTTTTTATTATTAATGATTTCCAGGCGATTGGTTATGGTATCAACTTACTTGATCATAGTAATCATGCTGATGTTTTTGTTGCTAAAAAAGCAGAAAAAAATGATTTTTCTAAGGCAACAAAAGCAATAATTGGGGCAGGTACTGGTCTTGGGAAAAGCATACTTTTTTATGATAAAGGTATGAATGCATATATCCCTCTTCCTAGTGAGGGTGGTCATGGTGATTTCCCTGCGCAGAATAGTTTTGAGCTCGGGCTTCTGGGTTTCTTAAAAAAAGAACGGGGTTTTGATGAACCAGTGTGTTATGAGGAGCTGCTTTCTGGTAGGGGTGTTGAGGGTATTTACATGTTTCTTAGAAAACTAAAAAACGTTGAATCAAAGGTTTCTAAAGAAATAGATTGTGCGGATGATAAAGCAGAGATTATTTTTAAGAATAAAAATGTTGATGAAACATGTAGAGAGACATTTAGATTGTTTAGCTGTTTTTATGGGCGGTGTGCAAAGAATTTTGTTCTTGATACTATGAGCCTAGGTGGTTTGTATATTGCTGGTGGTATTGCATCTAAAAACAAGGATATTTTCACATCAGATGTTTTTTTAGATGAGTTTCTTAACGCTTATCAGAGACGTGATGTTTTAATGAAAACTCAGGTTAGTGTTATTATGAATTATGATGTTAGTCTTTATGGTGCTTGTTTTGCTGCTATGCTAAAAGGTTATAAAAAATAATAAAAAATAGTTATAAATTACCCTGATTAATCTTGATATTTGAGGTGTTTGATTATTAGGAAACTAATTGTTCCTGCTATTATTGCAGAAAACCAGAAAGAACTGTCTGATAGGATTCTTAAAGTAAAAGACTACGTTGAAATTATTCAACTTGATTTCATGGATGGACATTTTGTTCCCACAAGGTCTATTGATTTTGATTTCAGTCTTCCTGATACTAGTTGTGAGTTTGAGGCTCATCTAATGGTTAATAACCCTGAGAAATGGGTCCTGAAGCATCATATGAAGGTTGATATGGTTCTTGCTCATTTTGAGTCATGTAAAAACCCACAGAAGGTTATTGATCTTGTTAAGAAGAAAAATAAACGTGTTGGTCTTGTTCTGAATCCTGAGACTTCTGTTCAAAAAATAGAGGGTTATCTTGATCTGCTTGATCAGGTTTTGATTATGACTGTTAACCCTGGTTTTTATGGTAGTCCTTTTTTACCTGAGATGCTTGATAAAATCAAAGAGCTACGTAAAAAAGCGCCCAAGCTTGATATTGAGGTTGATGGTGGTGTTACTGATAAAACAATAGGTCTTGTTGATAAAGCAGGTGCGAACATGTTTGTTTCTGGTTCTTATATTGTTAAATCTGATGATGTAAGTGTTGCTGTTAATAATCTGAAAAAAATTGTTGGTATCTAAAAAAAGAGCAGTTTTATAAGTAATTAAAATATTAGAAAATTTTAGTCTTGAGGAGTTTATATTATGGATACAATTTATGTCCTTTTTATTTTGACTGCACTTATTGGGATGATAGCTATTATTGTTATTGTTACAGTTTATGCAGTTTATGCTAGTAATAAAAAAATAATTGCACCTCTGGAGAGGCAAGCATTAAAACGTAATGGCACTTTAGATACAAGAGCAAAATTAAATGAATCAGCATTACAATCACCCATTAGTAAATATGCGGAATATAAAAAATGTCCACAGCTTACTTTCAAATACAAAGGTTTTATTATTAAAATATCACTGAGAACTACTTTATATCGTTATAGAACTATGATAGCACCTGATTGGCAAATTACAAAAATCGATGCTTTTTATAACTTTAAGACACCGTTGAATTTAAAAATTATTCAAAGAAAAGCAATTGTAAACTTTAAGCGATTGTATTTTACTAGCTCTGAGAAAGTTGATGATAATAATATTATTCTCGGGAACGAACAATTTGATGGTGAATTTGTTGTAATAGGAGATAATGAGCAATTTGCAAAGGATTTTATTACAAAGATGATTCAAGATAAACTCTTAAAATCTAAGAGTATGTGGTTAGGTATTATTTTTGATAAAGACAAATTCAGCATTAAAATGCCTAGATTTACAACATCAGATAAGATATACGATGAATTAATAGATATAACCTTCATGTTTTATGATAGATTAGAAGAATTAAAGCTCTAACTTATTTAATGTATTTTTATGTAATGTAGTTATCTGTATTTGATTTGTCAAACCCTTGTATTATTTCTATAAAAGGAGTGTTATTAGGTGGGATGAGCCCATAAATTGGGTATACAAGGTTTGGGAAGAATTTTTCTATGTTTGTTGAAAGCTGTGTTATGATATGTTTTTCTCCGAAGTATTTTTTGCTTATCTCATAGGTTTTTTGTCTTGTTATTGTTTCATTTAAAAATCCTAGTGAGTGTATGTATTCATGTAATAATATGTGGAATGCGTATGGTTGTAGTAGTTTTGGGTTTGTTTCAGCGATTCTTCTGAGTGGTGTTTTGTTCATTACTATTATGTTGGATGCTACTGGGTAGTATGCCCCTATGAAACCATTGTTGGTTGCTCCTAGTTCTTGGAACCCTAGCATCAGGCCTGCTCGTGATCGTCCTTCTTCTTTTCTTACTATTTCTTTTACTTGTTCAAATGTGTCTATTAATTCTTGTTTAACTTCGTTTTCTGAAAATGTTTTATTATTCATTTTTTCTAAAACCAATAATTAACACGTGTTAATATATTTTTTGTTTATTAACCAAATATATTTAGGTAACCTTTGGATATCACTCTAAATCTTATCTTGGGAGGATTAAATAATGATCTCAAAAACAATCGAATGCCCAAAATGTAAAAACCATGTAACAATCAGTGGTGAACCTAGTGAAAAAGTAAATATCATCTGTCCTAAGTGTAATACCAAGGGTGTTTTTACAGTCCCTGGTGTGAAATCTAAATCAGAGGATGTTGCTATTGAAATCAAAAACCTTTCTAAAATATTTAAGGATGTTAGAGCAGTTGATGATATATCCTTTAATGTTAAAAAAGGAGAGATCTATGGTTTCCTTGGACCAAACGGTGCAGGCAAAACCACAACAATCAAAGCAATGCTTGGTTTAATACATACTGATTCTGGTGAAATAAAAATCAATGGTTACGATGTACAAAACGATGGTATCAAAGCAAGAGAATCAGTTGGTTTCTTACCTGAAAAAGTATCATTCTATGACAATCTCACACCTGTTCAGACTCTTAGTTTCTTCTGCGAGTTAAAAGGTGTTGATAAATCTATTATACCAACTCTGCTAAAAGACGTTGGTCTTGATGAGGCTATGAATAGGAAGGTTGGAACTTTTTCCAAAGGTATGACTCAACTCCTTGGTATCGCCCAAGCAGTCATTGGTAACCCCTCTGTGTATATTCTTGATGAGCCTAGCTCTGGTCTTGACCCACGATGGGTTAAGGTTGTTCGTGATAGAATAAAAAGTTTAAACGAGCAAGGAGCAACTATTATTTTCTCATCACATATCCTTAGTGAAGTTGAAAGTCTTTGTGATCGAGTTGCAATTATTGATAAGGGTAAGCTTATCGCGGAGGATACTATTTCTAATTTGAATAAGTATCTTCATATTAAACCACGTCTTTCTATTCAAATCAAGGATCTTAATGGAAAAGTTCCAGATGTTATTAAAAAACTTGAGGGTGTTGAAGCAACTGAGGCTAGTGGAAATATCCTGTTTATTACTTGTGAATCAGCTATTAGAAGTAAAGCAATTGCTGCTCTTGAAAAAGCAGGTTTTGAGATAATTGATATTACAACACTTAATCCCTCTCTTGAGGATGCATTTATTAAACTAATCGATAGGAGGGGAAATTAATGGAGTCGATTAACTTTAAAACTATTTATACTATTGGTAAAAAAGAGTTTCTTGATAATATTAGAAATAAATGGATTTTGGTTTTATCAATTATACTATTTATAATTGTAGCTATTTGGGCTTTTGTAGCTCCTTATCAGCAACCTCCTCCAGGGGTTAGTGAAGAGGTTGGAGCTTGGCAAAATGCTATTTTTGGCATGCTTGGGATAACCGCTTTATTAATACCATTAATTGCTGTGGTTCTTGGATTTAATACAATAGCTGGTGAAGCAGAGAGTGGTTCCTTATATGTTGTACTCTCTTATCCTGTAAGACGTATAGAGTTATTATTAGGCAAATATCTAGGGCTGGGATCAGTTATTGCATTTTCAACAATTATTGGATTTGGATCTGGAGGTATAATCCTTATTTTCCAACTAGGAACAAAATATGTTATTGGTTATATCTTTTTTATTGGTCTTACTATTTTATTAGGTTTAATATTTTTGAGTCTTACAATTTGTATCTCAGCTCTTGTTAAAAAAAGGATTCATGCAATAGGTGGTGGAATCGTTGTCTTTTTTTGGGGGATGATAATTGGGATTATTATGATGGGAGTGCTATATGGAATGGGATACGATTATAATAACATGCTCGAGTGGCCTAATTGGTTTTGGAATGTGGCATATCTAAGTCCTGCTGATATGTCTCAAACAGCTTCTCAAATAGCATTTGGATGGAATAGTTTTTATGCACCCGGCGTTGGTGAAATGTTTTTACCTGAATCACTGCAAATGCGCAATTTGATGATAGCGCACGCAATGTGGTTTTTCATTCCACTTGGTTTAGCATATGTCTTTTTCAAAAGAAGAGATATTTAAATATATATATGCTGGTAGAAATCGTATCTATTAAATTTCTGTTATAAACCAATATATAGATGATTGCAAGATATCAGTAATTATTAATGATGATTTTTCGATAAAACTATAATTTTGAAATTAAAATCAGTAAAAAATTCACAATTTGTTGCATATAATTAATAGTAATATTTATAATATAATAATAGATGTAATTATATAATTTTTAGTTTTGGGAGGAAAAAAAGATGAAAAAAAGATTTTTAGGTATAATTGTTTGTATACTGTTGGTTATTGCTGGGTTAAGTAATATTTCTTATGGTCTAATTATAAATACAAAAAATTCGGCATCATTTCAGAACCCAGTTGTTGATATAACAAGCCCAGATGATGGGACTATCGTAACTATCCCCTGGGTTGTAGTAGAGGGAAATGCTTATGGTGAACTACCCTTAGTAGAATATGGTTACACAATTTTATATCCCGGAGGAGGCACATTTAGTGAGTTTTGGGAAATAGACCCACCAGTAGAATATTATGAGTTTTCAATGGATGTTAGCCTTGTCGAAGGCTCACAGGGAAATCTAATTACTGTTTATGCAAAGGATAGTCAAAATAATAAAGGTGAGGATTCAGTTTTAGTAATTTACAACCCAGGAGGTGAGGATAATGAGCCACCAGTAGTTGTTATTACATATCCTGAAGATGGAATGATATTAACTGAACCCAATTTGTTAGTTCTAGGCCATGGTTCTGATAATGTTGGCATCACTGGTATTCGTGGTAAACATGAATGGAATGGTGGATCATCAGATACTGGTATTCAGGATGTAGAACCACCTAAAAAATATATGAATTTTGACTGGCAAGTAACACTACATGAGGGTTGGAACAAGTTAACAGTTTATATGTATGACTTGGCAGAAAACATGGGTTATGATAATGTTCAGATTACAAAAGAAGAAGTAAACTGTGAAACAAACAGACCAAAAATTACTGATAGATCAGGTGCTACTAAATTCTATGGCCTGTTTGTTGGTTGTGATTATAATGGTACAGATCATGAACTAGAGGGGGCTGAAAATGCTGCAAAAGCAATGTATAATACTCTAAGAGGACAACCAGGTTGGGCTGAATCAAGAATGAAAAAACTAACAGGATCAGAGGCAACTAAAGCAAACATTAGAGCATGGATCAATAAATTCAAAGATGATCCTGATGTAGCCCCACCAAATCCTCAACCTGGTGACGAGTTTTTATTTTTCTTCAGTGGGCATGGAAATAATCAAACAGAGGACCGTGATAATGATGAGCCAGATGATTATGATGAAACAATACTTGCAAATGATAGCCAAGATATAACTGATGATGATCTAAAGAGTTGGCTTTCAGGTTTCCCAAAATGTGTAACAATTACGGTAAAGCTTGATGCTTGTCACTCAGGTGGATTTGCAGATGGCACAGGTGATGTACAACATGCTGAAAATGATGAATGGGATGAGTATGGTCCAAATAAAATAAATATTGAGGCATCATGCAGGGCAAACGAAGAGGAATATGAATATCCTTATTTCTGGGAGGATACTAACCGTGATGGGATTGCAACACCGGATGAATACAGAAGAAAGTTAGGTATGGATTTTACTGATTCAAATCATAATGGACAATGGGATCCTGGTGAACCACGATACTGGTGGAATGATAAAGATAATGATAAAATAATTGATCCTGATGAACGTCTTCCTTGGAATTCAAGAAATGTCTCTTTTATGACAAATTTTACTCATGCACAACTTAGAGGCTTACGACCAGCAAGTAGAAGCCTTCTTGGAGATGTGGATTATTTAGAAGCAGATAAAAACAAGGATGGAATAGTTACAACAAGAGAATGGTATGAATATGCTATTCACCATATGTATCTTGCTTTTGAAGGAGACAATGATGGTGATGGGTTTGTGGATGAGGATAGTCCAGAATACGACAATACTGGTGGTTTTAAAGTAAAAATTTATGTTGATAATGATAGAGACGGATTTGTTAACGAAGATCCAGCTCCTCCTGGTTCAGCTTTCTGGCCTAATGAAAAACCTGATAAACCAACTGTACCAGATGGTAATAATAACGGTAAAATAAATCAGATTTATACTTATAGTACTGGATCAAAAGACTCAGATTTAGATGGCATCTTCTATCTATTTGACTGGGGTGATGGAACAAACTCAGGATGGCTAGGACCTTATACCTCCGGTCAAAAATGTACTTCTCAGCATAGCTGGTCAAAAAAAGGAAATTATCAGATAAAAGTTAAAGCAAGAGATAGTTTATATGAAGAAAGTCTATGGTCAGATCCATTAAGCATAAGTATGCCAAAAACTAAAGATTTAACTTATCCAATATTTTATAAAATATTTATCAAATTTTTTCATAATTTTATTTTCATTTATGAGAATATTATAAAAAAATATTCAATTAATTAATACCCTATAAAAAGATGTATCTCACCATACCAAATGCAAAATTTAAATCTAATTATAAAATATAATCTATTTCTCTTTCTTCTCAAGTAACTTTCTTATCGCCTGTAATTCATCAACTATTTTACCTGATGAACTAGTAGTAGTTATATCTGTTACACCATCACCACTGCGGTAAGGCATTACACGTTTCATTATCTCATTTTTAAGAGGCTCAGGATTACGTACACCAAGTATCTGCCCCTCAGGTCCTGTTACCCTACTACCAGCACTAGCACCACCCATAGATCCTGTCCCAGCTGTATACGAGTTTACACGATATAAACCAAAAATTTGTTCAATAGGACCTTGATCAATACTTATATGTTGTATCCTAGCATAAGGTACTGTTCTTTTGTATTTCCACCATATGCCTCTATTTATTAGTAATCCTTCTTTTCCAAGAGCATATCTGTAGTTATTGTAATACATTGAAATCCAAAGATTGTAAATGCAGAGAAATCCTAAAATAAAAATTGTTTCTATTACAAAAGCAAGCAGGGTCAGATTCTTATCAGTATTTGAAGTATCAAAGAACCATCCAAAAATAAATATCAATAAAAAAAGCAGCCAAAATAGTCCAAAGAAAATAACTCCTTTTACTCTCCAAATCTTTTTTGATGCAGGATCAAGCATCTTCCATTCTTCTTTTTGTTGCATAATGTCTAGTATGCTAGAAAATGATAAAAAGGTTATGCAGACAACACTCTTATAATAATTAACTGAATTTTAATAAAAACACTTATTATTTCTAAACAATAAAATATCTAAATTACTATCTATGATAAAGAGGTATAATAATGAAAAGTATTTTCCCACAGCCAATACTAAATCTTACTGAGGTAAAAGTTCCATTCGAAGGAGTAAACGGTTATATTGTTCAAGGAGAAAACGAACAGGTTGTATTCATGGAATTTGAAAAAGATGTTGATGTCCCTGAGCATTCACATGAAAGCCAATGGGAGATTGTTCTAGAAGGAAAAGTTGATTATTACGAAGATGGGATAAAACATACTTACAAAAAAGGGGATAGATTTTTCGTTCAAAAAGGAAAAAAACATTTTGCAAAAGTTTACGCAGGTTACACATGTATTATGTTTTTTAACCAGAAAGATAGGTATCAGAAAAAATAATTAATCCATCCAGTTAAGAGTAAGCTATATATAGTATAATTTATTGTAGGCTCTTGGAAAAGAATATAGATAAAAATTTCACATAATCGTTCATTCGAATTATTGAAGTTTTTTCTTATAATTCTTTTAAAGACAAATAATGTCTGAAGAGGTATGAGTATATGAAAGGAAATATAAAATGGTACAACGCAAGAAAAGGGTATGGATTTATAACAGGTGAAGATGGAAAAGATATCTTTGTCCATAGATCAGATATACCTGCTGGTGTAACCCTTAACGAAAAAGACCCTGTTGAATATGAAACAGAAGAAACAGAACGTGGTCTAAAAGCAAAAAATGTTAAAGTAGCATCTGCAGAATCTGCAGAAACCGCAGCTCCGGCAGAACCAAAGGCAAAACCAAAGGCGAAACCAAAAGCAAAAGCAAAGGCAAAAGAATAAACTGCTTAATAAGTTAATTAATTTTTAATTTACTTACATTTTTCTTCCGATTACTTTATTATAAAAACTATCTAGGTTTGATCTAATTGGAAAAAGAATCTTATAGGAGAAAACATAGTAAAAACAAACAGGTGGTAGAGGAAACACTAAAATGCCCTAAATGTGGTAGCACACACCTGTCCAAGGATTATTCACGAGCTGAGCTTGTTTGTGAAAAATGTGGGCTTGTGATAGACGCGGAAATAATTGATCATGGTCCTGAATGGCGTGCATTTGATAGTGAACAACGTGAGAAAAAAGCACGAACTGGTTCTCCGATGACTTATACTATGCATGATAAGGGTCTATCAACAGTTATAGGATGGCAGAATCGTGATTCCTATGGTAAATCTATACCAACACGTAATCGTGCGCAGCTTTATCGTCTTCGTAAATGGCAGACTAGGACTAGGATTAGTGATGGTACGGAAAGAAACCTAGCAATCGCCCTTGCTGCACTTGATAGGATGTCATCAGCTCTGAGCCTTCCACGATCAGTACGTGAGACTGCGGCTATGATTTATCGTAAAGCAGTATCCAGAAAACTAATCAGAGGCAGGAGCATCGAGGGTGTTACCGCAGCAGTTTTATATGCTGCATGCAGACAATGTAATGTGCCAAGGACTCTTGATGAGATAAGCGGTATATCTAACATGCCAAAAAAAGAGATTGGTAGGAATTATAGGAATATTTCTCGTAAACTTGAGTTAAAACTACTTCCAACAACACCCCAGGATTATATTTCTAGGTTCTGCAGTCAACTAGGTCTTAGTAATGATGTTCAATCAAAAACAAATGAGATACTAAAAAAGGCAGCAAGCAAAGAACTTACTAGCGGGCGAGGTCCAACAGGTCTAGCTGCTGCATCACTTTATATTGCATCTGTTCTCTGCGGTGAAAGACGTACCCAACGTGAGGTAGCAGAAATCGCTGGGGTAACTGAGGTTACTATAAGAAACAGGTATAAGGAGCTTGCAAAAAAACTAGATATTGATATTATAATGCAATAATATTATTTTATAAACCAAAGTTTTATATCAGTTTAAAATATAAAAGATTAAAATATTGGGGGTTTATTTTAATGGAAGAAAAAGAAGACATATTCCTTAAGCTAAAAAGATTCAATCTGATAATGGGTTTTTTCCATCTTATACAGGGAATAGCAATGCTTATTTTAAGCAATGATTTCGCACTACCAGTCACAATAACAAAACCCGAATATAATGCAGTTACTAATACAATAGCACCAATTTCACAAACCTGGTTTGACATAAGAATAGGACCACTGGTTGCACTGTTTTTATAAAAAATCTCCAAGAATACCACTGGTTTTAACCAGTGGATGAATTGGAGTCTAACTTTCTTTTTTTTCACTTAGTGAAATTACCAATTTTTGTCTGTCCTGTTGAATCGCCATAGA